>Ga0160422_10002715_pt1 | contig 11053 bp, 8 predicted proteins | sample Fk160mmetaG_FD_108192 | JGI IMG/M metagenome (GOLD analysis project Ga0160422, IMG submission 108192) | Marine microbial communities from the Central Pacific Ocean - Fk160115 60m metaG | ecosystem: Environmental > Aquatic > Marine > Oceanic > Photic zone | place: The Central Pacific Ocean... | reverse complement strand
GCTAAAGACAAAAATGTAAACGCGTTCCAAGTTGGCCCCGCTCAGGCAGATCCGCAACAGCAGGCTGCGCTGATCGAGGATATGATCGCCCAGGGAGTGAATGCACTGGCTGTTGTTCCAATGTCTCCGGAAGCGTTGGAGCCTGTATTAAAGCGAGCAATGGGTAAGGGAATTGCCGTGATCACTCATGAGGCTGCAAGTCAGCAGAATGTTCATTATGATCTTGAGGCCTTTAAGAATGAGGATTTTGGCGCAAACCTTATGGAACAGATGGCCCAGTGTATGGGTGGTGAGGGTGAATATGCGGTCTTTGTCGGATCATTGACCTCGCAGACGCACAACCAGTGGGTCGATGGTGGCATAGCTCATCAAAAGGCAAACTATCCAAACATGACCCTTGTCGGTGACAAGAATGAGACTTTCGATGATGCGGAGAAGGCGTACGCGAAAGCTCAGGAAGTGCTGCGGGCATATCCAAACATCAAAGGCATGCAAGGGTCAGCTTCAACTGACGTCGCTGGTATCGGTCTTGCCATTGAAGAGCGGGGCTTGGAAAGCAAAACTTGCGTCTTTGGAACATCGCTACCTTCAATAGCAGGACAGTATCTGGAAATTGGCGCCGTTGATGGCATCGGCTTCTGGGACCCGTCAGTAGCCGGATATGCAATGAATAAACTTGCTACCATGGTTATGAATGGACAGACTGTTACTGATGGCATGGACCTTGGCCTTCCCGGTTATGAGTCGATCAAGCTGGATGGCAAGGTAATTTACGGCCAGGCATGGGTTAACGTGAACGCCGATAACATGGCTGACTATCCCTTCTAAGAGCGGATGAAAACTCAGGGGGCGTCAGCCATCGACTGTCGCCCCTTATTTTATGTTTCTTGGAAATTGCACTATGTCCAAAATTGATGATGACACCTTCATCGAGATGAAGGGCATTGGAAAAAAATATGGCGGCGTGACCGCCTTGGATAATGTTGACTTCCGAGTAAAGACTGGCGAAGCTATCTCTCTAGCTGGAGAAAACGGATCAGGCAAATCAACTTTGATCAAGATTCTTGTGGGAGTGGAACAGCCCACATTTGGGCAGATTGTCATTGATGGGAAATCGTACAGCCAACTTAGCCCCCGGCTGGCGGCAGCTAACGGCATTTCCGTCATTTTTCAGGATTTCTCGCTCTTTAGTAACCTTACAGTAGCAGAAAATATTGCTTTCGCTGCGCAGCTTAGTGAAAAGAAACGTCTTTTCGACCGTGCTGCAACTCTCAGTATAGCGCAAAAGGCGCTTGATCGTATTGGAGTGAATATTAATCTCAACTCCAGGGTAGAAACTTTACCAGTTGCCCATAAGCAACTGGTTGCAATCTGTCGAGGCTTAGCATCGAATGCGCGACTAATTATAATGGATGAGCCAACAACCGCACTAACAGGGCGGGAGGTTAAGGCTCTTCTAAGCATTATTCGCAAGCTAAAGGATAGCGGTATCGCGGTTGTTTTTGTGAGCCATAAACTTGCAGAAGTTCTCGAAGTTTGTGAGGAAGTATTTGTTCTACGCAATGGCAAAAATGCCGCAAACGGCCCGGCGCGCGACTTTGACGCCGCTTCATTGACCAAACATATGACAGGGCGCGATATTTCCGAAGCTAAGCCACCTCTCAATATTGATAAAGCTAAAAATTTGCTTGTTGTCGATCAACTTGGGAAAGAGGGAGCTTTTAGTGACATAAATTTTAAGCTGAAAGAAGGAGAAGTGCTTGGCATTTCTGGCGTATTGGGGAGTGGTCGAACATCTCTAGCGAAAGCCTTGTTTGGACTAGTTGCACCAGAAAAGGGTAGAATAACCCTCTCCGGCAATAACGTCCCTCTTGGCAATCCTATTGCTGCGACGCAGGCTGGCATCGGCTATGTGCCTGAAGATCGCCTGACCGAGGGATTGTTTCTGACCCAATCCATAATTCGAAACGTATCGGTTAGCAGGTTTGATGATCATCAGTCAGGCGGATTTCTCAATCTAACCTCTCTTTTTGACGAGGCGCGAGGGTGGATCGAAAAGCTTCGAATAAAAGCTGCTGATTGTGAGGCTGAGGTCAAGTCTCTATCTGGCGGCAATCAACAGCGAGTTGCTCTTGCTCGGTGGTTGTCTCGGGCACCCAAGGTTTTGGTGTTGAATGGCCCCAGTGTTGGTGTTGACGTTGGCTCTAAGGCCGATATCCATGCAATCATACGCGAACTCGCTGAATCGGGAATGGGCATTATAGTTATTTCTGACGATCTACCTGAATTGCTGGCAACATGTGGGCAAATATTGATGATGAAAGATGGCCGGATTGACAGTATAGTAAGGGCTGAAGAGACTAACGAAATTGAACTTGCTGCAAAGTTGGCGTCATGAAAATGTTTTTTTTGAAAAGCCTTGCGACAAAAAATGAAACATTGGTGGCGGTGGTGATCATTGCATTTTGCATTTTGGCCACTTTTTCCGATCCACTATTTCTTTCGGTCACAACTTTAACTGATCTGTTGCGCGCTTCAGTTGTGATTGGCATTTTGGCAGTTGCCGCGATGATGGTACTAATTTCTGGTGGGATTGACGTTAGCTTTACTGCCATTGCGGTGTTTGCAATGTATTCGACCACGGTGCTGACATTGGGGTTTATGCCTGATATGCCCTGGTATTGCATTTTTGCGATCTCTATTGGGATTGGAGCTTTCCTTGGTGCAATTAACGGATTTTTTGTGGTGATTTGTGGGCTGCCAACATTGATTGTCACGCTTGGAACACTGTCAGTTTTTCGCGGCTTTCTTTTGACATTCATAGGGTCTCAACGAATTTCGGCGCTGCCTCCGGAAATGCGGGGATTTTCACGTATGATGATTGCCCGTGGCACTACCGAAGCTGGCAGCTTTTATGCGATTCCTTGGGCTGTTGCAGCACTTGTTATCGTCGTGCTTCTGACACTTTTCATTCTTCACAAGACCATGCTGGGCCGGTCTATCTTTGCCATTGGCGGTTCGCTCGAGAGTGCGCGCCGCATTGGTATAAATGTGCGCGGAGCACAATTCTTTGTGTACTGCTATGTTGGGGCATTATCTGGCCTTGCAGGCATTATTCACGGCGCAATGGGGCGGATGGCCGATCCGTTTTCGCTGGTAGGGCTCGAATTGTCAGTTATTGCAGCAGTAGTTCTTGGAGGTGCTAGATTAATCGGTGGCTATGGGACGCTGACTGGAACGCTACTTGGTGTGTCGCTGATTGTCCTTGTCGAAAACAGCCTGATTGTTGTTGGTATTCCATCCACTTGGCAGTTCGTTACGATTGGTCTTTTGATCCTGCTTGGAACTGGCCTGCCGGCATGGCAGGCCAAGCGGGCTGCAGCGAAATCGGCTTAGGGGGGAGCAGCGATGGCTTTGAGCTTACTAACAAAACAAAAATCCTCTACTCCGGAATTCCGGCTCGCTATCATCGCCATTGTTGTGTTTTTAGCAATGTCGCTATTGTCCCCGGATCGTTTCCTATCATCACAGAACATTGTGTCCATGGCTTTCCAGTTTCCTGAATTTGCTATTCTGGCTTTAGCCATGACGATCGCCATGATGACGGGCGGCATAGATCTATCGGTAGTTGGTGTCGCTAATCTCACGGCGGTAATTTCAGCATTGATCCTAGTAAATTTTGCTGGCGCTGATGCTACAGGGGCGGCTGCACTTCTCTGGCTTTTTGCTGCCTCTGCAAGCGCCATTTTGGTTGGCGCTCTGGCTGGGTTGTTCAACGGCATACTGGTAGCACGCATGGGTCTGCCTCCCATTTTGGCAACCCTTGGCTCGGGGTTGGTATTTACTGGCATAGCCGTGGCCATGACTGGGGGCAGCGCAGTGATGGGCTTTCCCGATGCGGTGGCTTGGATAGGTAATGCCCAGATCCTGTTGGTACCTGTTCCGCTGATTATTTTTGTGCTTCTTGCAGCCGCACTGCATGTGATCCTAACGAAGACAAGTTTCGGTTTGAAGGCGACAATGTACGGGGCCAACCCTTTGGGGGCTTTGTTTGCAGCCATCGACATCAACAAACTGCTGATCCGTGTTTACGTTATTTCTGGTGTTCTATCGTCTATTGCTGGGATGGTGATTATGAGTCGTGCCAATTCTGCCAAGGCTGATTATGGATCTAGCTATCTGCTATTGGCAGTTCTGATTGCCGTACTTGGTGGGGTAAATCCCTACGGCGGCTATGGGCGCGTGATGGGTGTTGTGCTGGCAGTGCTGTCCATGCAGTTCCTATCAAGCGGACTTAATATGTTGCAGGTTTCCAACTTCGCTCGAGAGCTGATCTGGGGTGCGTTGCTGATTTTTGTAATGGTCGTCAACACGACCGATTGGAGCCGATTTGGCAGAGCCAAATCTATCCATTAACCTAGGTCTCAAAGAGGAGGTATGAGATGAAAAAGATCCTAAATTCAACAACAGATTATGTTGACGAAATGTTAGCCGGACTGGTGGCCGCACATCCTGAAAATTATCGGCTCCATGGTGACACTGGCAAAGTTGTTGCGAGAGCAAAGAGTGGATCAAAGGGGAAGGTCGGAGTTGTGTCCGGTGGCGGATCTGGTCATTTGCCTGTGTTTACAGGTTATGTCGGTGAAGGCTTACTTGACGCCTGCGCCATCGGGGCGGTTTTTTCCTCACCATCCGCCGAACAGATGGCTGATGCCATTCGCGCTGCAGACCAGGGTAATGGGGTTCTTCGCCTGTATGGAAATTATGGAGGAGATGTTATGAATTTCGATATGGCTGGTGACCTAGTAGAGTTCGATGACATTACATGTACGACAGTGTTGCTGGCGGATGATATCGCCTCAGCTCCGCCAGAAGAACATCAGAAGCGTCGCGGTGTTGCGGGTATGGTTTACGCCTTCAAAATGGCGGGCGCAGCTGCTGAGGAAGGACGTGATCTGGAAGCTGTAACTGCAATTGCTCAGAAAGCTGCCGATTCTTGTCGCTCCATTGGTGTAGCGCTAAGCTCATGTACGGTGCCGGAGGCTGGCAAGCCGACTTTTGAGATTGCAGATGATGAGATTGAGATGGGAATGGGTATCCATGGTGAGCCTGGTATCTGGCGTGGCAAATTACGCACCGCCGATGAAATCGCCAGCGAAATGATGGAGCGGTTGCTGGCCGATATGCCGCTGGGAAGCGGTGATCGTGTTTCTGTAATGGTGAATAGCCTTGGTGCTACCCCACCCGAGGAGCTTTACATCCTGTATAATAAGGTAAAGGCAGTTCTGGAGCTCACTGGTTCCACCATCGTCATGCCGTTGGTTGGCCGTTATGCCACATCAATGGAAATGGCGGGGGTTTCTTTTACAATATGTAAGTTGAATGAAGAGCTAGAAACCTTACTAACTGCACCTTGCGATTGTGCTTTCTGGAGAGTCTGATGGGACTTGATCGGTCTGACTTGCTTGGCGCTGTTCGACGCCTGCAAGAAGAAATGCCAACACATTTTGACATGCTGAATACAGCAGATGGCAAGTTGGGGGATGGTGATCTGGGGATCACCATGACCCGAGGCATGGAAGAAATCAGCTCGGTGATGGATGATATGCCCGATGATCTTGGTCTTGCCATGTTGAAATGCTCTCAGGCATTCACCAAGTCATCAGGATCTTCCTACGGTACCCTGATGGCCATTGCGATGATGGCTATTGCCAAACAAATCAAGGGTCAGACGGCCGTAGAGCCAGCAGAGCTTGCTTCATTGGTTATGGCGGCGCGTGATCAAATTCAATCTCGAGGTAAGGCCGAACTTGGCGGTAAGACGGTGCTTGATAGCCTTGATGCGATTTATAAACGCATTTCGGGGCTTACTGATATCGAAGATATCCGGAAAGCAGCCGTTTTGGCGGCTGATGAGGCGCTTACCGAATTTCGTGAGAAGCCAGCGACCATGGGGCGCGCCCGCATGTTTGGCGAGAAAAGCATTGGCCTTGATGATCCGGGCATGCTGGCTATGAAATGCATCGTTTATGCAGTTGCTAGAAAGAAACTCTGAAGCGCCCTGACTGGTGGGCTCCTTTAACAACATAAATTAGGTAAGAGGATCTTCCCCGCCATAATGCCGGTCAGGATAGCTGTCATGTAACGCCTTGTCGGCGGCTCCAAACCGTTGCAAAGCAAAATTATGCTGATGCCAATAAGGATAAATTAGGGGTAACCTGCTGACATCATTCAGCTTGGACAGTTCGTCCTCGTCCAACTTTATTGAAACGGCTCCAAAATTCTCAGTGAATTGATCCTCGGTTCGGCCGCCAACAACAAGTGAGCTGATGGCAGGGCGGGTGAGCAGCCACGCCAGCGCCACTTGCGCTGGAGTTGCGTTGTGCGCCATTGCAATTTCGACCAGGCAATCAACAATCCTCCAAAGGCGCTTTGTATCACGGATTGGGGGCTCATTCCAACCCGCGGCTTGACGGCTGCCCTTCGCTGCTGCGCTGCCGCGTTTGTGTTTGCCCGTCAAAAGACCAGCTGCTAGTGGGCTCCAAACCTGAACTCCAATTTTTTGATCGACAGCCAAAGGTAGGAGCTCATATTCAGCCTCCCGCGCTTCCAATGTATAATGGATTTGCTGTGTTGCAAATTTTACACCACCGGTAATTTCCGATATCATCTGAGACTTCATGATATGCCAAGCTGAATAATTCGAGCATCCGACATATCGCACCTTGCCCTGTTGAACAAGCGTATCCAATGCCGCCATCTTTTCCTCAACTGCGGTAGTGCCGTCCCATTCGTGTATGTAATAAATGTCTATGTGATCGCGCCTCAATCGTTTGAGCGATCGTTCACATTCTCTTATCAAATGCCAGCGTGATACCCCTTCGTCATTCGGTCCATCGCCAATTCGCATTCGGACTTTTGATGTCAGCAGGATGTCATCTGATTTGTCACTTAGAACCTCGCCGACAATTTTCTCGGACAGACCTGTGGAGTACATATTGGCGGTATCGAAAAGATTTACACCGTGGTCAATGCAAAGGTCTGTCAGGCGCTTTGCTTCTGCTACGCCTTGACTGGCCACCATACTGAATGGACCTTTGCCGCCAAAGCTGAACGTTCCCATTGTGATAGCCGAAACTTTTAGCCCAGTGTTCCCAAGGAAGTTATACTTCAAGGCACTTCACCCTGTTTGATTTACCCTATCTTACTATGCTGTTTGCTTGGCAAAATTTCAATGGCTTTGATAAATGGCAATATTGAAGACTTATACACTTCGAAAACGAAACAACCATTAGACCGCTTGTTATCTTATCAAGTTGAAACAAATCTTTGACTGGTCCTGACAGAATAAACTGCCTTATCCAGAACAGGTTGGGCTCGAGTAGCCAAGTTCAGTCTAACAGATTATAAAAAAACGTTTTCCACCGTGAAAACTAGTCAAAATGCTCATTGGAGATTGTGAAATCATAGCCCGAGCGTCTGACAAAACTGCTACCCTAATTTACCAAACAAATAATTTTGAAAAATTAATGATACACCAGATAATTTATTTTCACAGAACTCAAAGGCTTTTGTAAGATTTTTCTGGCCAAGTTCTGCTCAGTTTGATGTATTATTCGCTTGTGCGCAAGCAGTAACTTCAGAATGTCTTTTTCATTGCAACTTTTTAGTGACTTTGCGGAAAGCATAACTGTATAATGACTTAGCTTGGATCGGTCCTGACATACCCCACCGAAAGTTGACTTGGCATGATAACAAGGCTAGTTTTCGGTTCCCTTGGGCGCAAGGCCACTCAGTCTCACATTGCTATTCATATAGCCTTTACGACGATCGTAAGCTCCCTCAATATCGATCATTGCACGATATTTTGCAACGGTTCTTCGGGAAATTGCTATGTCTGCACGCATCAATTGTTGCGCAAGTTCCTCGTCAGAGAATGGCGAATTCTTATTTTCAGTTCGGATCAAAACGGATAATCGTTGCAAAACTTGATCCCGCGTGCGGCCCTTACCAGTTTGGTTAAGAGGTCGCACAAACAAATCTATCGGATTGATTATACCTCGCGGCGTTTCAATCATGCAATTTCGCAATGCACGGCTTACCGTGCTCTTGTTCAGCCCAAGCTCCGTTGCTAGCTCCATCATGGTAAAAGGCTTTCGGTGAAGTTTTCGACCTGTTAAGATGAACTTTTCTTGCCTTTTTGCAAGAATTTGAGCAATTTGCAAAAGCGTGTTGGCTCGCTTTTGCATCGCAATGATAAATCCAGCCGCACCTCTGTAACAATCTTGATAATAAGTAGATGCATAACGATCATTCTCAATAGTTTTAATCGATGAGAACATGGCATCATCTGTCAAAATTTTTGGGAGTGCTCGGTCGTTCAGGCGTGTTAAAATTTTCCCGTCTTTATCAAAATTAAATATCAATTCAGGCGCTCGAGATAGTTCGGGGTTAGAGCTGACAGGTATTAGAGGTGCGGGGTTGAGCGCGCGAATATCTTCCAGCATGTCTTGAGCGTCTTCCAGATCAACTTTGCAAAGTGAACTGATCTCCTCCACTTTTTGAAGTGCGACAAGGTCTAAGCGACCTAATAACTTTGCAATTAGCGGATCGTATTTGTTTTGAGTTTCCAGCTGAATCCGAAAGCTATCCTTTAAGGACCAAGCGAATATCCCAACGGGTTCTAAAGATTTTTGAAGGATTGCTACAACTTTTGCTAGTTTGGCCTTTGAGGTATCGAGATAGCCGCTCATATCATCTAGGGTGTCAGTGAGATAACCTCTTTCATCCATGCAGTATACAAGTTCCTTTGCAATCGTGCTGTCTTCAGAACTTAGGCGTATCAATGAGATTTGTTGTATAATAGATTCATTATTTGATGGGTAATCCGCAATGTCCCGCGTATTAAATTCTACCGCCGACTTAACAGTATTTGCTATTGTATGCATTGGCGGTTTTAGCCTAAGAAACGGGTTTCGTTTTGCCTCTTGTTCTGCGGCGTCGATCAATTCATCCGGCCCCATTTTAAGCATGTGCAGAGAATTGCGCATTTGCTGGGTCAGGGCCAACCGCTGAATCACTGCTTGATTTTGAATTTGTTTCATTGCTCGCCTGTGCTTGATTTTACCTTTATTGGCACATTCGTTGCTTATTAATCAATAGGTAAATCACCTCAAAGGACATCAATGTGAACTTGTTCAGCAAAGTTATTTCCCGATTTCTAGCTTCAGAAAGCAACCAAATTCTGTTTGTTAACAGAATTACAGCATTTTAAAGGATATTAAAGGGTATGACTGGTTTTACTTTTGAACTGTTCAGGTGTAAAAAATGAAAATAAAATAGGGGGGGAAGCTATGGCTTTTCAATTCAAAGAGAAATACGGAAATTACATTGGCGGTAAATTTGTTGAGCCGGTCAATGGAAAATATTTTGACAACATTACGCCAGTTAATGGGTCAGTACTGTGTAAAATTCCACGGTCTGATGAAGCGGATATAAATCTCGCGCTAGATGCCGCGCATGCTGCCGCAAAGGCATGGGGTGAAACGACTGTAACTGAGCGCAGTCAAATCCTGCACAATATAGCGCAAATCATGGAAGATAATCTTGCCACGCTTGCGGAAGCCGAAACATGGGAAAACGGCAAGCCTATCCGTGAAACAACGGCAGCAGATATGCCACTCGCAATAGATCATTTTAGGTACTTTGGCAGCGTCATTCGTGCCCAAGAAGGTTCATTAAGTGAACTAGATGGAGACACCGTCGCCTATCATATCCACGAGCCGCTTGGCGTTGTTGGTCAAATTATACCTTGGAATTTCCCGATTTTAATGGCCGTTTGGAAGTTGGCCCCAGCTCTAGCTGCAGGTAATTGTGTTGTGCTGAAGCCCGCTGAACAAACACCTGCTTCCATACTGGTCCTCCTTGAAATGATCGGTGATCTTTTGCCTCCCGGTGTTGTAAATGTTGTTAATGGATTTGGTCTAGAAGCTGGTAAACCACTGGCCTCAAGCACCCGAATTGCCAAAATTGCCTTTACAGGTGAAACGACAACTGGGCGAATGATCATGCAATACGCATCGACAAACCTCATCCCAAGCACACTGGAATTAGGCGGTAAATCACCAAATATCTTCTTCAAAGATGTTATGGACGAAGATGACGCCTATTTGGATAAATGTATAGAAGGCTTGGTGATGTTTGCTCTCAATCAAGGCGAGGTTTGCACTTGCCCAAGTCGTGCACTAATACATGAAGACATCTATGATGCGTTTATGGCGAAATGTATGCCGCGCATCGAAGCTATTGTCCAAGGCGATCCACTAGATCCAAATACTATGCTAGGCGCACAAGCATCTAGTGAGCAATTCGAGAAAATTCTCTCCTACATGGATATCGGCAAAAAAGAAGGTGCTGAATTATTGATGGGCGGCGGCGCGGCCGAACCACCAAAAGGTCATGAGGGTGGGTTCTATATCCAACCGACCGTATTTAAAGGTACAAACGATATGCGGATTTTCCAGGAAGAAATTTTTGGTCCAGTTTTATCGGTAACCACTTTCAAAACTGACGAAGAAGCTTTGGAGATAGCCAATGACACACTTTATGGTCTTGGCGCCGGAGTCTGGAGTCGTGATGTTAATAGATGCTATCGGTTTGGTCGTGCGATCGAAGCTGGCCGTGTTTGGACAAACTGTTATCATGCCTATCCAGCACACGCTGCTTTTGGCGGTTACAAGCAATCTGGTATCGGCCGAGAGACCCACCTGATGATGTTGGGCCATTATCAAAAAACTAAAAACCTATTAGTAAGTTACAGCCCAAATAAGCTTGGATTTTTCTAATTTAGGTACTATATAAAAAGGGGCGCACATATTTTGCGCGCCCCACTTTTAGACCCGGAGAATGCTATGTTAGACCAAGTTGAAGCTACCGAGGAAGCTTTAAAATTGATTGAGGAAATTGTGGCAGATCATGGCCCAGTAATGTTTCACCAATCTGGGGGGTGTTGCGACGGTTCAGCCCCAATGTGCTATGCCCAAGGTGATTTGAT
>Ga0160422_10002714_pt1 | contig 11058 bp, 7 predicted proteins | sample Fk160mmetaG_FD_108192 | JGI IMG/M metagenome (GOLD analysis project Ga0160422, IMG submission 108192) | Marine microbial communities from the Central Pacific Ocean - Fk160115 60m metaG | ecosystem: Environmental > Aquatic > Marine > Oceanic > Photic zone | place: The Central Pacific Ocean... | reverse complement strand
CGAAATGTTCCCCCTGGTGGACGCAACGGCCGACAACCCCGCCGAGTTGTTCCAAATTTGGTTGAACCTGCCGTCCACCAGCAAGCTCGTTGACCCCTATTTCACCATGATCTGGTCCGACCAAATCGCAACGGCTCGCCACACCGACGCTGCAGGCCACACAACCGTAGTCACCGTGGTTGCGGGCGCGTTGGGCGCCGCACAAGGGGCGGCCACCCCACCAGACTCATGGGCTGCAGACCCTGCCCACGGCGTCAACATCTGGACCATTCGAATGGAACCCGGAGCGACATGGACCCTCCCGGCAACCGAGCCCAACCGAAGCCGTGTGGTGTACGCCTACCAAACGGGTGGACTCTCCGTTGCGGGCCAGCAATCCGTGTCACCGGCCGGTTTTCAAGTCGATCCGACTGCAGCGATTGAGATCGTCAATGGCGCCGACCCCACGGAACTGCTTCTGCTCGAAGGCCAACCGATCGGCGAGCCGGTGGCCCAGCACGGGCCATTCGTCATGAACACGCGGGCCGAACTGGCGACCGCCTTCCGCGATTACGAGCGCGACCACTTTGGCGGGTGGCCATGGCCATCCAACGGACCGGTGTTACCCCGAGCCGAAGGTCGGTTTGCTCGGCATGCAGATGGCCGCATTGAGCGGCCTTAAGGCCCGACGTTCAACACGCGCAGCACTCGTCGATCACGTTGGCTGACGCTCCCCCGTTGGTTTCGCCGGACCGCCCCTGCACAGACGCAGGGAGGGCACGCAAGTCGCCTTTGCCCGACTGCATGCGACGCTCGGATTCCGCCTCAATGGCGGCGACGTCACGTTGGAGACCCGCTTCGTCGTCACCCAAGACGACGCCCCATGCGCGGCGCACATCAACGCCGTCCACCCACACTTCGAGCGTTTCACCCACAGCCAGCGCTGGACGTGCGATGGTCCAGTGCTCCAAGGACACACGCTTTGCCTCAGAGGTGTCACCACACCAAGAATATTGACTCCAATCGTAGGTGTAGACCGCAAGCCGACCCGCTGGCATGGGTTGGTCGGCCGTGACCTGAATTCGAAGCGCTGACTGGGTCAGCGTTGCCGACCGCTTGGCAAGCCATTCGTTGTAGTTGGCGCTGTAGCCCGCATAGGCGATCCGGTTCTTGGCGACCTCTGCCGTGCGCTCGGTCCGGTAGCGTTCATAGGCCGACCTGTGGGCGGGCGTGATCATCGCATCCATCTCACTTTCGTCGAACCACTTATCGGTCGCCAAGTCCACGCATTGACCGCAGTTGCATTCATACACCTCCCACGCCATGTAGAAGTCGAAATCAAGAATCTCGTCGTTGAGTGAGTCCATCTCTGTGGGCTCGTCGTCGATCACGCATCCCGCTCCTCCGATTGCACGTGCGTCGAGCACGCCGGGCGTAAACGTGTCGCCCCGAAGCTCCGGCTGGGCCACAACACCTTCGTGCCCGACAACCCGATTGCGCGCCGCATCGCGTTCGCCATGACACCCCGAGATGCGTTCAAGGGTAATCCCAGCCGACGCCGACGCCTGTGAAAACGTGCGCCACACCGCGGCCTCGGGGGCGCCCTCCGGAGCGCCTTGGATGTTCGCCGTGTTGAACGGAACCGACTGTGTTCGCTTGATTTGTTTCTTCGGACCTGCGTTGGCCACCTCAGGGGTCACCATGCCCAACACTGCGGCGGCGACCATCAACAGTTTATTCATGAGCACACCTCTTTGCGCGAGCCGGTCAGACGCACCAAATCAGAATCCATTCAAAAACTCAGAATCGGCGATCCTCACGAACCATCCTCGCACAACTGCGTAACGCGGTTCAACCGCATTACTCGTCCCACGGCACACCACACCGCGGCGCTACCCGCCAGCGCGCGCCAACTCCCACACCTCGACTTTTTCGCGGGTTCGTCGCTTGCTGCCATCGGGGCCGCGGGCTGGTTTGACCTTGCGTTGAAGATGCTGGACCAGACGAAACCGGTCGCCTTCCAACTCCGCATCGATGGGGTGTGGAACCTCGGGCTGCACCAACCGAATGATGGTGGAAAACACGATGACCAAGCGGCCATCGGGGCCCATCCGGTCTGCTGCGTGGTCAAAGAACCGTTCGAAGAGTCCATCTTGAAAACAGAGCGCTTGGTCGAGCACATCGTCTGCAGTCCCGCGTACCCATGGCGGATTGAAGACAATGACATCCGGCCGATCTTCGATGGCCTCGAGCAGGTCTGCACACACGGGTTCAATGGTTTTGGCCGCCGGAAGTCGCGCCACGTCTCGTCGAACACTTTCAACAGCGTTCGGGTTGTTGTCCGTCGCAGTCACCCGCTCAAACCCAGCTTTGGCCATCATAAACGCCAGCACACCGCATCCGGTCCCCACATCGACTCCATACGATCGTGCACCCGCATACTGACTCAGCCATGTGCCAAACAATTCAAGATGAGACGTGCGACTGGGGGCATATGTCCCGTAGTACGGGTGCACCGCGTGACCCAAAACAGCCATCCGAACCCCTTTTTGGTGGCGCTGCCACGCTCCATGAAGCGCCTGCACCTCAAACAGTGGGAGGTCAAAATGCGTTAGGTCTGGGTACAATTCGCGAAACAGGCCATTGGGCTCAACACCCTCGAGTGCCGCTTGGTGGTTGACAATCGACACCACCAGGCGGAGCGCCGCCATGCGATACCGGTGTTCTCGGTTCCTGCGCTGGGCGAACGAAGCTCGCTCGTTCAGTGGTCCGATGACTGCATGGAGCGCCGTTAAGATGGCGGTTCCAGTCGTGTAGTGATCGGTGACCCTTCGGTACTGGCCCGCCAGCAGTGTCCGCGCAGCGGCATCGGGGGGCTCATCTGCGGTGACGGGCTGCGCTGCATCCGAGTCGGAGGGGCTGGGTCGTAAAAGCAAGTCGTCCATGAGCAGGCAATCTTCCATTGTGGTGTGGGTAGGGGTATAGCACCTATGGGGGGCTGCATGCGTGGACGACTGATTGGATGGGTATTGCTGAGCGGCTGCATCGAGGCAAAGTACGCGCCGCAAACCACTGCTGAACGCCACTCGGGAGCAGACGAGAGCGCCGGTGACGACCTCCCAGCGGACTCGGCAGCGGTTACCCTTCGAGGCACTTGGTCCTCGCCGAGCACCCTCGCGTTTGAGTGGAGTGAAGTGCCCGGAGCGACCTATTCAATCGCCCTGACGTCATTCGACGGCACCACTCGAACCGCGGATACCGACGAGACGATGCAGCATGCATTCGGCGACCTTCCAGCAGGCGAGTACACAGCAACTGTCACTGCGCTCAATCCTGCTACCGGTCTCGAACTCGCTGCAACGGTAAACCACTATGTGGGCGGCAACCGAATCGTCTTTCGCTCTGAGGTGCCCTTGGACCGGGCAATGGATGTGTGGGGTACCGGCGATGTAGCCGTGATTGGCGGCGGGACCAACCTCTCCACGAGCGCACTGGTCGTGAATGTATCCGACCCGCTCAACCCTCGCGTGCTGCACACCATGGAAGGCATAGGCTTCGTGAGGGACATCAAGGTGTTTGACGACCTGTTATTCACCGCCGTCGACCCCGACTCCGACGGCTGTGAACTCTGCGACGATATCGGCGTTCGCATCTACGAGTTCAGTGAGCCCAGCAATCCGAAGCTGCTCTCGACCATCGGTTCACCCGCGTGGGCCGTGCACAACATGACCTACAGCAACGGCTATCTGTACTTGGCCAGCATGGCCGAGGGAGCCGTCGCCATCATTGATGTTCGCGACCCGGACACCCCGCAGCGTGTCGCCACATGGTACGCCAACGAGACGCCCGGCCCGGCCCACGGCCCCGGTGGCTCAACCCACGACATGACCGCCCAAGGCGACCGACTGTATGTCGCGCACGTCACGGGCTTCAGCATTGTGGACATCTCGGACCCAGTTAATCCCGTCACCCTCTCCAACACCCGAGTCGAGATGGGCATGCACAACGTATGGCCGAACGCCGACGGGACCCGGATGGTGGGCACTCAAGAAATCTTCGGCGGCGCCCTCACGCTGTGGGACATCGCCGATCCCAACGCGATCGAGCTGCTCGACAGTCGGTCGACGGGCGATGACCGCAGCGTTCACAATGGCTATTTTGACGGCGAAACCGTATTCGCATCTTGGTACATCGACGGCGTGTTCAGCTTTAGCGTCGAGGACGACATGCTCACCGAGACTGGCCACTACGACACCTACGCTGGATCCCCTCCTATACCCCCCGATGGCACCCCTCCGCCGGGACCACCCATCGAAGGGGCATGGGGTCTCTGGACCTACGGCGATCACGTCGTTGTGGGTGACACCGAACGCGGCATGGTCATCGTGGATCACTTCCCGCGGGTCGTTGAGCGCACCGGTTACCGGTAGACACGCACGTAGTCGACCATGTACTGGGTGGGGAGCACGAGATCCGCCACGCTGCCGCCGGCACCACCCAACGCCAAGTTGAGGCGAATGTGGTGCGCTTGACGGAAGGGATTCATGCCTTCACACGCCGCTGCTCCATTGACCGTCCCGCTGAGGTCGACGTCGTTGAGTACGGCTCCGTCCAGCCGAATCGTGATGCGGTCTTCCGACCATTCCATCTCCCACAGATGAAACGAGTCTGCCCAGCCGGGTCCAAAGTCACTGACCGGCCAGTGCGAAGAGTCCCAGATGGGACTCCATCGGCTGTCACTGCCCCACGCAAAGTTGGCCAGAACATTGCCCCCGTAGTTTTCCATGACATCCACTTCGCCGTTGGATGGCCATTCGCATTCGTCCCCAAGGGTCCAGATGGCGGGCCACGTACCGTCCTCGTTGGTGACCTTTGCCCGCACCACGAGATGGCCATACTGAAACCCAAAGAGGCCCTTCGTGGTGAGGCTGGCCGACGAGTGGGTGATGGTCTCGCGATTGGTTCGCCAATCCGATGAGCCCGCCACAAAATCAGGGTTCGGGCGATCCTCGGAGCGGGCCTCGATGACCAGCATCCCATCCACTCGGGCCGCATTGCTCGCTTGGTACCACTGCACCTCTTCGTTGCGAACAAAGCCTTCTTCGGTATTCCAGCGACTGGGGTCCACCGGACCCGAACCGTCGAACTCATCCGACCAGACCAACGCTCGACCGGACGGGCCCTCGGCGGTGAGCACGAGGTCGTCGGCGTACGCGGGAGTATCGCCTGCATGTTTGTACGCGTACACTGTCGCAGCGGTGTTGGTGAGCCCTGTAGTGAAGGTCAGCTCATTCTCGCGATATTCGGGTTCTGTGAACGAGACGCGAACCTCGTCACCGCCGTAATCCTTCACGCCGATAAGCAGCGGTTCCGTGTCGTTGTTCTTCCCCCACCCCTTCAGTCGATACACCGTATTCGGCTCGAGGTCGGCGACACGCTGCTCAGCCCCATTGGTTGCGGTGGCTTTCAGCGCCCATCGGCCGGAATGGGGTGCCGATTCCGACCGCTCCGCTCCTCCCCAAATGCTCCATGCGCCGGCACCACTCTCGAAGCCGGGGTCTTCCAGCAGGTTCACAGGCGGACTTCCAGTGTCGTCCGCGTCGGTCCCGGTATCCACCCGGGCATCACCCGTTTCTTCGGCCGATGGGCTCGTCCCAGAGTCCGTCGGAGCCGACCCCGTCTCTTCCACCGGTTCCGGTTCCTCGCACGAGGGTGAGCACGCTTGTTGAGCGCTCTTCGGTTCCCCGCACCCCGTGAATGCGACCAGTCCCAAGATGGCGAATGCCACACGCACCAAACACTCCTTCGATGAATCCGAGTCGACCGCCCCACCCCCTTCTGTCTACCACAGCCGCATGCACAAGGGGTGAGACGAATCACCACTCTGAGGCTCCCGTTTGCCAGAAAATCCGAGCGGATTTTGAACTCCACCCTGCCGTAGTCTCCCGGTCAGTCCGCTAAAAAAATGCATCGAATGCGGTCTCACCCTTGCGCGACCAAGCCCCAAACGTCAGATTACGTCATCGACTGGAGACCCCTATGCGCACACTGACTGCCCTCGCCCTCATCGGGCTCACTGCCCCCAACGCAAGCGCCGAGACCTGCACCCACCAAGTGACGAGTGCCAAACCCGGGTGGGTGGCCTACAAGACGACCCAGAAACTGGCCGTCGAAGGCTCGTTTTCCGACACCACGCTCAGCACCACTACGCCCGCCAACACAGTGCCGGCCGCCATTCAGGGAGTGTCCATGGACATCGTCCCATCCTCGGTCGACAGCGGACTCGACGTGCGCAACAAAACCATCGCCGAACACTACTTCTCGAAGTTTTTGCCCGACACGCCCTTCCGCGCGTCTGTGACGAAGGTGGACGGCGACGACGAGTCGGGGACTGCGACGCTGACCGTCGACATCAACGGTGTAAAGCGAGATCTTGAATTCCCCTACACGGTCTCGGCCGCCGGTGAACTCACGGCCGAAGCCACCATGGACATGATGGACTTCAGCCTCGGCAAGGCTTTCGATGCCATTCACACGGCGTGCAAAGCCCTCCACATGGGTCCCGATGGCATCTCCAAGACGTGGACGGAGGTCCAGCTCAAGGTCACAGCCACCCTCGCGAAGACCTGCCAGTAGGGGTTATTGAGGCGCCGACGTGTCGCAAATGGTGCCGCCGCAGTCCCGCACGGCGCCGTCCACATCGCACCGACACTCGCAATCGTGGCCGCTGACCGCGACCATCGACCCGACCGGATGGGACTCGCCGTCCACCATGCACTGCGGATCCCACTGGAGCACCGTGTTGCCGTCTGAATCCGTCCACGGTGTCTCCGTGGCAAACTGAACCCGTTGTCCGGACTGGATCATCGGACCGGTGAGCGACACGGTCCACGGTTCGCTCACCCGTTCCACCGGAATCCGACCGAGCGGAATCTCAATGGTTCGGCGTTCACCCGGAAGCAGCGTGCTCAAGTCGTCCCCAGACGCCGCTGGGGACTCCATTCCATCGCCATCAATCGTGAGCGCCAGCGCGTAGTAGAAGGGGGCTACGCCCGTTTGCTCCACCTCGGCAATGACGGTTGCGCGCACCGTTGTATCGTCGAGGTCGGCCAATCGCAGGGCTGCACCGCGGAGTTCAAACTCGTAGCCCATGCGCAGCGCTGCGGCTTCAGCGCGGTCCCGTTCGTCACCGGTGTAGCCCGTCTCTTCGCCATTGAAGGCGTAGTAGTTGAGCAAATAGCTCGCGTGCGTCGTGTCAATGCACTCGTTCATGTCTTGCGCATACTCGCCCACCGTGTAGGCATCGCTAAAGACTTCGCCTTGCAGTTCGGGACGGAGTTCACCGCCAATGGCCATCTGCTGCCATCGGTACTCCGCACCGGCAGCGACCATCCGTGGGTAGAAGAACCACTCGATGGTGCCGAGGGTGCTGTGGGCGAACGAATCGTCGTGGTACCCCACGGACCGAGTGGCCATGCCGGTCGATGGATACCGGGCCTGCAGATGGGTTTGGGTGAAGGCCGATTCATAGGCATCGAGCACAGCATTCTGGGTCGCATCGCTCGGGAACCAATCGCCGTGGGGCCACGTGTGCCATTCGCCCCAGAAGCCGAGCAGGCCCAGCTGCACAAAGCCCAGCCTCGGGTCGCCGTTGTAGCGGTCGCCCAATGCTTCGATCAACCCCACCATCGCCGCCACCATGTCGGGGTGGTCGTAATCGGGCGAACATCCACCGCCGTGTTCAGTGTAGGGGCTGCAGCTCACGGTCTCAGACAGGTGTTCAGGAAGCCCAGTCGGGCGGTTTGGATAGTCCACAAAGATGCGCAAAACGACGTGATGGTGGCGCGCTGCAGCCGCAGCCATCAGGGGCTCAAGGCCCTCCTCGATGGTGTCGCCATCGGGGCCCCAGACCTGGTTCATGGGGATGTACAGAAACTCCAACTGATCCGGAAAATCGGTCACTGGAGCTCCCCAGAGGTACGAGGTCATAAAGCCTTTGAGCGGATTGGCGCGGGTGCGGCTGCGATCGGTTCCCCATGCCGTGGCATCGAGGGACCACATCGCCGAGACCGTCGAGGCTGGACACGCGTCGCAGTCAGAGGCCGTGTCATCGGGCGGCAATGGCCCTGTGTCGTCCGATCCCTGTGGGCGTGCGGTATCGTCCGACGGGTGCGTTGTCGCCGTATCGTCCGAGGCACTCACCGGAAATGGATTCTTCGGCGTCTCCTCAGTCGTACATCCGACCGCACTCAGTACCGCAATCAACCCCAGCCACTTCATGGTCGGAGGGTAGCACAACACAACCCACCCTTGGTCGGCTCGTCGCTTAGCTGCCGACGTTCAGAACCACGGTGTACGGAACTTGGCAGTTCGACCCCGACATGGCGCTGACCTCGAGCCGGTACAGCCCGCCGTCGTCAACAAAGCCGAGGCCCGAGTAGCCTAAGAATTCGAGTTCGCCGGCCCCCGCCTCATCGATGACGGACACCGCACCTTGCGAGACGCCGCGGGCATCTTCGAGCAAGTACAGCGTGAGCTTAATGTCGATGTCTTCGGCCATCTCGGTGGTGAGTGCATCGATGTAGAACCAGCCAAAGAGACCATCTTCGACTTCGAAATCAAAGGCGTCCACATCGTAGGTGGGGGCCATGAGTCCCGTCACTGCCCACTCCTCGCTGGGTGACACCAGCCCGAGGTCCACCGGAGTGTTCATGGGCTCTTCGTCCCACAGCGCGTCTTCGTCGGTCTCGCCATCGCAGTCGTTGTCGCGCCCGTCGCAGCCGTCGACCTGACCGGGATGAATGGTCGGATCGGCGTCGTTGCAGTCATCGGTGGTGTAGCCATCGCCGTCTTGATCGACGACGGAGTCCCCATCTGGTTCGTCATCGGTCGAACCGATGCCTGCATCCGAGCCATTTGGGGGCACAAACCTCGCTTCTGATTCGCCCGAGTCACCGCCCACTGAAAACGGCGACAATCCAATGCCACACCCCAACAATGCCCAAATCATGTCCACCTCCGGGCGGGGCCTTAACCGATAATGTACTTATTGGTAGATTATCGGCCATGGCCAACAAGCAGTCGAGCATCGGCAGCCACTGCATCGCCCGATTGCATGGTCAAAAAAATTAAGGGAACGGTCAATTTGCCAAATCGATCGGTTCATCCACGCCTTTGGTTGTGGTAGCGTTCGGTCCGAAACGGCGGCAGGGGTGCCGCGGGTCACAGGAGTAGCGATGCGGTTCTTCGGTCCGGGATTGGTGAGTGTATTGGTCGTGGCGTGCGCGCCCGAGTCGGCCATCGATGCAGACACGGTGGGGGCGGCCGATGCCCCCCTCGACGAGTGGGTCGATCCCCCGCTCGATGACGACGGCGTGGCCGCCTACGTGGCCCGACCCGCGAACAACGGATTTCGGGCCCACCACCCACCGCTCAACGCCCAGCTGCGGTTTCAAGCATCCGGGTTGGAGTTCCGCACCGGTCGCGCCCAAACCGAGCCCGTGACCATCCGCACCACCGCCATCAACGGCAAGCGCACAGACGCCGCGGCCTTCGAACCGAGCGACTGTATTGCGACGGATCAAGCAAACGATGCCGACACCTGCATTCCGGCCATGGAGGCCGATCACCGCGGGGTCACCGAGTGGTGGCACAACACCCCGGCCGGCCTCGAACAGGGCTGGACGGTGCACGAACCCCTCGACGGCGACACCATCCGCATCGATGTGGCCTTCGACGGCGCACGGGTGAAGGTGGGCGAGTCGGGCACGGCGGCCGCCGTGCTGCGCCCCACCGCAGCTCCGCTGCACTACGCGGGGCTGAAGGCCTGGGACGCCGATGGCGAACCGCTCGACGCGCGCATGGAGTCCGCAGACGGTGGGTTGAGTGTGGTGGTCGATGCGGTTGATGCCGCGTACCCGGTGACGGTGGATCCGTGGTTTGGGGCTTGGTCGTGGTCCCACGACCAAGGCTCGGCCTACATGCATTCAGTGAACACTGCCGGCGATGTGAACGGCGATGGCTACGAAGACTTGTTGGTTTCATCCGCCTATTTTGACAACGGTGAAACCGATGAAGGCCGCATTTGGCTCTTCTTGGGCAGTGTCGATGGACTCAGCTCGACGCCCGATTGGACGTGGGAAACAAACCAAGCCGATGCTCACCTCGGCTACGAAAAGTGCGCCGTTGCGGGCGGCATGGACCTCAACGGTGACGGCTACAGCGACATCGCAGTGGGGGCGCGACTCTACGACAAGGGGCAAACCAACGAGGGCGCCGGCTTTGTGTTCTTCGGCTCAGTTGATGGGCTGCCCACCGAGCCAGACTGGACTGGCGAAAGCAACCAAGCCAACGCCCAATACGGTACTTGCGTGAGCTCAGTGGGCGACGTGAACGGCGACGGCTTCGCCGACATTGCGGTCGGTGCGCCTTATTACGACAACGGCGAAAGCGATGAAGGCCGCGTATGGGTGTACCACGGATCCGAATACGGTGTCACCGTTCTGGCTTGGGTCGGGGAAGCCGACAAAAGTTACTCCAACTTTGGGTGGTCAGTCGATGGCGCAGGCGACGTCGATGGTGACGGTTACGACGACCTTATCGTTGGAGCGAGAAATTTCGACAATGGCCATACAGACGAGGGCCGTGCCTATGTCTTTCACGGTTCAGAGTCCGGCCTAGAAACTTCAGCGCGATGGACTTGGGAATCGGACCGCAGCAGTGGCTGGGCAGGCCAATCCGTTGCTGGGCTGGGGGACCTCAACGGAGACGGATTTTCGGACGTGATGGTGGGGTCGCCCGGCTTCGACGGGGGTGGAGGTCGTGCCTTGGTGTTTCTTGGCTCCGCAGATGGCGTAAACGCGACCGAATCATGGCACATCTCAGGCTCCAGCACCCACCGCTACATGGGGTACTCGCTCTCGGGTGTCGGAGACCTCAACGGCGATGGGTATGCCGACTTTTCAGTTGGGCAACGAGACTGGAGCTACCACAGAGGCCGAATCAAAACCTACCTCGGCGGCCCAACCGCTTCCGGCGTTCATTCTCATTACGGTGATTTGAACGGTGACAGCGACCATT
>Ga0160422_10002713_pt1 | contig 11059 bp, 10 predicted proteins | sample Fk160mmetaG_FD_108192 | JGI IMG/M metagenome (GOLD analysis project Ga0160422, IMG submission 108192) | Marine microbial communities from the Central Pacific Ocean - Fk160115 60m metaG | ecosystem: Environmental > Aquatic > Marine > Oceanic > Photic zone | place: The Central Pacific Ocean... | reverse complement strand
GCCAGTGAAATGAATAGTGCTAAGGAGGCCGCGCAATGAATGATATGACTCCAGATAGAAATGAACGTAAGGCTAACCTGAAAGGCTTAGGCACTTCCAGAAAGCGTGTTGAAGATGCGCGTTTTACACAGGGCAAGGGCAACTATGTCGATGATATAAAGCTTGATGGTATGCTACACGGTGATTTTGTAAGGTCGCCTTATGCTCATGCGCGGATAAAGTCGATAAATACAGATGCTGCAATGGCTCTTGATGGCGTTCTGGCAGTTTTGACTGCGAAAGATTTAGAGCCTCTGGGCTTGCATTGGATGCCTACTTTAGCAGGCGACAAGCAAATGGTGCTGGCTGATGGTAAAGTACTTTTCCAAGGGCAAGAAGTTGCCTATGTAGTTGCAAAGGATCGTTACATAGCTGCAGATGGCGCAGAGCTGGTTGAGGTTGAATATGAAGAGCTTCCTGTTTTGGTTGATCCTTTTGAAGCGCTTAAGTCGGACGTAGTATTACGAGAAGATCTAGACCCAAAAGCGGATGGAGCACATGGGCCGAGGAAGCATCACAACCATATTTTTACTTGGGAAGTAGGCGAAAAGGAAGCTACTGAAGAAGTAATTGAAGCATCCGATGTAGTTGCCGAGGAGATGATTTACTATCACAGAACACATCCTTGTCCTTTAGAAACATGTGGCTGCGTTGCGTCTATGGACAAAGTCAATGGTAAGTTAACACTTTACGGTACATTTCAAGCACCTCATGCCATAAGAACTGTGGTTAGTCTTATTTCAGGTTTAGAAGAACATAATATTAGAGTAATTTCTCCTGATATAGGAGGTGGTTTTGGTAACAAGGTCGGAGCCTACCCGGGTTATGTTTGTTCGGTTGTTGCATCGATAGTTACAGGTTTGCCTGTAAAATGGGTCGAAGATCGCATGGAGAACCTTATGACTACTGCTTTCGCTAGAGACTACTGGATGAAAGGTAAGATCAGCGCAACAAAAGAAGGTAAAATTACTGGCCTTTGGTGTCATACAACAGCAGACCATGGTGGTTTTGATGCTTGTGCGGATCCGACTAAATTTCCTGCTGGCTTCATGAATATCTGTACTGGGTCTTATGATATACCTACTGCCTATTTAGCTGTAGACGGTGTTTATACCAACAAGGCACCGGGTGGAGTGGCTTATAGGTGCTCTTTCAGGGTAACAGAAGCTGCTTATTTTATCGAAAGAATGATCGAAGTTTTAGCGATAGAACTCAATATAGACGCCGCAGAATTGAGGCGTATTAACTTCATAAAACAAGACCAATTTCCCTACACCTCAGCGCTAGGTTGGGAGTATGACAGCGGCGATTATCATACGGCATGGGATAAAGCCCTAAAAGCGGTTGGATATGATGATTTAAGAAAAGAACAATCACAGCGCGTCGAAGATTTTAAAGCCGGCAAGACAAGAAAGTTGTTAGGTATAGGCTTGACGCATTTTACAGAAATTGTTGGAGCTGGGCCTGTTAAGAATTGTGACATTCTTGGTTTAGGTATGTTTGATAGCTGTGAAATTCGGATACACCCAACGGGCTCTGCGATCGCTCGTCTTGGTACAATCAGTCAGGGACAAGGCCATGCAACTACTTTTGCGCAGATTTTGGCCTCAGAAATTGGCTTGCCTGCAGACTCCATCACTATCGAGGAGGGAGATACAGATACTGCGCCATACGGTTTAGGTACATATGGATCGCGCTCAACGCCGGTAGCAGGGGCAGCCACGGCTATGGCTGGAAGAAAAATCCGTGCAAAGGCTCAAATGATTGCAGCCTACATGCTTGAGGTTCATGATGATGACGTCGAGTTTGACGTAGATCGTTTTGTAGTAAAAGGAGCTCCAGAGCGCTTTAAAACTATGAAGGAAATAGCTTTTGCAGCCTATAATCAGGCTATTCCAGGCATTGAACCTGGTCTCGAAGCAGTGAGCTATTATGATCCCCCAAATATGACTTATCCTTTTGGAGCATACATTTGCGTAATGGAAATTGATGTTGATACCGGAGAGCATGAAATCCGGCAGTTTTATGCTTTGGATGATTGTGGTACGCGAATTAATCCAATGATTATTGAGGGTCAGGTTCATGGGGGCCTCACAGAAGCACTCGCGATCTCTATGGGGCAAGAAATAGCATACGACAGTATGGGGAATGTTAAGACAGGAACTCTAATGGATTTCTTTCTCCCCACTGCATGGGAAACACCTAACTATACAACGGATCATACAACAACTCCAAGTCCACATCATCCAATTGGTGCTAAAGGTGTTGGAGAAAGTCCAAATGTTGGCGGTGTCCCAGCATTTTCAAACGCAGTGCATGATGCTTTCAGAGCTTTTGGTCTGCGTCAAACCCATATGCCTCATGATCACTGGCGCATTTGGAAAACAGCTAATGATCTTGGAATGCATGGCTAGTAAGATATAGTGAGGGGATTAAAACCCTCACTAGATTGGACTGCAGAATGGAATGGAAAGAGCTTCAAGCTGAGCTGGCTAAACAGAACTATATAGCGTCGAATGAATTGGTTGTTGCAATTCAGCTTGCTCTGTCATTGGAGCGGCCTCTCCTGTTGGAAGGTTCAGCAGGAGTTGGAAAAACGGAGCTTGCAAGAGCGCTTTCTCAAACTCGTTCAACTAAACTCATTCGATTACAATGTTACGAAGGATTGGATGCTTCCCAGTCAATTTATGAATGGAATTATCAGAGACAACTAATCTCTATTAGAGCCGCCGCCGATGATGGTATTTCTAGGGAGCAGATTGAAAAACACGTTTTTTCAAAAGATTTTCTTTTGGAACGACCGCTTCTGATGTCTATAACGCAAAAGAGGTCACCAGTATTGTTAATCGATGAAATTGATAGGGCTGATGAAGAATTTGAAGCATTTTTGTTAGAGATTTTATCTGATTATCAGGTCTCAATACCTGAGTTAGGAACAGTAAGTTTTGTTACTAAGCCTATAGTTGTTTTAACATCGAACGGTACTAGGGATTTATCTGATGCTTTAAGGCGCCGTTGTCTATATAGTTACGTCGAATACCCCGACCGTACTACTGAGTTTGATATCTTAAAAGTGAAGCAGCCAGGCATTGATACAAAACTGGCAGGTCAAATCATAGATTTTGTGCAGAAGTTGCGTAAAGAGGATTTAGAAAAGACCCCTGGTATCGCTGAGATGTTGGATTTTTCTGCTGCATTGATAGGATTAGGTGTGAACGACCTATCTCATGATCCGGCAATACTGCAATCAGCTATGACCACATTGCTTAAGACAAAGTTGGATCAATGGAATATTACGACAGAGGTTACACAGCGCTTAGCAGGACAAGCGGCATGAGCCGAATTAGTAAATTTGCGGCCCAGGATAGCGGGCCATCAGCAAGAATTATTGGATTTTTTTCTCATTTGAGATCTAACGATTTAAAATTAGGTGTTTCAGAGGTTGAAACAGCACTTTCAATTTTAACACAAATCAATGCGAATGATCCTGTCGAGGTGCGGCGTTCATTAAAACCTCTATGTGTTGGAAATCAAGATGAGGCACGTCGCTTTGAAGATTTGTTCAATAGCTACTGGATGGACTCTGGGCGTGTAAAACAAAAAATAATTCCAAACGATAATATCAACTGGAATGTAAAAGAGAATTCAGAGAGTGCTACAAAGACTTTAGAAAAGGAAGAAAATTCTTCTGGCTCTCCAACTGAGCCTGATCAGATAGCTAGTCTATCCGATCAGACAAAAGCAGGGGAACTTGTTGCGGTAAAAGAAGCCTCAAAAATGCGCAAAGACCTGCGTGAATTTGTCAGTAAAGCTGACATTGACGATGCATTAGAAGTTGCCATTCGGATTGGAAAAGCATTACGTGACAAGCGTTCGCGAAGACTTGTCTGCGCTAAGAAAGGTGAGGCGCTAGATTTTCGGAAAACTATTCGTAGGAGCCTTTCAACTGGTGGTGATCCTTTCAAATTAATTAATAAATCCAAGCCAGACAGGGCTAAGCGAATAGTGGCATTATGTGATGTCTCCGGCTCTATGGAAATCTATTCAAAAATATTTTTAGCTTTTATCTCTGCTTTGATGCGGAATGATCAAAATACAGATGCTTATGTATTCCATACTAAACTTGTACGCGTTACCGATGCTCTAAGAGATAAAAATATCGGCAGATCAATGGAGAAACTTTCTCTTATTGCAAATGGTTTTGGGGGTGGTTCGAGGATTGGTTACAGTATTAAAAAATTTTCCAAAACCTACGCACGTCGATTCGTTAACAGCAGAAATGTGGTGATGATTTTCTCAGATGGTTACGATTCAAATAATGCAAATGATTTGGTAGAAGCCCTCGAGAGTTTAAGAAAGCGTGGGTGTAAGATAATTTGGCTGAATCCGTTAAAGGGTTGGAAAGAATATGCGCCTGTTACAGCTTCAATGGCAGCATCGCTACCTTATCTTGATCTGTTCTGTCCCGCCAACACTTTAAAAGATTTGGCTGATCTAGAAGGGGCTCTAGAGAAGCTATGAATAAATTAAAGAATGAAGATAATAATATGCTGGAGTTGGCCAATGTTCTAACTACATCGGGTGAGGCATTTGCTTACGCTACAGTAATTAGGACTGCTGGGGCCACATCTGCAAAACCTGGTGCAAAGGCCATTATATCTTCGGACGGACAAATTTTAAAAGGCTGGGTTGGTGGAGGGTGCATCCGTACATCCGTTGCAACTGCGACCAAGACCGCTATACGAACTGGTACTCCTCAACTCATTTCAGTAATGCCTCAAGATGCAATTGACGAAATTGGAATTAGCGTAGGTGAAGAGTATGAAGGAAAAAAAGTTTCTAAAAATGGCTGTCCATCAGAGGGAACGGTGGATATTTTTATTGAACCTCATACTCCGCCACCCCAACTAATTATTTATGGCAAAGCACCAGTAGCAGAGGCGCTGAAAAAACTTGCGCCTCAATTTGGTTGGGCGGTAAAAGTTGCAAAGGAAGAGGCTGAGCTAAACATTTCAAGAAAGCTAGTTGTTATAGTCGTTGCGACCCAAGGTAATAATGATCTCAAATCATTATCTGCTGCAATTAAAGTAAAGCCCACATTTATTTCATTTGTCGGCAGTAAAAGAAAATTTGCTTCGCTAAAAGCAAAGCTCGCAAATAGTGGTTTTTTAGAGACCGATATTGTAAATATAAAAGCTCCGGCTGGTTTGGATATCGGTGCAGTAACGCCGGAGGAAATTTCGCTGTCTATACTCGCCGAGTTGATGCAAGTTCGTAAAAATTTTAGGAATGGTAGCTACGATGAAAGTAACTAGATAATACTTTTATGCTGTATGCTGGAAAGCTTTGTGGTTTGAATTTATTTAGCGAAAGTGCGGCTTTAATAATTAAACTAAAATTTCTGCGTTTTTGAGAAAGGTTAATTAATGGAATTGTCAGACAAGATTGAAATTAGTGTCCCTATGCAAACTGTTTACGATGCTTTGAATAATGTGGATATTCTAAAAAAATGCATTCCTGGATGTGAAGAGTTAGTTAAAATATCGGACAACCAACTTGAAGCGAAAGTTGTTTTGAAAGTGGGGCCTGTTAAGGCTCGTTTTAGTGGTCAGGTCACTCTTGATGCTTCCGCAGGTCCAGAAAAGTTTTCTCTGTTGGGTCAAGGCAATGGTGGTGCCGCCGGCTTTGCTAAAGGTGGCGCAGATGTCATGTTACTCCAAAATGGCGAAGTCACCGAATTATCATATACTGCCAAAGCTGAAATTGGGGGTAAATTGGCTCAATTAGGAAGTCGCCTAATCCAAAGTACTGCAAAGAAATTAGCCACTAAATTTTTTAAATCATTTTCAGAAGTTGTCATTGAAGAAGCTGCATAATTAGATGGCAAACGCAGTATAAAAACCAACTTGAACAATCATTTTAACCCTGCCACGCAGTCATCCTCTGATAGTACGAAGAATGAAAAACTAACAAAAATATTTATATTTTAAGCTTATAATTTAAAGATATTATAAATTATTGAAGGTTTTAGAAACTTGTTTTTGTCTTGAAAAAAATGTAAGAAAGCGTTACCGCCGATTGAAGTATCAACCATTTACGGAGCACTAAATTGGGCAAATATCTTACAGAAGCTATAGGAGCTTTTTTTCTAGTACTTACTATCACGCTATGCGTCATTACAGGACAACAAATGGCTCCTCTCGCTATAGGTGGGATGCTTGCGGTTATGGTTTTTATGGGGGGGCACATTTCAGGCGGCCATTATAATCCAGCAGTATCCCTTGCTGCTTTTTTGAGAGGTGCTCTTTCAGGTTCAGACCTAATACCATACATGATTTCTCAAATCATTGGTGCTACTTTAGGTGCTCTAGTAGGCAACGTCATAACTGGTGGTTCGGTGCCAATAGCACCGGCGCCTGATACTCCTTTGTTATCAGCAATTTTAGTTGAGTTTTTATTTACCTTTGCGCTTGCTCTTACCGTCTTGAATGTTGCAACGGCACAAGGAACAAAAGGTAATTCATTTTATGGGCTGGCAATTGGTTTCACGGTAATGTGCGGAGCGTTTGCTGGCGGAGGTATTTCAGGTGGTGCATTTAACCCGAGCGTGGGAATAGCTTTATCTCTCGGTGCATTATTGAATGGCTCTGGTGGAGGATGGATGCTTTTATATATTTTAGTACCACTCGCTGGTGGTGCGTTGGCAGCATTAGTCTTCAAGTTACAGGGTAATGAAGTGTAGATAAAAAAGTATGATAAATTAGCGTCAGAGTTTATTTCCTAATGTAAAAGTAGTCAGTACAGACCGATTTGGATCATTTTTTTATTGTTAAAAGGGCTTAATCTTATCAGTGAGGAGTAATCTTTTATGGATTATTTTGAAGACCAATAAATAACTTATATTATTGAAAAAGGATATAGCTTTTCATACCGTCGTTATATTAAAATAGTTGTATGAAATTCAGGCTATTCGTTTTTTATATTCTTTATACTGGAATACTTTTTGTCTGTTTTCCCATAGTTATTGGATATTTCATATTACGGTCGAAGAAAGACCACCGCTATCGTAAAAATTTTTCAGAAAGATTTGGTTTTGGGCATTGCCCTGCTGGCAGTGTATTAATTCATACAGCCTCCATTGGTGAATTTCGTGGTTCATTTCCATTTATTCAGCAATTACTTAATCGTAGAGAAAAGTTAGTAATTTCTTGCCTCACTCCAGTAGCACGCAGTTATGCTTGTGATAAACTCTCTTATGAAATAAAGACAGGTTTAGTGGTCGTTCGGTACCTACCTCTTGAATATTTCATGGCTTTTAGAAATTTCTTCTCCAGAAATAAACCTAAGATGGTTTTGATTTGTGAACTTGAGACGTGGCCAATATTCATTGCTTCATGCTACCGACAGAAGATTCCAGTTTATTTGATAAATAGTCAAATCACGAAGGAAGCAATGAGGCGTGTTAGTATTATAACAAAATTATTTGGTCACCCAGTGGAATTAGTTTCAGGAGTGGCTGCGAAATCTATGGAGCATGCCATAAATTTCCGTTTAATGGGTCAAAAAAACGTTGTTCCTATTGGTGAATTTAGGTTCGACCAAATAATCCCCGAAAGCCATGTACTTTCCAGCAATTCTGCACTTTCAGTAGTCAATCAGAATAATAGATCAGTTATTGGGTTTTCGTCAGTTATTTTTGGGGAAGCGGATATTTATATCAAGTGTATGAAATCCCTAAAAGAATTTAGTGCAGAAAAAGGTTTTCAAAAACCTTTGTATGTATTTGTACCAAGAGCGCCAGAAGTATTTGATGATACATTTAAAAAAATTGAGGACGCTGGGCTGTCTGTAGTTCGCCGCAGCGAAAGTTTTTCAGAAGATCGGAAGCCAAACACATCTGTTGACTGGAATAATATTGATGTCCTTTTAGGTGATAGTTTTGGTGAGATGTATTTTTATTTAAAACTATGCGACCATGTAGTAGCTGGTGGTGGGTTTTGGCATACAGGGGCCCATAACATAATTGAACAATTACAATTGCACAAACCGGTTACGGTCGGTCCTGAAATTTGGACAATTAAGTTCCCGGCGCTACAAGCAGAAGAAGCCGGTCTATTAAAAGTTGTTAAAAATCCAGTTGAACTTAAAAGTAATCTTTGTCTTTTTTTAGAAAATGATGTTTCTAGTAAAATTTCTAGGGATAAATTCGAGGGATTCCTTGAGGTTTACGCAGGGGCTAGCAACAAAGCGTTAGAAATGCTTGAAAGCAAAGGGCTAATCTAGCCGCCAGATATTAGTAGAAAACCATATTTTTCAAAAGACTTTAGTGTTTTGGGGTCCACGAGATATTCAAAGAAAAGATTTGCCTCTCGTGACTCAGGATTTACGAGCGAAGCAGGATATATTATTGGGTCGTGTGTGAAATCTTCAAATATACCAAGTACTTTCAACTCAGGAAATAATTTAGCATCACTCGCATATACCATAGCAAATACTACATTTTTTGATAGGAGGTATTGTAGTGCAGTCCGTACATTATCAGCCTGAACTACCTGTGAAGATAGAGCGTTCCATTGGTTTAAATGGACAAGGGCCTGTTTACTGTAAATACCAGCAGGAACAGAAGATACCATACCCATTGCTATTTTTTCACCCTGGAGTAATTTAGAAAAGTCAGTGGATTTCAAGTTATCAATTTTTTTGCGTGTTTGATCATTAGTTATCAAAACCAATCTATTTTTTAGGATATCTCTTGTATTTGTAACCTCAATTATTCCTTTATCGACGAGATGATCTACCCAAGGTACGTTAGCACTAAGAAATATATCAGCTGGAGCGCCTAACTCTATTTGTTTTGCTAACGTGGCGGAGCTTCCATAAACGGGCAAAATTTCTGTTTTTTGGTGAATGTTATATTCTCTGATTACGGCATCTAATGCATTTTTTGTACTAGCTGCGGCAAATACAAGTACCTTTTCTTTATCGGCTACCGCCAAATTTGGGACTATTAGCGTTGCAAAAAATATTACTTTGATTAACTTAATCATTATATGTTTATGCACAATATTTCCGAGTATGATCAAGGGATCTTGTACTGTAATATTTTTTCAATGAAATTAATATCAATATTTGGAGTTCATTTATAGCTGAGCCGAGTAAATTTGCCTTATTAGCCGTATGTAGTCCTGGTTTGGAGAGCATCCTGACTGAGGAATTACGAGAGCTGGACTTTCAGGATTTGACCCCCATAATCGGTGGTGTTGAATTCAGTGGTGACTGGTATCAAGTTTGGCGTGCGAATGTTTATTCAAGAACGGCCACTCGTATTTTAGTGAGGTTAGGCGAGTTTACTGCTGTGCATCTTTCGCAGTTGGATAAAAAAGCTCGTAAATTCCCCTGGCAAGAACATCTGAAAGCACAGCATCCAGTAAGAGTAAAAGTCGTATCCCACAAATCAAAAATCTATCATGCACGTGCTGCTGCGGAAAGAATAGAAAATGCAATAGTCTATTCAGTGGGTAATAGAATTTCCCAAGATGCTGATATTTGCATAAAGGTTAGAATAGAAAAAAACTTGGTAAAAATAAGTATTGATAGTACTGGTGAGGGCCTTCATAAAAGAGGCTATAAGTTTTCCACCGGTAAAGCACCAATGCGTGAAACGTTGGCAGCAGCATTTTTACGGATGTGCAAATTTGACCCTTCACAGCCCTTAATTGATCCAATGTGTGGTTCTGGTACATTCGTAATAGAGGCTGCAGAGATTGCAGTTGGTCAGGCGCCAGGTAAAAGAAGAACCTTTAGCTTTCAAAAGTTTAAATCATTTGACTCCAGAGCTTTTAAAATTTTGTTTCAAGACCAGAAAATAATCACGAAAGTAGAACCACGTTTATTCGGCTATGATCGTGACAGTGGTGCAATAAAAAATTCAAGACAAAATGCACAATCGGCTGACGTTAGTGATATTACAAACTTTAATCACCAACCAATTAGTGATCTCGTTCCTTCATCAAATCAACTTGGTTTGATAATTTTTAATCCTCCATATGGAGCGCGTATCGGTGACAAAAAAAAGCTCTTTGCATTGTATGCTAAGATAGGCACGGTGCTGAAATCAAAATTTCCTGGCTGGCGGGTTGGATTGATTACTTCGGATCGTGCACTAGCGAAAACAACTCAAATAAAGTTTTCGTTCGTTAGCGAGCCGGTGAGCCATGGTGGACTTAAAGTGAGATTATATAACGCCACTTTATAAATTGTGCTTAATAGCCTCTATAAATATTAATAGTCCAACGAAAATCAGCAAGTATCCAGATAGGATATTGAGTTTACGCATAGCAGCAGCAGAGCTTAATATTTCACGAGATTTTTTGACCATTACTGCTAATGCAAGATTACCTAGGAATGGTATTAGTGATGATACCAAAGCAATTGCTATACAATCTGTGATTGTCAGCCTATTTAAATTAAAAAATCCTGGTAATATTCCAAGGTAGAATAAAGCTGCTTTAGGATTTCCGATTATAACTAATAGCCCGGCAGTAAATCCTGCCAACTCGCTGCTTTTACCCAATTTAAGGCTTTGTGAACTGACTTTTGAATTTTGATTATTTATTAAATTGATGCCCAACACTACGAATATAATTGCTGCTAAATATTTCAGGTATAATAGAAAATTGGCGTACGAAGCAGCCAACGCAGCACTTCCTGCTATTGCTAGAGTGGGCCATATTATATCCCCGATTGCCACACCAGCGGCTAATGGAACTGCTCCATTAAGTCCACCTGTGACCGACCTAGAGATAATTGCTATCCAAACTGGCCCAGGTGTGAGAAAAAGGACAAAAATTCCAAAAGCGTAGAAGATTAGGTCACTAAACGATATCGACATTTCAGAACCACTAAGACTAGCTATTTACATTATCAATGGAGAAATCAACTTCCTTGATAGCTGAAACTCCTGAGTTTTCAATCACATTGAAATATTGTGCTTCACGACCAAGTTCAGAAAAAAGTTTTT
>Ga0160422_10002710_pt1 | contig 11065 bp, 10 predicted proteins | sample Fk160mmetaG_FD_108192 | JGI IMG/M metagenome (GOLD analysis project Ga0160422, IMG submission 108192) | Marine microbial communities from the Central Pacific Ocean - Fk160115 60m metaG | ecosystem: Environmental > Aquatic > Marine > Oceanic > Photic zone | place: The Central Pacific Ocean... | reverse complement strand
CTCCATGACGCTGAAATGACCTCGGTGGGACTCGAACCCACGACAAATGGATTAAAAGTCCACTGCTCTGCCGACTGAGCTACGAGGTCTGAAATGCGAAGGGACCATTATAGGGAACCCAGCGTCTTTGCTCATGCAGTTCAAGCCGAGTTCCCCGGGAATCCGATGAAAAGACGTGCGCCATTGGTTTACCTCCCTAACGACCGGCCTTCTGCTGACCGCCTGCACCAAAGAGGTGGTGGTTTTGAAGGATGCCCCCCCTCCTCCTCCCCCCCAACCAGGCCGCTGGGCCGATGTGGTCCATACGGCCCGCGGGGAACTGGCAGATCCTGCCACCAGTGTGGATGGAATCCACATGGTGTACAGCGAGCAGCAGCAGCCGGGAGAGTCCGCCCTGTACGTCCAAAGATTGGACCGAGGGCGAGATGCGGCTCGCGTCGCTCTGGCCCCTGCTCCCGGAGAGGACCGCATGCCGACCTACGGTCCAAATGGGACGTGGGTCTATTTCTCAAGCAACCGTTGGGGCTCTTGGGACATTCTTCGCACACGATCAGATGGCACTGGTCCCATCGAGCAAGTCACCCACGATGACATCATCGATGAATTTGAGCCCTCCATCTCCCCCGACGGAGAATGGATGGCCTATGCCCGCAGCGTTCCCGGCTCGACGGATGGGTATCGCATCTGGATCAGGAACTTGACCGATGGGCGGGATATCGATCTCCAGACACCTGGACGTCATCCGACTTGGGATCCCGCTGGAAATCGAATCGCATTTCAGCACCGACCGCGAGCCGATGGGCCCTTGTGGTCGATTTTTACCCTTGAGCTTGATGCCCAAGGTCGTACCGGAGCACTCGCGCAAGTGGTTGCTCCAACTGATGATGGGTACGGAGCCATTGCCCCAAGCTGGTCCCCAGACGGCCTAAACTTGGCCTTTCTGCGAGCCCGCAGCGCTGGCGGACCGCTCTCCGGGATCTGGACCGTGGCAGCCGATGGCGGAAGACCGGTTGAAATTCACGTGGACCAAGCCGACGCGTTCTGGTCCATGGCATGGGGCTTCGATCAGCGAATCCACGCTGCAGGACGCCGGGCTGGAGAAGCTGGCCTGCACGCTTTCAGTGAACCAGAACGAAATTCATCTATCACTCTTGGAAATGACGCAAAAGGGACGAAATAGGGTTTGTGGGCTCTGACGGGCCCATCGAACCATTCTCCGGCGTGGGTGGCACGTCGACAAACAGGCAGGACGCCATGACAACTGTACGAATCCAAATGGCCGTGTTGTGTTCGGTGCTCACCCTGCTGGGGTGCCATCAATCCTTCATGCAAACCCAGCAAAGACAACCACTTGGAGTCGCCGTCCAGCCTGTTCGCAATGAATCTGGCTGGGGAGGTTTCGAGGGTGACCGGGCCACAGACATGGTGGTAGAACGTCTCTCACGTGGTGGGAGCCTTTTTGTACCCCCCGCTGATCGAGTCCGGGCCGCGTTGGCTGACATGGGGATGGATCAAGCCCGAACACCTGCTGAACTCGATCGGCTGGCCGATGCTCTAGGTGTTCAATGCATCTTGACCGTGTCGACCACATCCTTTGACCCCTATCCCCCATTCGTGGTTGGACTTGAAGGTGTTTTGCACGAAAGGCGGGGCAAGCAACTCAATTCGCTTGATCCCATTCGCACCGACGCTTCTCCGGTTGACCCTGGGTCTCAACCAGCTCTGGCCCTTCAGGCATTCCGAGCTGGTCGTGTCTTTGACGCCCAAGATGCCGACACCGCCTCGGACGCCAACACCTGGGCTCGCACTCGAGTGGGGCATGATGCCCCGCTGCGTGAAATGGATTCGTACTTCCGCTACGCCGTGGATCGGTTGCTTGAGGCTCTGATGGCCTCGAATCCGAACGCGGGCATGTAATTGGGGACCGGTGGGTCCTCGGAAGGGATCCGCGATGCAAACCTCAGAAGAAAGACTGCTGGCCCTTGAGCTGCGCGGACATGTGTGGATGTTCCGCTGTCCTGCCGGGCAAGAGGAACCTCTGCGGGCAGCCGTGGCTGATTTGGCACTGCGAGGCGAACTTGATCCCCTTGCCGCATCAGTGGTCGAAACCCATCTTCGCCCGGAATCCCGGGAGACCCCCAGCTATCCCAGACCGCACAACCTGCACTAACCGACCTCAAACCCGTCTTGGACCCATGGACGGATCCAGAACGCCCGATAGCACTGTCAAGGACAAGGATGCCATGAACCAGATGCTCCCAATTGTGAAGACCTTTACCGAGTACTTGCTCGACGAACGCCATTTCAGCCAATACACCTCTCGGTGCTATGGGGCTGACCTTCGTCAGTACGTGGAATATTTGGAGGAAACGCTCGGTGAGACCGCAACCGAAACAGCCGAAGCGTTGGCCTTTGAACAAGGCAACGCCAGTACCGATACTGTGACCGGCTTGATCTTGGGGGCAAACACCGATCGCATTCGGGCTTTCTTGGCGACTCTGGCCGAACAAGAATACTCACCAGCAACCATGGCACGAAAGATTGCTACCCTTCGCTCCTTCCACCGCTGGCTGGAAAAGCGTGAGTTGCGGCAGGACAACCCCATGCTGCTGATCCGGACCCCAAGACAAGAAAAAAGATTGCCCAAGGCTGTTGATCTGGAGCAGATCGAACGCTTGCTCTCGACCCCCGACACCACGAACTTGCTCGGCGCTCGGGATCGGGCCATCTTGGAAACCTTGTACTCCACCGGGCTCCGCGTCAGTGAGCTTGTCGGTATCAACCACGAAGATCTGAACGTGGAACAACGAGAGATTGTGGTGCAGGGCAAAGGACGCAAAGAGCGTCTGGTGCCGCTGGGCTCTCACGCCACCACCGCAATTCTGGCTTACTTGGAATTGTTAAACAAAGACTCCCGCGCACCTTCCGACGATGATCGACCCACCAGTCCCTTGTTTGTCAACAAACATGGTGGACGGCTTTCGACCCGATCGGTACGACGCAAGGTCTCCAAGTACTTGGAAGAAGCCGGACTGGACCCAGAGATCAGCCCGCACACCCTGCGTCACTCGTTTGCAACCCACTTGCTCGATTCCGGAGCAGATCTTCGGAGCGTCCAAGAGCTCTTGGGTCACCAATCGTTGTCCACGACCCAGGTGTACACGCATGTTTCTACAGGAAGACTGCGTGAAGCGTTCGACGACGCTCATCCTCGGGCCGAAGAGAATTCGTAAGCCACGCGAGGCCTAGTTCTCGAACGCCTCCGGGGGAAGGTCTCCGTTGTGGTAGACCTTTTGAACATCATCGTGTTCATCCAACGCATCGAAAAGTCGAAGAACTTTTTTGGCAGCATCAATATCGCATGCAACTTCGTTTTGCGGAATCATCGTCCGCTCGAACGAATTTGGCTCAACATCGGCTGCAACAAAGGCATCACGAATGGCATAACAGGTGGCCGGGGGACCAGTGATCTCAAAGACACCCTCGGAGGATTGAACATCCTCAGCCCCAGCGTCCAAAGCAATTTCCATAGCCTTCTCTTCGTCAAGTCCCTCAGCTGACACGATCACCAGTGAGACTTCATCAAATCCGAAAGAGACGGAGCCAGGTTTGCCCATGTTTCCTCCGGCTTTGTCGAAGATAGAACGAATCTGAGGGGCGGTGCGGTTGACATTTTCGGTCAACGTATCGACCACAAAAGCCACGCCATTCGCACCGTAACCTTCGTACCGAACAGCGGTGTATTCGACATTTTCGCCAGACTCACCTGTGCCACGTTTGATAGCACGGGAGATATTGTCCTTTGGCATATTCTCAGCCCGCGCATCCTCAATCGCGTAGCGCAAGGTCAAGTTCATAGAAGGGTCACCGCCTCCAGCTTTGGCGGCGACGATGATCGCCTTTGAACATCGACTCCACGCCTTCCCTCGAGCGGCATCTTGTCGCGCCTTTCGGTGTTTGATGTTTGCCCATTTGCTGTGTCCTGCCATTGCACACTCCTCAGTGCTCTACGATCACGTTACTTCTTGGTTGAGCTCTTACCGCTTTTCTTGGTCGAATTCTTCACGGCCTTCTTGGCGGGCGACTTTTTGGCCACAGCTTTCTTTGTGGAAGCCTTCTTGGCGGTTGACTTCTTGGCTGGCGGCTTTTTGGCTGATGCCTTTTTCACCGGTGTCTTTTTGGCTGCAGACTTCTTGGTGGTCTTTTTCACCGAACTGGCCTTCTTGGTGACCGCTTTCTTGGTGGCTCCCTTTTTGGCGGCTGCCTTCTTGGTGGCTACCTTCTTGGTGACCGGCTTAGGGGTCACTTTCTTTTTACTCGAACTGGATTTGGCCTTCTTGGTACTCGAATCTTTCGCAGCTGTCCCTGGCAAATCTATCACCGGAGTGGCCCGCTCCTTTTCGGACAACATCTGCAAGGCCAAGTGAGTGTCCAGACCTTGAGCAGCTGTCACTAAACGAGACATGGTTTGGGATGCTGACTCGACGGTGACATCGGGATCAACAACTCCTGACTTCACCAGCAAACGAAGGGTGCGTTCGTCAATAGGAACCGCGTGAGATCCAGCTGCGATCAACGCGGTCCGAGCCGATACGAAAGGTGTCATGCCTTCCAATGAATCGAGGTACTCGCGAAATTCCTTCTTTGGTCCACCAGCAGGTCCTGAAAGGTCAGTGCTGTGCTCACGGTGAAAAACACCACGAAGCGTGGCTCGCAACCGATCGGCACGCTCTTCGGCACGAGGACAGCTCCCACCAAAATATTCCAGGTAGTCGTCCACTACAGTCACACGAAGTTCGTTCAGATCCGTGACGTCCTCCACCATTCGAGCCCACGTTGAACTTGCACGATTGCCGTTCCACTCCCAAACCAGAAAAGACTGGATCAGCACTTGAGTGGCGTCGGTCACACCGGGAAATGGATTCTCAGCATTTTTGGCTTTGCTCAAAAGTCGCTTTAGGGCTTTCCCTGCTTCAGTTGCCGAGATTTTCTTCGTCTTGGCCATGCTGTCGGCCTCCTTCATGGGGATCGTTGATGGGATCAAGTCGCCGATTCACTTCGGCCGCAGCCGCCGCACCGGCATCTTTCTTAAACCAAAGTCTTGGGGTTCGTCGCAGATTTGCACGGCGGGCCAATTCCCGCCGCAGATGCGGGGTCGCGCTTTTTAAACCGTGCAACACCAAGTCGAGATTCTCGACGGGATACGTGCTGATAAATGCAGTGGCATCCGCCATGTCGGGAGCCAACTTCACATGGCCAACGGAAACAATGCCACGGACGCGTGGATCCGATATTCCCTTGCGCAATGACTCTTGCAGGGTTCGGCGAATCACTTCTTCAAGTTGTTCGTGACGACGGGTCATAGATGGGCAGGTATCAGGTCAGTCCAAAGTACGACGGACTTCTTGCGTGAGATAGCACTCGAGGACATCACCTTCTTTGATGTCGTCGTAACCATCAATCAGCATGCCACACTCATTGCCCGAAGCAACCTCTTTGGCATCTTCCTTGAAGCGTTTCAGTTGATTCAATCGGCGGTCCTTCTCGATGACGATGTCGTCCCGGGTCACCCGGATCTGAGCATTCCGGCGAATACTGCCGCTGGTGACATAACATCCTGCAACCATGCCGACTTTGGTGATTCGGAAGACGGCCCGCACCTCGGCTTGACCCAAAACCTCGAGTTTCAGTTCGGGGTCAAGCAAACCTTCAGCGGCTCTTTTGACGTCATCGATGAGCTCATAAATAACGTCGTAGTACCGGATATCAACGCCCTTGGACTCCGCTTGCTTGCGGGCCTTCCCGGAGGCCGTCACATTGAAACCAATGATGATGGCACCTGTTGCTTCGGCCAGAGTGACGTCAGAATCGTTGATCCCGCCGACTGCAGAGTGCTTGATGGTGACCTTGACTTCTTCAGAACCAATCTTGCCAAGTTGTCCCTTGAGGGTTTCGACGGATCCGAACACATCACCTTTGATAATGATGGGGAGTTCAGCCTTTTTCTGCTCTGCAAGCACATTAAAAATATTGTCAAGCGTGACTTTCTCACCAGCGAGGTTGCGTTCTCGCTCGGCCTGTCGACGCTCCTCCGCTGCCGATTCTGCCTGTTTGATGTTCTTGACGCAGTAGAAATTGTCACCCGAGTCGGGCAACTCGTCGATACCACTGATGGCGATTGGGTCTCCAGGGCCGGCTTCGTTTACTCGATCACCACGGTCGTTCACAATGTCCCGAACTCGACCGCAAGCCCGCCCCACCACAATGAAATCACCCTTGTTGATTTGGCCTTGTTGAACAATCAACCGAGCGACCGGTCCACGACCTTCTTCAACCTGCGCTTCAAGAACCGTGCCCTCGGCAAAGCCTGCATAGTCCGCTTGCAATTCGAGAACCTGAGATTGCAGATCAACAATCTCCAAGAGCCCCTCAAGGTTGGTGCGGTTGATGGCCGACACTCGAACCACTTCAATGTCACCGCCCCATTCAACGGGGTTGAGACCATTTTCGGCAAGTTGACCAAGGATCCGTTGAATGTTCCCATCGGTGGCTTCGGGCTTGTCAATCTTGTTCAACGCGATGACTATGGGTACACCAGCAGCTTTCGCATGGTTGATGGACTCCACGGTTTGTGGCATCACACCGTCATCGGCGGCAACCACCAAAATGACCACGTCCGTCACCTCGGCCCCTCGAGCTCGCATTTCGGTGAATGCTTCGTGGCCCGGGGTATCGATGAAAGTGATCGAACGTTCTTCCGACCCAACTTGGACCCCCACCCGGAAAGCGCTGGTCGCTTGGGTAATACCACCCGCTTCGCCGTCAGCAACATTCGCATCACGGATGGCATCGAGCAATGACGTCTTTCCGTGATCAACGTGCCCCAGAATGGTGACCACAGGGCTGCGAGGACGTGCATCAACCATCTCTCGATTTTTGGCTGCTTCCTCAATTGCCATCTCCGCGGTGATCTCGGGAAGAACTTCCAGTTCAATACCCCAATCGATCATCAACTCCATAGCGAGCTCGTCGGCGATGATGCCGTCACCCGTCATCAAGGGCTGACCTTTCTTCACCAAGCGCCGAACGATGTCATTGACCTTGACGCCGGTAATGGCGGACAGTTCTTTCAAAACCACTGGTGACTGGATGGTGGCAGACCCGCCGGTTTGCTTCAGGGTTTTGGCTTTTTCACCGGTGGGCACATCTTTTTTACGAACATCCCGGCGAACACGGTTGAGGAAACCCTCAGACTTCTGAAGTCGCTGTTCACGATCGGCATAATCCTGTTGCCGCCAGTCGAACGGTGTGACTTCACCCAGGCCTCGATTCTTGGATCCAGCGCCGCCGCCACCGCGCGATTGATCACGGCGACGAGTATTTCGAACGCCCCCACCACCCGGTGATGCTCGACCAACAGATGGACCTCCCGGTGTTGCGGGAGCGGATCCGGGACCGCCAGCATCACGTTGTCGACGCGGGGGCGCAACTGGATCTGGCTTCTCAATCCGCACGACTTTGGGACCAGCCAACTTCGTCTTTTCGGGAGCGACCCGCGGACCTGCGGGTGAAATCACATTTGGTCGATCAGGGACATTCGGACGTGCAACAGCTGCATTGGAAGATTCACCCTGCGAAGAGCCCACGTTGGAATCCGACTCAACGGAAGCAGGATCGTCGCCGATGACGTCGGCACGTGCCTGAGCTTCAGCCTGCTGGGCTTTGATGGCCGCCTCAACCCGAGCTTGCTCCAGTTTGGCTTCTTCTTTTTTGGATTCGTCGGTTGATTCGGCTTTGGCTTTGGCCGCAGTGGTTCGTCGGCGTGTACCACGACGCTTCTTCTCGGCCTCGGCCTTTTTGCGTGCCTCTTCGAGATCTACTTTTTCTGCGGTTTCGACGGCAGTGGTCGACTCCTCTGCGTCTTCAACCTTTGAAAACCACTCCCGAATGGTGGCCGCAAGTCCAATGGAAACTGGCGACAAGTGGTTTTCGATGCCCGGGATGCCCTCGGCTTCACATTTTGCGATGACGTCCTTGGAACTGATACCCAGTTCCTTCGCCAGTTTGTGGACTCGGAGTTGTGCTTTCTTGGCCATGGGGAATCAGCCCTCCTGCTCCGAAGATTCTTCGGATGCTTCTTCGGTGGGCGTACCCTCCGTGGTCTCGTCCGACTCGGCTGATCCGGATGCGTCCTCTTCAGCAGATCCGTCGGTTTGTTCTTGCGGCAAGTCCTCAAATCCACCAAGAATGGCGGCGGCGGCGGCTTCAGCATCTGCTGGGCCCTCGGCTTCACCTTCCTCTTGTCGACGGGCTTCTTCTTCTTTGGCTCGAGCCTGCTCTTCAGAAATGATCTTGCCCCGGGCCGAACACGCGTCGATGAAAGTCTGGGCCACCGCTGGATCAATTTCCAACTCCTCCGCAACCATTTCCACGCCGACCTCTTCAACATCAAAGACGCTGATCATGCCGAATGCCGCCAAGCGGTCGGTGGCCGTCCCCTCAATGCCTTCGGTGCCTTGAACCACCTCATCCAATGCTTCCAAGCCCTTGGCGAACTCGTCTGGGGTCAAAATGTCCAAGTCCCATCCGGTCAGTCTGGCGGCCAGACGAACATTTTGTCCGCGACGACCAATGGCCAAGGACAATTGGTCCTCTCGAACCACGACGGTGCCCCGGCCCAGTTCGAAGCACAAACTCACTTCTTCCACTTCAGCGGGCTTAAGAGCGTTGGCAATGAGCACTTGGCTGGACTCATTCCAGCGAACAATGTCAATCTTCTCGCCGCCCAGCTCATCGACGATGTTCCGGATTCGAGATCCTCGAACGCCGACACAAGCGCCAACGGGGTCAACTTTTGAATCGATGGAAGCCACCGCGACTTTGGTGCGGAATCCAGGTTCACGACTCATGGCTCTGATTTCGATCACGCGTTCGGAGACTTCAGGAACTTCAAGTTCAAACAACCGACGGATGAACTCTTGGTCACCCCGTGAAAGCACGATTTTGACTTGGGTGCCCTGTTCCCGAACATCCAAGATCAAACATCGCACGCGGTCCCCGTTGTGGAACTGTTCCCCAGGAATCTGCTCAGACCGTGGCATGAATCCCTCAGCCCGGTCGATCTGTACGATCAGTGCTCCGCCTTCAACCCGTTGCATGGTCCCGGTGACAATCTCACCTTTTCGCTTCCCGAAATCAGCCATCAACGCGTCACGCTCATCCTCACGGAACCGCTGAATCATCACCTGTTTCGCCGTCTGGGCGGGAATGCGGCCAAGATCCTCCAGAGCAATCGGTTCAGGTCGTACCAGTGCCTCGGGGTCGTCGATGTCGTCGTAGACATTTCGCCACATCGTGATCTCGCCGGTCATGGGATCAACGCGACACCCAAATTCCTCAACATCAAGGCTGTTGAAGTGCTTTCGAGCGGCACTCTTCATGGCCTCTTCAAGGTCTTGAAGAAGCAGGTTGCGGTCGATGTTGCGATCCTGGGCAATGGAATCGAGCAATCGGATCATGTCGGCTGGGTTCACGGGAGACTCCTTACGGAACGATGCAAATTGACGGAATGACGTGCCAGGCAAAACAAAGAACACGGTCCGAATGCCCCTGTGACCAGAAGCGTCGCACCGTGCCAAACGTCACGCCAGCAGAACAGCTGCAGGCATGACCACCGAACTGACCCGGGGGATCAGATCATTCGAACCTCGCCCGGCCGCAATACGGCCAAAGAACGACGACAGTCCCAGCGTGGCTCAGCTGGCATCGCACAAGGATCGAATGTGAGCACGCCGTTGGCACATTGGCGGAGAGCTCCCGATGCAGATCGACCCCAGACCATCTGGGGGCGAAAGGACCATCCTACCGAAAAACAAGCGAATCTGAAGCTTATGTGGACGAACCAAGGCGAACGATTCGGCGATCTCCTCGATTCCCCACATGCATGGGCCAAGAGGCACCACCGCCCACGGTGAACGAGGGCTGCTCTTGATCCAGATCCACAACATCTCCAACCGCCATGCTTTGGAGCTCGCCAAGGGTGATGCTGGTGGATCCCAAGACTGCGGTTCCCTCCACCGTGATGGTGCGTAAACGCTGATCCAGACGTCTTTTCTGGGACGCATCAGGAAGCCGCCCCCCTCCCCCTGAGAGGACTTCGACCAGCCCATCCAAATGGGGCTCCAACGCCCGAATGGGGATGGCCAAACCCACTTCACCCTCGCGTCCAGACATCCGGAATGCGAAAGTAACTTCCACCACCACTTCATTGGGAGCAAGGCCAGGGGCCATTTTTGGGTCAGATTCCACTTTGCTCTCATCTTGGAATCCCGGTGTCGGCAACACCGACCAAGCCGCCGTCAAGGCCTCGCCCATGTGTTTGATCAACATGGCTCGAATTTGCTTTTCAATACTGGTGGGCTCCCGCTTTGGGATCACCAAATCAGATTGATCCCCCCCACCAAGCAACCGATCGAGCATGGCGTAAAAGACTTTGGGGGGCAGGTTGAAGAAGAACGGGGTGTCGAATCCTTTGGAACGAAACAGCACAAACGAGGTCAAACGGGGCAATTTGTCCGAATAATCAGCCCAGGTTGTTTGCTCCATGCTCTGAGCCGGGAACTCCACCAAACTTCCCAAGCACCCGGTCAACCGCTGCCCCAGCTCCTGAGCAAGCCTCTGCTGAATGGTCTGAATAGCCCGCAAAGCCTCTTTTCCGAGTCGATCGGGCCGACGGAAATCATGAGCTTCAACACTGATTCGACCTCCCGGTGGCGGTCGCAAAGTGAAAAGTTGGGGGCCATCGTCGCCCGCGTGAACTTCCCCACCCCGTACGGCGTTCAAAAGCGATCTGACTTGGGGACCATCGAGTCCGTCTTGCATCCGGGCATCCTGCCTTCCCTGCGTCTCACCCCGAATAGGATGAACCTTCATCATTTCGGTTGAATCCGAAGCCAACCTTGAATCTCATTGTGAGAGATCCCATGCGCACGCTCCCCTTCATCCTGGTCGCCCTGTTCAACAGCATCGGAACCGCAGACCCCGTCACCATGGATCGGTTTTCGGT
>Ga0160422_10002709_pt1 | contig 11071 bp, 16 predicted proteins | sample Fk160mmetaG_FD_108192 | JGI IMG/M metagenome (GOLD analysis project Ga0160422, IMG submission 108192) | Marine microbial communities from the Central Pacific Ocean - Fk160115 60m metaG | ecosystem: Environmental > Aquatic > Marine > Oceanic > Photic zone | place: The Central Pacific Ocean... | reverse complement strand
TGAGCATGCTGATTTCAGATTGGGCCATGTCTCGCTCTCCTTCAAGAGAAGAGATTTCTGCTTGATGCATACTTGCATTGGCTTCAGCAGAATCCAAACTTGTTTGTGTGGTTTGCAAGGTGGATTGAATGGTGGCTAATTCAGCCACTGCATCCTGGTGCTGCGTCGTTAATGTTGCAACTTCGGCTTCAAGGTCTGTAATTTTTTCATCTTGCATCGTGATTTCATTCTCCAGTTCTGTAACTGCAGAATCATCATTACCCATGCATCCAGCAAGGGAGCTGGCAATCATCAGCAGGCAAAGAAACATAGCGGACAAGTTTCGCTTCATGTCTTTTAACACTTAAAGAGAGGATATCAAGGTTTCTTGATAGAACTTGTGAGTCGGGATAGATTTTATCAATTCCAAGGAATTATTCACCAATGAGTGATTCCGATGGAACGTAAGTTGGACATTCCGCCACCGGAAAAGAAAGAACATAAAGCTGAATATATGTTAGAATCTGCCAAGCTGCGAGATGCTGAGGCTTGGGTGGCTAAACAATCAGAAACAAGCCTTGTATCAGAAGAAAGTGACTCAGCAACAAAACGGTATATCATAATCAAAGAACCTAAAACTAAGAATAAAAGTCCAGTGCCAATAATATTTGCTCTTGGTTTTATGATACCCTGCCTTATTTGGATGTCACTTTATGCCAATCTAGGCGAGCCTTGCTCAGTGTTTTGTAGCGGAAAAATCAAATTTTTACGACTCTAAATATTACGGTTGCACGGAACCTATTCGCTAGAAGTTATACTCGCACAATAAAATTATCAACCTACGGCTTGGATTAAAAACAATGCAACCTAGGCCCCCTATACAACCCAACCAAATGATGCCGATAAACTATCAAAATCAAATGCAGTATTATAATAATAAAGCAAAAATCAAGCCAATCGATCTGCTCGATTGGAGAACCACTGTTGAAGTTATTAGAACTTACATTGGTATTATGATTGTATGCGCAGTAATCCATTATATTATAGAATTAATTTATGATACAATTAGGGAGGAGAGTACTGATGAGATTGCACTTAAGATTGCAGATTTGTTTGAATATCTAGATTCTGCATTCCTGGTTTCTGCATTCATTGCTATAACAATAAAAGCAATTTCCGACACATGGGGCGTAATGGCATATTCGAGAGTTGTTAATGAAGATGCTGCAAAGAAATCCTTGTGAATTAAATTTAATCCTCAGTGTTTAGTTCTACTTCTTGATTAGTCTTTTTGCCTTGTAAGTTTTGAAAAAATGCATAAATCGGTAATATCAGTAGAGTTGTGAATAAGCAACCATACCACTTAGGTATCCAATGTATACACGACCAACCTCCTTGTCTACTAACAACGTTGCAATTATCCCCTAGAGCGCCGTAGTAAATCCCAAACAACAACGCCAAACAAGTGACTGCAAGAAAAATCAAACCAGTATAACTCCGGGAGATATCTGGTTCATCCATGATTTTACGTTGAACTTTACATTTACTAATGCTTTGTTACCAACCATTTTCAGTCGGAAGATAATTTATTTATCGCCAAAATTGAGTCATTCTTAGAGAGGTTATTGCATTGGATGACGATACAACAGTGAAACCAGAAATCTCAGATAGGATAGGTATAGTTTACGTTGAAGAACCGGAGAATCGATTAGTCGACTTTATGCAGTATATTCTTGTTAAATTGGCACTTGCAGCTAGTATTTTTCTGCTTATGCAGGGAGCGTTTTATTTCGTTACTTGGCATTGGGCTTGGTAAGTTTTTTGATTACAATATTACATCTGAATTAATGTAGTCCTTAACCATCAAAACAGTCACTGTAAGCCGGGATATATTTTATCAATATCAAAAAGTATCGGCGATTTAAGGGGAGTCAATGATGGAACGTAAATTAGACATTCCACCCCCCGTCACAGAAGAAAATAGAGAACAATATTTAGAAGAATTGTCGAAAATTTCTGAAGCAGAAAATTGGGTTGAGAAACATTCTGTTCAAACTAATGGTAATCAAGAGGAGATAAGAATTATTCAAATTGATAATTCTGCAGATGAAAAAACTACATTTCGCATATTTGTTGCTATAGCAATCTCGATATTGACTTTGATTTTGGCTTTTTATATTCTCCCTGCTTTATTGGTAATATATTTGTTTAATTATCCTTAATACAACCAATTTAACATACATCAATTGACGGGGAATAATTTATGATTACTAATTTGCCTCGATAATCCATCAAGAGGGGCTAACAATGAGTGCGCAACGCAGGCTCTTGGCCCAACCGATTGTTCATCTAGTCATTACTGCGCTGCTCATTTTACTATCAGCATTGACCATTTCAAATGAAGAAACGGAGTGGATAAGTTTTACAATATGGATTGTGCTATTTTTTGATCCATTTATTGTCCATAACATCTTAAGGCCAAACAAAAAGGAAACAAAACAAGAAGGTAAGCCTGAACGTATTTTTGCGGAATTAGATATTCCACCGCCGATATTGGAAGAAAATAAAGCAACATATCTTGCTGAGTTAGAGCAAATATCTGCTGCCGAACAGTGGGTTGAAAAGCATTCAATAGAGGAGACGACATCTAATAGAGGCGACAGGAAGATACGTGATGATATTGTGGTCGCAGAGACTAGCAATCTACAATCAGAACCTACGATACGATGGTTCATTGCATTGCCATTGTCTCTAATGATATCGGTAATTTTACTTGACACTCCGTATACAGGAACGCTCTTTATATTGATTTTTATTGGAATGGTAATGTACGCAATTTTGAGAATTGGTAAGACAAGTTATGTAGGCTCAGATGCGTACCTAAATACCTTTTATCTTATCGTGATAGCACTTATCTCAGGCGTGGTAATTTTACTCTCAGTATTGATTATTTTTATTGAGCTATTATCTAATCCCTCCTCCTTCATTTACCCATAGTAAATCGTTTACCCATTCATGGCGGGAGATATTTTATCAATTTGCACCGAGAAGTTACCCCCGAAAGGAGCCGTTTCAATGAGGCGCATAATCGAGATTCCGCCGCCGGTATCACAGGAGCATGTTCATGCATACACTACACAGCAACAAAATCAGGAAGCGAATCTATGGATCGACAAACACTCGACGAAATCCGAGCAAGAATCACCAGTAAAGAATATTCTTGACTGCCCATTCTGCAAGCGAAGATTACGTATACCACATGGTTACCAAGGCAATGTTAAGTGCCCTCAATGTAATAAATATTTCACCAAGAAATCACGTGGTCGTATTACCAAAAAGGGCAAGAACTCAAGTCTCGGAGAGGGAGTGTTTCACTATTTACTCCTCGAAGCCGCAGTGATGCTTATCGCCCTATGTCTAATGGGTTTTTGGTTTACCTTCAGCATACTCTTTCGCTGAATGCTCTGTTAAAGTTTTGAGTTTCAAACGATTTATCTCTTCGATATTATTCTCGTCGGAATTAAGTTTAATTATTGGTTTTACCAAGAAAATTCAACGACAAACATGACTAAATTAGATATCCCAGAGAATTTAGAATCCGATATTAGTGAGGATTCAACTCCGTCTATTTTCAACAAACGATTAGAAAATGGCGACCGATTTTTTACAAGAGCAGTAGCGTCGTTACTTATTCCGATATTGATGGTTGTTTCGATATATTTGAGCATGGGCACAGGTGAAATAGAGATAGAAAATTTTTACAGTACGGATGTAGAATTCATGGAAAAGCAGGTTATTGACGGTGAAGAACTAAATCTGTATGCAATCAACATTGAGGAATATGGAAGTTTTAGTGGAGATGGAATGGGTTATGATTCCGAGGAAACAATAAATCAATGGAATCCAGATCTAGTAAAATCGGCTGATGAGCTGATTATTTCAGTACACCTACGAAATGAAGACTCAGGTGTCAGACGTATTGCTTGGATTGATTGCACAAATGGTATCCAAAATTGCGATGATATCGTCAGAAGTGGTGGTGAGGTATGGGCGCCAGCAAATACACAGATTTCGTCAGAGATTTACATGTCATATGACTCAAATTGGTTTTCTGATTCATTTCTCATTGTTGCTGTAGAGGATGGTTTCACACCCAAAGAATTGTTTATAACACTTGATTCAAGCAACGACCCCACAAAATGGTTTTTTTCGATGGCCATTACTCCTCTAGGTGTTGGTATTTGTCTATTTGTCGCCAAACGCTACAACCGTGATGAGTTAACTCGTGGCATTACATTTAGCAATGATCAACTTGATGAGAGTCGGTCTTCCTACGCGCTCTGTCTGGTAAATACTGTAATGAAACCTACAGTTATTGCATTTTACTCATCGTTGATATTCTGGATTCTCGTCGGTGGCGATTTTTGGAGTGCCGGTCTTGGAGCAATTATGATAGGACTATTGCCAGCCTTTGTCAGACTATTTAACGAGTCATCGCCCATCCCGGGAGGACGCAGAATGAACTTATGGGGAGCAATTCTATACTTTCCACTGTGCTTTTTTGCAGTAAGCCTTGCACTATCGACCTATCTTACCGATTTTGGTATCTGAGAGTAGTCCTGAAAATATTCAGTTTCACTTTCAAGCCACTCACTCAAACCTTCCTCTATATACCCGCACCACAGAGTTGGGAATATGGCATCGATAACATATGGCTGGGACCTAGAAATAATACTGCGCGCGCTTGACATCCCCAATAACTTCAGCGAGGTTACAACAGATTCAATCGAACAGCACAGATATGAATTGCACAAATCACTGGAAATTCTAAGCCCGAAATTAAAAGCTTATCCGGGTCTTGATGTTTGGTTGATGTGTTTGCAAGATTCTGAGATAGATTTGATGGAATCTAAAATGGTCGGGATCTCATCAATGATCGGTGGATATGTTCCCGAATTATTCTGGTCGCTAGCGCCCAATGTGGCGATTGATGATTCGCTATCAAGTGTGGGCTTTGAATCGATAATCAGGTTTTATCAAGAAATGAAAGCCGAAAATATTGACTTACCGGCACCAACTATCCACTTTTCTGGTTGGCATGCAGAAAAAATCATCCTCAATACCAAATGTCTATGGTAAATATATCATCCAACCAATCATTAAACCACTCCCACAACAGGTTAGCGAAGTAATTCAGCAAAACAAAAATCAAAACAATATTAATGACGATGTAAAACCACCAAAATAACGAAGCGTTGGTTTTTTTTGGGCTTCTTTTATCGATTATTTCAACGTCGAAAACCACTTCATCAACTTGATATTTATTCATGTTGATACCAGTAAACTCAATTCCAAGAGGTACCCAACTGGTTCCGTCATCACTGAGCCTCAAGCCCATTTCTCTGGCTTGGGCTATAACTTGTTGCCGATTACTTTTAATCGGAGTATCGGTATCGTTTCCTGTCATTGGTAATCGACATTCATATCAGACCTTTTTATGTCTATTCCCTACACATTCAAATTGGATATATGAGATAATTTATTTTATGCAAAGTAAGCATGAAAATGGCAATAGCCGGCTCAAACATAATAAAATAACTTTCAATCAATCACCTGTTATGGGTTTTATTCAGGAATGGTTTGGCTTCAACGGTTGGAAGGAGTTATCTGCTCGGGGCAGTATTGTTGCAACTATCTTTTACCGCGTTTTCTTTGCCGTGGGGCTAGGCGTAGCGATTATCGCTTACTCTTTCATATCAGGGGGTGAAGACCCATCTTTGCTGTATATAGCGATAGTAGGAGTTGTTTGGTTTTTGATCTACCAATTTCTGATCAACCTAATTTTTGTCAACGGCTCGAGATATGCATGAATACTCTCTGAGTATGTCTTCTACATCCTTGAATTCGTTAATTTTGGATAGGCTCAGCCAAACTACTAGTTTGCTAATGTACCAGATTTTGAAAAACACAATGATATAAACCTCGAAGGTAATGTTCCAATTATGCTGCGCAAAAAAATGGACGAAAATGCTGCTTTTCCGATTGCGAATTTCATCGGGATAATCCTCGGATTTGTCAGCCTTAGTGCTTTCTTTATCATGCAATCTTTGACAGTTCTGCTACCACTGCTATTTGCACCAATGGTTTGTATCACCCTGTCTTACCTGTTGTATGTCTCACACAGAAGCACTACTAAGGCTGAAGGTGATGTAACAGTTAACCCTGTTAGAGTTGACCTACTCTGAAATTATCCTGACGATTTTCCGACATCAGTTAGTGAAATCGCTAAGAAAATCCCACATTAATTGATAAGTTGGGGTTCCATCTACTTCGTCAGGCCAAGTGTGCTCCCACAACTCCATACCATAGTGCTCCACTCTTGCTCCACCGAAACAATCGCTGTGAGTTATGTGCTCAAGGAAGAAATCCGCATCTGTCTCACTTGACCCACAGTCAGCTCGCATCGACCATGCCTCAATCATCCCTGGAACACTACTCATTGTTCCAACACCCTCATGCTCACCGTCCTTCCAATCCCAGTCATCATCATAATCAATGATGTAGTCTAGTTTCCCATGTATGTGTAACACCCCCATACCGCCAACTAATTCACAGGTTTCAGGATCGACCGGCATCGTGCCGGCAAATGACGCCACAGCAGCAAATCGGTGATTTAATTGACAAGCAATCTCATAGGTAAACATTGAACCCAGAGAATATCCTATACCGTATAGTCGGTCTTGATCTACACAGTATTGTGATGACAGATTATCTACGATGGCTTCAGCAAAATCGTTATCCTCAAATGATGTTGCTGCGGTGTTGAGAAACCATTCACCTTCGGCACTGGTTCTGCCATCTTCAGCAATCGCGTAAGCCATAATGAACTTCTCTTGCTCACCTAGCTGATCAAATTCATTTTGCTGCTGGAAGTCTTCCTCAGCGCCACCTCCCCCGTGAAAGGCAATGATAAGCGCTAACTTAGTGCCAGCGTCTGATGATGGAACAGATAATCTAAACTGTCGCTCAACACCATTCACCGTGATTGACATACTGGTTTGAGTTACCGGCTCAGAGGGTAATGAGCAAACTTCCGCAGATGACTCGTTCTCTTCTATCACCAACTGGGGAGTTGGGGCTTCTGTGGTTATACAACCCGTCAATGGTAACGTAGCCATCAGACAACACAGAAGCAATGCTCGCGCAGTAATGGCCATAGCCTAACCAGTGGTGCTAGTGTTAACAAATTAACGCAGGTTTGGTTTCAATCGCAGCAGCTCTTCTCAAGTGCGTCCTGAGCGCAGAAACACGTCTTTGCCGGCACGATGTCTGCCCTCGAACTGCGCTCGTTGAATAGCGCAGTAACCGCAGCCAGTTCCTCTGGTGCATCGCCACGAGCCTCCAAGCACAGTTTGAGACCGAGTAGTCCCCACATGTTGTCTTTCCACAATTTGATGTCTGCACGATATACTTCTTCTGCCTCTTCAATGTGACCCTGCTCGAATAGTAGCGCTCCTAGAATGTGTCTGACAGGTTGCATTTGACCCCATGGCTCATTGTATGCCAAATTCAGTGAAAGGTCAACACCACGACGTAGTTCATCAAACGCAGCGGTGAAGTCATGTGGCTCACCTGCTGCCTTGGCCAAGAATTGTCTGCGATATTCAATTTCGGCCTCAAGAATTGCGGCGTTAACATTGAGAATTGACGGACCTTCTGCTGGGTCTTGATACATGAAGTTGTTATGCATCATACGTCCAGCTAGTGCAGGGTTTTGCAGTGCCTCTTGGAACAAAGCCTGCTCAGCCTCCGCTTCTGGAACCATGCCTTTGGACGCATATGCAACTCCTCGTGCATAGTGCTGAGTCGCAATGGTTGCTGGGAAAACATCCTTGTCGGTATACATTGGTTCAGATAGGATCTCATCCCACTTGCCAAATCTAATCATAACATGCCACGGCATAGTAACGTAAGATTCCAAGAATATAGCACCCATTGGTATTATTCCTGCTAGCATAAACTGAGCTCCGTGATTAGCATCACCTGCTGGAAGAGTATCAACTGCTTTTCTGGCATATTTTAGCGCAGTTTCATACTGGCCGTCAAACATTGCACACCAAACAACAAAATGGTGGTTGTGCATTCGATAAAACTTGTAAAACTGTGATTCATTACCAGTCAATTCAACATATTTGTCGTCAGCTTCGACCGCAGCAATATTGCAGTCGATCGCTTCTTTCCACTGACCAACCCATGCATCAATGTGTGATGGCATGTGCACTAAATGGCCACAACCCGGCATCAGGGTTCTAAGTACATCGGCTGCTGGCAAGGCCTTTTCTGGGTATGGAGATAGCTCGAGAGCGTGGCAATAGAGATGGCAAAGAGCAGGATGTTCCTTGGCTCCGGGGACATTGTCAAATGCATCCTCCATTATTTTGATAAGCAAAAGTGTGCTATCATCAACCGGGGTTATTTCGCCACTTGCCGCATCTTTGTTCCACAGTGTCCATGGATTAAGATTCATCAATGCTTCAACATATATGGCTGCAACATCTAGGTTGCCAGCATACTTCTCGTAGAGCGGAGCCATAGCATCGGCAAAGGCCTGATTCAACTCTGGCGAATTGCCCATGTTCAGAGCCGCTGGGTTAGCATTATCTCTGGCTTCTTTTGAGTGTCTGGTCGACAAAGCCATAATCAAATCTTGCTCAAGTTCTGTGCATCCATCTTTTAGGCTAACTGCTTGTTGGATGGCATCGTAGCCTGGGCCCAATCCTGGTGACCAATTATAATTAGATGAGACACAATAAGCAATTCCCCACCATGCCATGGCACAGTTTGGATCTAATTCCGTACACTTTGTGAAACAAGCAATTGCTTGTTCATGATTATAGTTCAGCATGTGGCCAAAGGCTTCAACATACATTTTTCGGGCATCTTCATTGGAGCAAGTAACATTCTCAGCGAAAGCATAGTTTGCTGAGACTCCAAAGTCATAATCTACTGGTGCTAGCGACATGGTGGTTGGTAGAACATTCCGCACTTAAGTTAAGCGCTTTACAAAATTGAGCAATTACTGAAAATCGGCGATTTTGATGCATATAATACCATAATGTAGAAGCAAAATGACACTGCCAAATAATCGATGCAATGGTTTTATGATCGACAAGTGATAAGTCTAGTGAGCGGATTATCTGCAATTCAGGAGGTTTGTTGAGCATTGTAAAGGCATCTCAACTATGCTATGGTAAACAATCGATTAGACTTTCAATATCGAGGTAGCCAACGGACTGATGATTAGTATAACGGCGAATATTGTGTATAGTGTTTGGTTAATGATGAAGGTTTTTGGCGCCTCTGCTTTTGTTTGCCAGCCGTGTCCTCTGGAATGAGTTCCCTCTTTAGAAAAACAATAACCAACATATGCCAACATTATGAAACCGAAAAGCGGGCTCAGCACCTGATACATTTCTGCCATAATATCTTCTGACGATGAAAGTTAATTATTCTAGTTGTTGCGGCGGCGGTTGTTACCCTTCCTACCACCTCTGTTGCGACCTCCGGGCTGTCTCTGCCCAGTTCTTTCGGGTTTTTTGCCACGATTTGGCCGGTGATGTGTATTTCTTGGTTTCTTTTTGTTGTAAGCTCGTTTCTTATTATCAGAGCGTTTTGGTTTTGTTACACGCCCACCCACTGGCTTACGTGGTTGCGGGCGATTGCGGTTTCCGTAGTGTTTTCTATTTGATTCATTGCGGTTTCTACTACCGAAACTACGCCGTCTCGGCGCACCAATAAACTCAACTTCAAATTCAGGTAGCTGAGCAAAATCTGGTGGCGTAAATTCAACATTAATACCAACCTCCCGCTGAATTTTGCTTACGGTTTTTCGCTGCGGTTTTTGGATTAACGAAATGATGATTCCTGTTGAACCACCACGGGCGGTTCTACCACTGCGATGTTTGTACGCCTTACCATTCTCCGGCGGGTCGTAATGTATGACGCAATTTACACCATCTACATCGATACCTCGAGCGGCGACATCGGTAGCAATCAGTGCCATACACTCACCGTGTTGGAATCTTGCCATGGCCCGATCTCTTTGCTTCTGTGATAACCCGCCGTGTAATACCTGAGCCGCTAAGCCATCATGGGTAAGGTCGTCACCAACCCTATCAGCTCCTGCTCTAGTTCGGCAGAATACGATTGTTCGGCCACATTTCCGAACTATTTCGCTGGTTATAGTTGATTTCTTAGAATTCGGCATTAACCAAAAATAATGCGTCATGCTATCCATTGAGACCTCTTTGGGGCCGACTTCGATGGTAACTGGGTTGGTTTGATAGTTGCGAACCAAATCCGCTACCTCGTCATCTAGGGTTGCACTGAATAAAATTGTTTGACGCTCGATTCGACACTTGTCAAGTATTTGACAAACTGGTTGCATAAACCCCATATCAGCCATCCTGTCCGCTTCATCGAGTACTACAATGTCAGTATCCTCGAGCGATATTGACCCGCGCTCAAGTAAATCGATTAATCTACCAGGGCAAGCAACGAGTATATCGACGCCCCGTTCTAAAGCTCTGAATTGCTTATTGTAAGATACCCCGCCGTAAACTGCATAGGTAAACAAACCAAGTTCACGTGATAGCGGGTCTAATACCTGGAATATTTGTTCGGCTAATTCTCTAGTCGGTGTCAAAATTAACGAAGTTGGAAAACCCGGCTCTGCCGGTCTAGTACGTTCGATTAGCGGCAGACCAAATGCTAACGTCTTTCCTGAGCCTGTCGGCGCACGGCAACATAGATCGTTGCCTAGCATTCCGTCAGGAATTGATTCCGTTTGAACTTCAAACGGTTGATTTATCCCCTGACTTGCTAGGACCCTGACCAAGTCTCTAGAAACTCCGAGATCAGAAAATGAAACCATAGTAATAGTGCTCTCCGCTTTGCAGCCCTATTTGATACCCGCAGTAGATTATCACCACAAACTGGCTACCTTCAAGGTAGGTAAGGTTAGCCATCAAGGCGTTTTAATCAGCATCGCTACGGCATTGCCGCCGCCTAAGCATAGAGTAACAATACCTGA
>Ga0160422_10002707_pt1 | contig 11075 bp, 5 predicted proteins | sample Fk160mmetaG_FD_108192 | JGI IMG/M metagenome (GOLD analysis project Ga0160422, IMG submission 108192) | Marine microbial communities from the Central Pacific Ocean - Fk160115 60m metaG | ecosystem: Environmental > Aquatic > Marine > Oceanic > Photic zone | place: The Central Pacific Ocean... | reverse complement strand
AGCAGCTACACAGCTTGTTGCAAACCCACAACTTGTTAGACTGCTGACTAATCAAGCTAGCCTAGCTCGAGCAGCTCTACAAGAATACGAGTGCAACCAAGGAGATCACAGCATGATGGGATTCCCAGAGGGCACTGCATATCAAACTTACCAACCTTGGAGAAACCTTAGACGATAATGGCAAGCGTAACACAAACTATTCCTCAGTTCTCATTAGGTATGTCAGAACAGCCTGACAACCTAAAGTTTCCCGGCCAAGTAACAGACATAGTAAACGCTATACCAGACGTTACCAAAGGACTATTTAAAAGACCGGGTGCTAAAAGAATTGGAACTGATGCACTCACCAATGTACAAAGTGGTGGGTCTTGGTTTCATTACTTTCGTGATGAGACAGAGGGATCTTACATAGGACAAGTAGCTGCTGATGGTCAGGTACGTGTGTGGCGTTGTAGTGACGGACAGCAAATGACTACAAGCTACACACATGACGGCACAGATCATCAGTCAGCAGTACAAGCATATCTAGCAACAAGTGACCCAGAAAACTTACAGTTCCTTACTATCAATGATACTACATTTGTTAACAGTAGGGACTCTTCTAATTCTAATACTATAGTCGGAGAGACTGGCACATCAGCATCTCCACCGGATGCTCACTTTGCGATGTTAGAATTATTACGAACAGAAAACGGAAGACAATATGGTTTGGATATATTTAGAACCGCTGACGTTACAGGCATCTCTCGTGCTACACGTATTGCTATTACAGATGATACTCTATATGAGGGCGATGGGTCTGGATCATGTCCCGGAATCGGTACTCAAGTATTTGCAGTAACTGGTGCTAGTAGTTATAGTAATGTTACTACTGTATCAGTTAAGGACAGCGGTAATAATGATTTAGGTAACTCTGCCCGAACAGCAACAATAGATGGCAATAGTCGAAACATTGGTGCACCTAAAAACTTAATATTTAGAGTTAATGCTCTAGGTCAACAGGGTGTTAGTCCTAACTACACTGGTGATGACCAAGGCCCCAACGGTGATGACTACCAATGTAGCTACCAGAGAGAAGTAGTATTACTACATGGTGGTGAAGGTTGGAAAGTTGGAGATAAAGTAGTTGTAGCACTAGACTCTGCAAAAGGTGGCGGTGGTACTAACAAAACACAAGCACAAACTACTGCTGCACAGTATACAATTACTGTAGAGGAAGTAGAACAAACAGAAGTAAATGGTACAATCAGTAGTAATGGTGATGGCGTTATACGTCCTGAGCCTACACCGTTTGATGCTCAAACAGCAGTTACAGCTGATACAGTTATTGGTGGTATTTTAGCAGCATTACCTAGTGGTATCAATGCTAAACAGATAGGTAATGGTATTTACTTTTTTAGCACCAGTTCGTTTACAATAAATGTAGTAGAAAATGACCTGATGAGAGTCATGCAAAGCTCTGTCAATGATGTACAATCTTTACCAAACCAGTGTAAACACGGTTACATAGTTAGAGTTTCCAACGCTTTACGATCAGAAGAGGATGACTACTATCTAAAATTTGAAGGTCAGAATGATAAAGATGGTAGTGGATCTTGGACTGAGTGTGCAAAGTCAGGTATTACCACAACCCTAACTAACATGCCATTGGTTATACAACGTACTGCCACAACCACATTTACAGTTAGACCGTTTGACTATGGTGTACGAGATGTCGGTGATACATTTACTAACCCTATGCCATCATTTGTAGGTAAACGTATTAACAAAGTATTGTTTTTTCGTAATAGATTAGCAGTACTAGCAGGCGAAAATGTAGTAACATCGAGGCCGGGTACATTAGGACAGCCCAACTTCTTTATCGAAACAGCTCTTACAGTATCAGTTGCTGACCCTGTAGATATATCAGCCGCATCTATGTTTCCATCTGACTTATTTGATGGTATAGAAATCAACGCTGGTCTGCTTGTCTTTAGTACAAACCAACAGTTTTTACTGGCATCAGATGATACAGTATTTAACCCTGACACAGCTAAACTGAGAAGTATAGCTACGTTTAATTATAATGAAAACATGGCTCCTATATCTCTAGGAACTACAGTGGCTTACATAGATAACTCTGGTAAGTTTAGTAGGTTCAACGAGATGGCTAACTCAGCACGAGAAGGAGAGCCTAATATAATCGAGGTAAGTAAAGTTGTTCCTACGTTACTACCTAAGAACATAGACCTAATGACTAACTCTAGAGAAAACTCTATTGTGTTGATAGGTAAAACAGGAACAGATACTGTGTTTGGTTATAAATATTTCCAAACCGCAGAAAAACGAGCACAAGCTGCGTGGTTTAAATGGAAGCTCAACAATCCATTGACATATCATTTTATTATCAATGACGAGTACTTCTTTCTAGATAGTGACTATTATCTACAAAGCATAAAGCTAGTGCAAACTGAAACAGACCCTTCTATAGTACAAGATAATGTCGACTTCTTACTTCATGTGGATAATCATACTACTGTTAGCGGTGGCAGCTTTAACGCAACTACAAACACCACAACCTTCAGTGGTGTGGGGTGGCTAAATACAGTTACCACACCTAACCATGATCTAGTCGTGATTGACACAAACACCAACTCTTCTCGGGTTGGTCGGTATGCCAAGGCTACAGTGTCAGGTACAAGTTTTACCTTGACTGGCGACTGGTCTGGTGTTACACTTACCATAGGCTATATCTACCCATACCAAGTTAAACTACCAACACTCTATCCTACAAAAGTAGACGGCTCACGTGCTACAGCAGACGTAAACTCGTCTTTAGTTATACATAGAGTCAAGTTTCACTTTGGTAAGATAGGTCTATACGAATCTACACTTGAACGAGTTGGTAAAAATGACTACACAGAAATCTACGAATCAACAGAGCTTGACGAGTACGACGCATCTGATGCACCATATCTCGAAGAGTTTATACAGACTGTCCCAGTCTACGAAAAAAACACAAACGTTGAGATAACACTCAAATCCTCACACCCTGCCCCAGCTACATTAAGATCAATGTCTTGGGAAGGAGACTATTCACCCAAATATTATCGCCGTGTATAACGTACAACTCACAGAAAAAGAACTTAGATACTTCTATTGGAGAATGAAAACTAACAGATGGTATGAAAGATACTTCCAAAAAGGAATGAAACAAGTACCATGGGAGCCTTGGATGGCAGATACAATAGAAAAGTTAGAACCGATATATGAAAATTTATGAGTAAATACATTCACCCACTTACACCAGAGGTTGCCCTAGAGGTGGCCTCTAACTTACGCCCAGACGACTTCAGAGAGATCTCAGAGGGCTATGGAATAGATCCGAAGGTCTATCTACCCATAATGGCTCAAGCACCCTCTGGAGTCTATTTTACGTCCCCTAGCGGCAAGATTGCTGGTATGGCAGGCGTAGGTCAACAAGGAGATATATGGATGCTTTGCACTCCAGTTATCTACGAAAAACCGATTTTATTTGCAAGAGAGGCCAAGCGGTATGTCGATAGCCGTACTGAGCCTTTGCTTTGGAATAAAGTTGACTATAGGAATAAAGTACATTTAAAACTACTCAAGTTCCTTGGCTTTAAATTCTTACGTAAGTTTGAATGGGGGCCAAACAATGTAACATTTATTGAATTTTGCCGTGTGCGTAGACGCTAATGCGGGTCTAAGAGCCCAACAAAAACAAAGATGGAGAGAAAAAAACGCTACCTTTGCTCAACAAGGTCTTAAGTTTTTTAACAAAGAGACTAGCTTACGTAGAGCTAAAGATAGAAACATCATAGGATACGGACGAGATCTCAGCGATCAGTACGTCAAGGCTCTCTATACTCAAGGAAAAGGACGTTTAGCTGTACAAAATGCAGCAGCTAAGTACTTTGCAAGCAAGAGCAGAGGTAAATCCTTACAAGGCGGTAGAGCTTTATCTGCTGGCCGTAACAGCTATTTAAAATATTTAAACACAGTTGCCAAAGTAGACAGTGTAATGGACGCTACATTTGGTAGAAACATGGCGTATGCACAAGAAGGTGCAAGACGTAAGTTCTTAAATGCAAACGCTAAAGCAAGAGAAGCACTAGGTATACCAGCTGCATATGGAGCACCTGTAATGTTGTCACCAACAGATAGGTTCAGTGGATTCCTACAAGTTGCTAGCTCTGTAATGAGTATTGCTACACCATTCTTACCCGGTGGTGGTATATACACTTTACTAAACCCTACTGGCCCAACAGGATCTGATATTAAACTAAAAGAAAATGTAGAACAAGTTGGCACATCTGATGACGGTTACAAAATATATGAGTTTAACTACAAAGCTAGACCAGAAATACGTTTCCGTGGAGCTATGGCTCAAGATGTTATTAAGAAGAATCCTATGGCTGTAGGTATACATCCAGAAGGTTATCTAACTGTAGATTATAGCCAGATTGATATTGATATGGAGGTCGCATGACATCATCATTTGGAAACGTCATCGGTACTCCACGTGATGAGTTACCCGATATAAGTAAAACTAATTACTTAGAAACAGAGCCCGATATGACCAAGGCGGTCAACGAACAGATTGACGCTAACATAGCAGATACTAAGCAATTCTTCGACGACATGATGAAGATTGAGGAGAATCGGGCTAAAACTTTTGATAGAAGATTACAGGCTATTGTCGATATAACAGGTAAGGTAGACGACTTTGCCAAGGCTCTAGCTGCACAAAGAGCTAGTGACGAGATAGATGAGCAGAACTTCAAAGATGATGAGCAAGCTATCAATGACTTCAAAGCACTAAAAAAAGCTGAAAACGATCAAGACTTTGCGGCACTAACTCTAGGTAATTTTTTTAAGGCACAGCTAAAAAGAACTGATGGCAAGGTAGATCTCAGGTCTACTCGAGATAACGTGCTAAAAACTTTAGGTGATATTGAGTTTGCTTACAACCCAGATGGTAGCCTAAGAAACTATCTTAGAGGTATCAAGCCACACGTATTTAATACAGCTATAGATTCTGTTTTAGCTTCTTTAGGTCATAAAAATATAAAAGATCCACAAGAGGCTTTACGTGTAGCAGAGTTTGCACAAAGACTTGTACGTAATAAAATACATGTCGATGCTTTCAACGCAGGCTATGATATAACTGGTGGTAGATATAAGAAAAACTTTTTAAATATCGTTCAACCACACATAGACAAATACCTAACAGCTAGAGAATATATCTGGGAATCTAACTATACTTCTCAGTACGAGAAAAATATAAAAGAAACTCTTGATAATAAGATAAAAGATTACGCTGCGGCTATAAATTTATCACCAGCACAGGGTCAAGACTTAGGACTATTTACTGATAAAGAAGGTACAAACCTTTTATCACAGATAGAAGCTAGTCAATTTGCAGGAGCTGAAGATTCAAAGTTCAAATCATTAATGTATTTTGGTGAGACTTTAGCTAACTTTGCAAAGAATGATCCTAGTATGATCCCGCATTTGCAAGCTGTACTTAATAATTTACCATACTCTGATAGAGGTACAAAGACTGACTTTCGTAATATTGAAGAGTATCAAGCATCTATTGATGTTTTAAAAGAGCCAAAGCGTTACAGCAAGGTAACACAGTTTATTCGTACTATAGAAAAGGCTATAGAAGATGCACAGGATACAGAGTCACAGGATATAAAAAATGCACATGCTTCTAATGTAACAGCATTTCTAGATAAAAACTATAAACCTCTAATAGAACGAGCAGCTAAAAGACCTAACAGAAGTGTAACACAGGCAGAAGCTTTCCAACTTCTTACTATGTTTACTGGTGACGAAACTCTATACAACCCTAATGATCCTGACAAACAGATACCAGAAAAAATACTTAGTCTATTTACTAAGGTAGAACAAGGTGCTATTACTGAAGGCGTCGCTAAAAGACTTGAGTTTGCTAGTCTCATCAACGATCAAAGTAAGATAATCTTACAGATGATAAAAGACAGAAAAAAACAACTAGGTCAAGATACTACAATAACTACTGACGATTTATTCTTAGCAAAGCAGCTAGAAGATATACTAGCAGCAGAAGTAGTCGAAGGTACAACAGGAGAAAAAACACAGCTAGATCTAGAAATAGAAGCTGGCGGTGGTGTAGATAGCTTTTTAAAAAGTCGTGTGCAAGAGATAAAAGCAAACTTTGAAGCTGGAGAGTATGATGGCTTGGGCCGTAGATTGTACGTACAAGGAACTGAACAGGCAGAAGCTTTACGCAAAGCGTATAAAGCTGACAAAAGCTTACTATTTTCTAAAGATGTACATGAAGGAGAAGCACCTTTCTTAGAAAAAGCACTACTATATGTACGAAGCGGTGGTAAACTAGAACCAGAAGTTTTACAATACTTTAAAAACTTTAGAAAAGCGGGTTTGGTAGATGACCAAGGTAATTTACTAACCGCACAAGAAATAATGTTTGAACGCTTACGTGCTACAGGTGCGTTTGTTGATGATCCTACATTTGGATTTAGAATTAAATCTGACATGGACTACCTAAGCTTAGAAGAAAAGAAGTATCTTAACAGTGGTGGTACACATCATGTTCATAATATTGCTACTAAAGATGGTGGTAAGCATGCACAAAACATGCTCAATGGTATGGAAAGTATTTATGCTAATGGTAACTATGGCAACAGAAAGTCAGGCTACGAGTACTACAATACTGGCCCAGCTATGACTAATAACTACCGTACAAATATAGGTGCAAACATTTTTGGTAACGACATAAGAGAAAGAGATATTGAGTATATAGCTAAGGTTGCTGAACGTCATCCAAAGGTACAAATGGGTAGATATGGTCTGACTGGAGAACAGTTTATGCAAATATACAATCAACCCGGATTTAAAAGAGCATTTGGTATTCCCAGACCCATGTTTGAAAAGCAAAAGTTTGACGAAAACTTCCAAGACTTTATGGCTTTTGAGCTTATGCGTTACAAACTAAGTCGTAACCAATCAATACGAGGTATGGAGTTTTCTCCAGATGGTAGACTTGTAACCAAACTAAACCACTTCAACCCACAGGAAATAGAAGCTTTTAACACTATATTTCCACAACTAAAAGGTATGTCCTTCCTACAACTACATAACTTATCTGGTGCAATAGCAGAGGTATTTTTAACAGATGTTGAAAAAGGCTTAAAAACTTTTAATGAAGCAGAAGCAGACAAAAAGAGAGCAAATTCACCTAAATTATTCTTTACAACACCATGACACAATCCTATACAGGTGGTGATGGGTTCGATCCAGATAAGGATGATATAGATTTTATTGCTGACAAAACTAGAGAAGCTATTGACGAGTTCAGACAAAGAGAACAAGCTCGTCAAGTAGCTGCACAGCAAGATATCCAAAAAGAAGAACAAGCTGTATCTGAGCAAGTCGATCCACGTAATGCTGAAACTTGGGGTGCTAAGGCACTCATCAAAGAGGGTCAGTCAATACTGTCAGGAGGCTTACAGGACACAGCGTCATCGCTAGCCACATTCCCTGAGCGTACAATAGATGCGTTATCAGGCGAAATGCAGAGAGAAAAAGAAGAGAAAGGTCAATATACCCCAGAGTGGACACCATTTAACTCATACGATAACCCTATAGAAACCAAAACATGGTGGGGTAAACAGCTTAGAGGTCTGGTACACTTTGGTAGTTTAGCATTAGGAACAGTTGCAGCAGCTAAGGCAGCAGCAGCTACAGGTGTGGTTACGATTCCAGCTGGTCTTGTAGGTCTTACTACCAGCAGTTTAGCTCGTGGTGCAGCCATAGGAGCTGTGTCTGACCTTATATCAAAAGAGTCAGACGAGCAGAATGTACTCGGTGCATTACGTCAAAGATATGGTTGGGCTGATACACCATTAGCTACAAAAGACACAGACCATCCTGTAATGATGAAGATAAAAAACATCGTTGAAGGTATGGGCATAGGTCTTGTGTTTGATGGCGTAGCATACACACTTAAGAAAGGCAGTAAACCTGTCGTAGATCAGATTATAAAACGTAATAAAAGTCTTGATGACCAAACACTAGAGGCTGGTATAGCACAGCTACGTAGAGCCGAAACAGAGTTTAGAGCAGACAAGAATAGACCTCTTGCAGAACCACATCAAGGTGCACACATATCACAGGTAGAGCCAGAGCTTGCACGTACACAACTGTCACGTACTCGTAAAGAGTGGGGTGCGGAAGAAGGATCTGCTGGTTCTGTAACAACACCAGTAGAACGTGAACGTATTGCACAGTTTGGTGAGACAGATGATAAAACTGTAGAGCGTATAGCAAAGACACTGATGAGTAGCGAAAAGTTTGCAAAAGAACTTAAAGCTGCAAAAGGTGACAGAAAAGCACTTGCTGATAAATTTAGAGAACATGTAGATGCACACCAACGTATTACACAAGGTAGAGAAGCTGGTGATATGTCAGCAAGAGAGTATCTAAAAGATGTTATAGAGTCACAAAAAGACATGGTAGACGGTATTGAGATACTAACATCCAAAGACGTTGTTACTCTTGACCTTGTTGTAGGTACACTACTCAAACAGCTACGAGATACTGGTATTGCTGGTAGAGAAATAGCTGATATTGTTGACCTAGATGCTATAGATGGCCCAACTAAACAAATTGTAGATACAATGCTATCTGCATTATTCTTAACTAAAAAAGCTAGATTTGTTAAGTCTGATTCATTTAGAGAACTAGGAGTTGGTAAAAAGCGTAAAAATGCAATCAACGAAGTAGTCAGAAAAGATGTCGAAGCATCAAGAGAAGCTATCCTTTCTGTACTAAACATAGCAAAAGATGGTGACGATGACTTACTGATGGCAGTATACGAAGCGTTTTCTATGATGAAGGACATGAATACTTTAGATGACTTCGATCATTGGGCACGTAAGGTTATACTTGGTGGACAGCTTGAACCCGGTGGTATAAACCGTACTGGTACACTTATACGTGAACTAGAAGGTGTAATGACACACAGTATACTATCTGGCCCTAAAACACCACTTCGAGCTATTATGGGTACATCTACTGCAACATTTCTTAGACCTCTAGCTACTGTTATTGGTGCTGGTTTACGCTATCCATTTAATGGTGATGCTATTACATTCAAGTCTAGTCTTGCTTCTGTTAACGGTATGTTAGAAGCAATACCAGAATCATTTACATTATTTAGAGATAGACTAAACTCATACTGGAAAGGAGATATAGCTTCTATTAAGACTAGATTTTCTGAGTATAGTAAAGGTGATGAAAACTGGGAAGTATTACGTCGTTGGGCAGAAGATAGTGGTAGAGCATCAGCTGCTGAAACCGCAGCGTTTCGTGTAGCTAACATGGCACGTAGTATGAACAACAGTAACTTCTTAACATACTCTACAAAGATTATGGCTGCGACTGATGATGCGTTTGCATACATACTAGGTCGTGCTAAGATGCGTGAGAAAGCTATGCGTAAAGTTCTTGAGTTACAGGAGGGTGGATATAGAACACCTAAAATAACAAAAGACTTAATGAAAGCATACGAAGACGATTTCTACTCACAGATTTTTGATACTAACGGTAACATTATAGACGAAGCTACAAAGTTTGGACGTAAAGAAGTAACACTTACACAAGAACTTACAGGCTTTGCCAAAGGTCTTAATGATGTGTTTAGTGCTGCACCTCTAGCCAAACCATTCTTTTTGTTTGCTAGAACTGGCGTAAACGGACTTGCACTTACAGGTAAGTTTACACCCGGATTTAACTTCTTAGTCAAGGAGTTTAACGAGATAGCACTAGCAAGACCAGATAATCTAGATAACGTAGCTAAGTATGGTATCACTAATCCTGTTGAGCTAGCTAACGCAAAGGCTTTACAAACAGGTCGACTAGCGATAGGCTCTGCTGTGACATTTATGGCAGCACAAGCTTGGATGCGTGGTGATCTTAATGGTAACGGCCCAGTTGATAGGCAAAAAAGGCAACTGTGGCTTGACAGTAAGTGGGAGCCAAGAACAATTAAACTAGGTGCAGTTCGTGTCGGTTATGACCAGTTCGAACCATTTAACCTTATTATGTCTACAATCGCTGACATAGGTGATGCAAGCGAGCTGATGGGTCAAGAGTGGACAGAAGGTGAACTACAGAAAATATCTTTAGTCGTAGCACAGGCTATTACAAGTAAGTCTTATCTAGCTGGTATTCAGTCATTTGTAGATTTATTTGCTGGTCGCCCCGGTCAGTTTGATAGAATCATAGCTGGTCTAGCTAACAACCAGATACCACTTGCTGGTCTACGTAACGAACTCGGTAAACTATTGACACCATACATGAGAGAAATAAGCTCTGGTGTAGATCAATCAATACGTAACCGTAACTTAATTTTTGAAAACTTTGCAGAGGGTGAAAATAAGTTACCTCTTAAGTATGACATGCTTAACGGTAAACCTCTGAAAGATTGGGATTTTTTGACTCGTGCATTTAACGCAGTCAGTCCTATATCTCTTAGTCTAGATCAAAGCCCGGGTAGAAACTTCTTGTTTGACAGTGGTTATGATTTACGTAAATCTACATACTATGCTCCTGACGGTACTAATCTTACAGACATGCCTCGTATAAGATCTGAGTTTCAACGAGCTATTGGCTTACAAAACTTAGAACGAGAACTTGATAAGATGGCTGTAGATCCTAAAATGTTAGCATCAATGGATAAGATGTATGAAGACATTAGATCTGGTAGACGTGCAGAATATGACGCACGAGACTACTACCATAATATAATGATAAAAAGATTATTTGATAGAGCAAGGCAACAGGCATGGGCTTCAATTAGCACACGCTATGATGTTGCAGAAGCTATTAGAGATAGACGGGCAAGAGAGCTTGCACAACAAACCAAGCAAGATACAACAGCTAACATCCTCAACATATACAAATAAATGGCAACAACATTCGTAGAATACACTGGGGATGGTAATGCAACTAAGCAGTTTACCTTTCCTTCATATCAATCTTCTGATGTCAAAGTTCGT
>Ga0160422_10002705_pt1 | contig 11080 bp, 10 predicted proteins | sample Fk160mmetaG_FD_108192 | JGI IMG/M metagenome (GOLD analysis project Ga0160422, IMG submission 108192) | Marine microbial communities from the Central Pacific Ocean - Fk160115 60m metaG | ecosystem: Environmental > Aquatic > Marine > Oceanic > Photic zone | place: The Central Pacific Ocean... | reverse complement strand
GTAACAGAAAAATCAAATTAAAGGTGGTTTCTAGTGCATTGCGGCCGTCCCGTTTAGTCCTAGAACATTGATGCGTACTCTTGATAGTCTGACATTAGACAGCAAACGGGGGAGTACTTTGGCGGGAAAGAAAATTGGGGGCGGAAAGACCCAGGGTCTGCAATACAACTCGATCACACCGCGGTTTGGCGTTGAGTTGGGTGTCGACAAACCGCTGTTAGCGCTCGATGACGAGGAAGTGGGTGCTCTGGTGCAACTGGCGGCGGAGCGCGGCGTTGTGGTTGCGCGTGATCAAGATATGACTCCGCAGCAGCAAGCGGATTTTGCTCATCGATTGGGTTCTCCTCTCACCACACCGGTGAACAAGGGAAAGCTGCCGGAAGAATTGTTGCTTATTCAGGCGAACGAAAAGTCCAAAGGCGTGGCGGGCAACGGTTGGCATTCGGACGTTTCCAGCGCGGTCAAACCACCTGGGCTGTCGATGTTGCGCATGGATATTGTTCCAGACGCCGGTGGCGACACGCTATTCGCCGACATGCGACAGGTTTTTGAATCCTTGTCACCAGCGATGCAGAATTTTTTGCAGACCCTACATGCGCGCCATGAGCCCAGAGGGCACTATCTTTATCTGAGCGGTGCTAAGCGTTTGGATGAACTGCCATCGGTGGAACACCCGGTTGTGCGGTCGCACCCGCTAACCGGCGACAAAGCCATCTATGTGAATGATGGTTTTGTCGCGAAAATCGTTGAACTAAGCGGTTCCGAAAGCCGCGCACTGTTAAACATGCTCTACGATCTAGTAGCCTATGCCGTGAACTTTCAATGCCGCGTGCGATGGCAGCCGAATACCGTGGTGTTTTGGGACAACCGCGTGGTGCAACATCACGCCGCGTTCGACTACTGGCCCGAAAGACGTCGGGGTTATCGCGCAACTATTGAGGGCGAGGCGCCCATACTTTTGCAATAAGGCCGATGCGCCTATTCCATGCAATGACCTGCCCTGTGGTGGATGTTGCCAATCGGAGATTGCTATGACTGCAGTTCAAGACGATATTCAGTTTGCGGAGCTGCATGATGCTCCCGTGCAGTACATGCAGCGGCTGCGGGACTACTACCTGGCGTTGGGTTACGACAATCCCTACCGCTGGGCGCAATATGCCCATGTGCCTTTCTGTCCGCCGGATAAGTCGCTCAGCGAGAGTCGAATAGGGCTGGTAACAACCGCAGCACCCTTCAAACCCAACGCCGGTGAGCAGGGCCCAAGGGCCCCGTATAACGCGGCGGCTAAGTTTTATCAGGTTTATGGGTATCCCAGCGATCGGGATCAATTTTTAGGAATTTCTCATTTAGGCTATGACCGAGTTTATTCGACGGCTGAAGACAGTAACGCGTTTTTCCCGCTGCCGGCGCTGCGTGAAGCCGCTGCTCAAGGTCGCATAGGTGAGATCTCACCGCGTTATTACGGCGCGCCGACTAATCGCAGCCAGGCAACCACGGTGCGGCAGGATTGCGTCGATATTTTGCGCATGATGCAGCAAGATGAGGTGGACTTGGCGATTTTGGTGCCGAGCTGACCGGTTTGTCATCAGACCGTGAGTCTGATCGCGCGGCACTTAGAAGCGAGCGGTATTCCCACCGTAGTGCTAGGTTCGGCGAAAGATATCGTCGAGCACTGTGGGGTTCCCCGGTTTGTATTCAGTGATTTTCCATTAGGAAATTCTGCGGGTAAACCGAATGACCGCGACTCTCAAGCGGCGACTTTAGAGCTGGCCTTACAGTTGTTGGAATGTGCACCGACCTCAAGGACTACGGTTCAGTCACCCCAACGCTGGTCGGAATCTGTGGCTTGGAAGGTTGAATTCCAGAATATCGAGTATATGTCAGCTGAGGAAATCGCTCGTCGTCGCGCTGAGTTCGATAAGATTAAACAAGTAGGCCAGCAAATTAGAGACAACACCGAGGCGTTGCGCTCGAAAAAACGATAGGCGCGCTCTGAGGCAAGCAGATAGGTTGGCAGACGGGCTGATTGCGCTTGCAGCGCATAGGTGGCGCTGTTGATTGTTCTATCCGCCGCTAACGGGTGGGGCGGTATCGATTGACGAAAAATAAAGAGGTGGCAGAACACGATGAGTTTGACGGCCTGGTCTTGGACTTTCTTGTTAGGTTATGTGGGCTTAATGGTCGGTATCGGTATCTACGCCCAGCGGCAGATAAAACACGCCGATGACTTTGCCACCGCGCGAGGCGCCTACGGGCCGGTATTCCTAGCGTTAGCATTTGCGGCGTCAACCGCCAGTGGTGCAACCTTTCTGGGCAGTCCGGCGATGTCCTATGAGTGGGGATTCAGTACGGTCTGGCTGCATTTTCTTTACCCAATAGGCGTTTATGTTGGCATTTTAATTTCCATGCGGTTGGTGGCGACCTCTGGCAACCGCTTTGGTAATCGCTCGATTCCAGAATATCTGGGCGATCGCTATCAATCCGACGCTATGCGCCTAATGGTGTCGCTGCTGTCGTTAGTGTTGTTTTTCTACTTAGCCGGTCAATTGGTCTCTGGCGTGGTTATGTTTGAGATCATGCTCGGTCTTGATTCCTCTTGGGCTCTGGGCATCACGACTCTGGTGCTGCTGGTTTACGTAGTGTTGGGTGGTGCCCACGCAGATATCCTTACCGATGGTGTACAGGGCGCAATGATGCTCGCATTGGCGCTCCTGGTGATCGTTTTGACGGCACTGGGTTGGGGTGTGGACGGTGGTTTTACCGGTTTGGTAGCTAATCTTGAGCAACAAGACCCGGTTTTGGTTGCGCCAATAAATCCGAATACGTCGTTATTTCACTCATGGTGGTCGATCTTCGTGATCGCTTTCGCGCATATGCCGCTTGGCTTGTTACCCCACTTGGGCAATAAGCTATGGGCCCTGGACAGCGGCAACAGCCGCTTGCAATTTGTCAAACTCGCGGCGCTATTTGGGTTGACCCTGGGGCTCTTGGGTTTGGGAGGGTTGCTGGCGCGCGTTTATTTTGGCGATGCGTTGTACGCAGACGGAGCAAACCCTAATCAAGCCCTGCCTTTGCTGTTCATCGAATTGTTCCCCACCTGGCTCGCGGCGTTGATCGGTGTTGGGGTATTGTCTGCGGTTATGAGCACCGCAGACGGATTGGTGGTGTCCTCCTCGCAAATTATCGCCAACGATGTCTATCGTCGTACCCTCGCGCCGAAACTTCATCCTAATTTGTCCCAATCAGAGTTGGACAGTCGAGTGCTGTCGATCAGCCGCTGGTCCACGGTTGCGGTGTTGGTCATTTGTGCGGCGATGGCTTGGTCCCTGATGGACGTAAACGTCTCTTTAGTCGTTTGGATTGGCGTAGGAGGCATGATGGCGGCCTTTGCGGGGCCGCTGGTTCTGGGTGCGCTCTGGCCCGGTGTGACGCTGAAAGGAGCCTATTCGGGTCTGCTCAGCGGCTTCTTAGTTTTTATTATCATTCATGCGCAAGTACTTGAACCGCAATGGTTTATCGGAGTCGGGATGGATGGGGCGGTTGCGTGGCTGCGCGGCGAAGGCCCAAACCCTTACTCGTGTGCGGTCATGGGCGAAATCGTATCCGTTATAGTTACTTATACGGTTTCAAAATTCACAGCACCCCTGCCTGAAGCGCATTTGCAGGTGATGTTTTCCGGTGCACAGGATTAGGGTTTAAACGACACAGAGGAACGCTGACGTGATGGCAAAACTCGACCATCTTATGTACGCGGTAGCGGATTTAGAGCTGGGTATGCAGCATATTTTCGAGCTCACCGGTGTTGCCCCGGTTATGGGGGGCGCACATCCGGGTATGGGTACCCGCAACGCATTATTGTCCTTCGGAGAGGATCAGTATCTCGAGATCATCGCACCAGATCCCGAGCAAGATTTGCCAGGAACCACCGGCGAACTGCTGGCGCGAAATGCGCAGCCAGGAATCCGTGCGTGGGCCGTCGCAGTTGAGAATCTTGTTGCCGTACGGGAAGAGGCGGCAACCCTGCGGATCGGGAGCCGCGACATTGTAGATATGGCCCGCACCACACCTGCCGGTATAGAACTGGCGTGGCAATTATTGTTTCTCGCCCACCCTCAGTGGCCGTTTTTTATTGACTGGCAAGAGTCGCCGCATCCGTCTGCTGCTGCACCGACCGGTTGCAGCTTGGCTGAGTTTGTCGTCTCGACTCCGGAGCCAGCAAAATACCGGGCATTAATGCAGGCGTTGTGTATAGACGTCGAAGTAGAGGCTGGTGAGGTGGGTTTCGTCGCGACCCTGCAAACGCCAAAGGGTGCCGTTAAGCTTCACTCTTGGCATTAGATTTAAAAAGATAACAAAAACAGGGTTTTAAATATATTATCTCGAACTATAGATAATATCGATTACCGCTTAGTGCCGCTAATTGGACATGCATCCCAAGCCTGTAAAGCGGACCCTTAACCTGGACGCATTAATGTTCGGGCATTAGCGAGCACTTTGGTGGTAGTCGTCATTCGGTACCATCGCGGTGCCGCTGGCGACGCGATTTGTCATGTTGAAAAATGCCGCGATGTTGATGATGTCCCAGATGTCGCGATCGCTGAAGCCGACGTCACGTAATTGCTGCCGATGGTGTTCTTCTGCGGTGTAACTTGCACTGGTTAAGAGAGCGGTAAAGTCGAGCATGGCGCGCTGTCGAGGCTCGAGCTCCGCAGTACGATAATTCATGACCAGTTGTTCGCCTAAAATAGGATCGCCGGACAGCTCCCGCACTGCTGCGCCATGGGCTGTTAAGCAGTAGAAACAGCGGTTTATCGAAGACACCACGACCGCAATCATCTCGCGTTCGAGCTTGCTCAAGCCGCTTTCGGCCAGCATCAGTTCATTGTACAGACCGGTAAATGCGTTTAGTTTTTCGATGCTGAAGGCATGTGCTTGCAGCACGTTAGGCACCATACCCAGCTTGTCCTGACAAATTGCAAAGTACTTTTGGGTGCTCTCGGGCAATGGATCAACAGCGGGAAGGTCTAATGCGGTAGGCGTTTTCATAATGTTTCCTTTGCTTTGGTGATAATGCTTAGTTGTTATGGCCGGCTGCGAGTTCCACCAGCAATTCGCGAGTATTCAGCCATTCGTCACGATGCAGACAATATTCTGACGGTGCGAAATCGGTCACCCCTGCGTCCGCCAACTTTGCGATCTGATCGCTAACCTCAGCGCGGCTCCCGACTAACGCCACATCTGCTGGCCCGTCGACTCCCTCACGTGCAAACATGGCTTTATAAGAGGGTAGCCGACCATATAGGCTGAGCCCCTTGCCGATGGCATCGCGCACCGCAGCTGCGTCTTTGGTTACGCATACCGGCAAGGTTGCCAATACTCTTGGTGCAGAGCGCCGATTAGCGGCGGCAGCCTCTGTGAGACGTGGCACGATATGCTCGCGAATGGTTTTCGGGCCAACCCAGGCCAAGGTCGTACCGTCTGCCCATTGGCCTGTGACCGCCAGCGCCTGCGGGCCCAGAGCGGCCACGAGCACGGGTATCTGCTGCCGAGGTTTTTGAAACAACTTGGCAGAACAGCTCAGTAGCTCTCCGTTAAACTCGACCGAACCTTCCTTTAGTAACGGCAGCAATACGCTCAAGTACTCGCGAAGATGACGAATCGGTTTGTCAAAGCCTATGCCTAACTGTGCCATCATGGGTTCGTGCGACAGGCCAATACCGAGTGTCAGTCGCTCGCCGATGGCGTCGGTGGTCGTGAGGCTCTGAGCGGCTAGGGTCATTGGGTGACGCGGAAAAGTCGGCACAATAGCGGTGCCTAACTCGATGGCTTTTGCGGTTTGTCCGACTAAAGCCAGGGTGGTCAGAGCATCGAGGCCGCCAGTGGGGTGCTCGGCCAGCCAATAGTGGGCGAAACCTTGGCTCTCGGCGGTAGCGGCATGATCAGTGATAGCCTCCACCGACGCCTTTTGCACCATGCCCGAGCCATTTATGCCAATTTTCATAATTTATTGCACGACTGGTTCGGCTTTTGGGGCGTCTGAGATGGCCCGCAGCAGGGCTGCGCTTGGGTCTTCCGCGGTCCCGTTTCGTTCCTTTTCGAGTTTCCTGCGAGCGTTGCCAATAAAAGTAGCGAGGTCTGCTTGATATCCCTCTGGATCGACAAATGGATGGGGCGCATCGATCTCGCGTTGCTGCAGCGCGGTTCGGCGTGCAAACACGCGCCCCATCGCAGCATGATTCGGTAAGCTCACCTCAATGACCTCTTGTATTGACTGTAGCCGCAGATAGCTGTCGATGTATGTTTCGGTGCGTTCCACACCTGAGAAATTTAAGCCAACGCCGCCAAGCGCCATGACCTGATGTTGGTTGTCGCCATCGTATGCGGTGTAGCTAATGCTCAGAACACCTGTGGTATGCCCCGGCGTGTTATACAAAGTGAACTCATTGTCGCCCAAAGTAATCTTGTCGCCGTCCCGAGCGACGACATCGCGTCGTGGTGTCGGGATATAAAACATGGGTACGTCGGGTTCTGCCAGCGCGATTTGCCAGTCTTCTTCGGTCATCACAATCTGTGCACCGTAGTACTTTTGAAAATGTGCCGATCCCCCGGCGTGGTCAAAGTGCCCGTGGGTGTTGATGACGTATTTTATGTCGGCTGGATCAAAACCCAGTTGACGAATGTTACGTTCGAGCACGTTTACCCACTTTCCGTAGAGTGAATCGATCAACACTAAACCGGCACCGGTATCTATTAAGTAGGCCGAGACCCAATCGATGCCGACGTAATAGACGTTGTCAAAAATCGCAAAGGGTTTAACGTACTGGCGTTGCGGATCCTCCCAAGACTGCCACAGCGCCCGCAGGGGGGCAGGTAGTGGTTCGCCAGGATAGCTGTCTCGGTCGCATTCACTGCAACGAACGTCATCAACAGCTTCGTTGTTTACCAGTGCTGCTACCCAATCGCGTACGCTCGTGCCGTTGGCGCCAAAGCTGTAAAACTCCGGGCGAGCTAGCACCGTATGCGACTCGCCGCCGGTAATGAAACTTTTAAAGTTGCTGATTTCGGCGCGTATATCCTCTTGGTTGGCGGAGAGCGCTTCCAATAAATCGACGTCGCGTTGGCCAGACAGGGCGAGAAAACGTTTTTGCACGCTGTCTTGAGCGGCGTCGTACTGCGCGAACTGAATGTTGGGGTGTCTTTGCGCGGCGGTAATGTACAGCGCTTCGTAGGTCATGGTATCGCTCGCCAATTCTGCGAATCCAGGTTCGTTGGTGAGGAAATTAAACGTTCCCCAGGATTCGTGGGGGCGCGATCTGATGTCCATTCTGCGATAGCCGCCGGCGCCGTCACCGAGCTGTGTCACCCGCGCTTCGGCGTAGTGGTCAGCGATTAATGACGCATACAGTGGTGAAGGTATTGCTCCGGCCGAGGAACCGGTGACGAAAATATGCTCGGGTCCAGGGACAAACTCGAAGATCCAGTCGAGTACTGTTTGCATGTTGGCGCGACCCTGATGACGGATGGTCAAGGTTTTTTGACCCTGCTCAACGGCTGGATATTCGGTATCGCTGGCACCGATGTGGACGTCGCCGCTGCAGTATGGCGCGAACACGACAGTGTGGTCTTTAAATGGGTTCGCTGGATTGTCGAGATTGAATATGCCCATTTCGTAGCCGCGTAGGCGCGCCAGATTAATGCTGTAGGTGGGCTGCATGGTTGGATCGCAGTTGCCTCGAAACCAGCAGGCACCGCCGCCTTGGAGATAGACGAGCAACTTAGTGGGGTCGCCCTCACGGGTTAGAAACTTGTACGCGCTGCCGTCCGAGCAGATGGATGGTTCACCAGGCAAGACTTCTTGCCACAGGCGAGAGGCGGATTCAGCGGCAACGGTGGGCGCAGGTGTCTCCTTTGAGGCTGTTGCTGCATTATCGGCGCTACAGCCTACGAGCATTGAAATCAGTCCTAGCCCGCAGGCTAGCGTTCTCCAGACAGTCATATTTGCCCCCTCCATTCTTCGCACTGCAATGACGATAGCAGGCTTAGCCGATTCCCCGCTAGCGTGTTATCGATTAACAACAGGGGAAATTGTTGATGGCGGCCGGTTTTGACATCGGCGGCGAGGGCCCACATGCTTTCGTGACCCGGAGGAGGGAAAGAGTTATGACTCTGAGCGATGATCAAATTCGCGCTATTCGTGCCGAGTGCGAGCGCTTGTCGACGGCCTATGCGGTGTATCTAGATCTGCATCGCTACGCCGAGTTTGCCGCGCTGTTTGGCGAATCTGGTGTGCTCGCGGTGGGGGGGCAATTACAGGGGCAAGACGCCATTGCCGCGGCTATGGCGCAGCGTTCGGACAAGTTACGTTCACGTCACGTGCTTACTAACGTTTTGATTGACGTGCTAGACGCTGAGCACGCAACTGGCATTACCTACTTGACGCTGTATCGCTACTTTGGCGATGCCAGCCTCGTCGCTGGCCCAATAAGCCCCTTCAAACCGGCGGCCGTTGGACACTACACCGATACGTTTACGCTGACTCAGGATGGTTGGCGTTTTGCCACGCGGGAATTGTCGTTCGCGTTCCAGAATATGGAGTATTTTGTGCGGCCGGAAAAAACGGATTAGGGAGACTTTATAATGACCCAGCGTTTGCAGGATCGCGTGGTTGTGGTTACCGGTGGTGGCAGCGGTATTGGGCGTGGTGCCTGTTTACGCGCGGCTCAGGAGGGTGCGCGGGTTGTGGTTGCAGATATTCGGCTGGAATTGGCTCGCAGTGTTGCGCAGGAAATTTTAGCCGAGGGCGGTGTGGCGATTGCTGTAGCTTGCGATGTGGCAGCAGAAGAACAGGTTCAGGCGCTGGTCCAGACTACGGTGGATGAATTTGGCAGTATCTGGGGCATGGTGGCCAATGCCGGTACCGCTGGCAGTGGCTGGATTCATGAAACGACGATTACGGACTGGCAATTTGTCCTTGGCGTTAACCTGACAGGCCCATTTCTATGCGCAAAGTACAGTTTGCCGCACATGATGGTCGCTGGTGGTTCGTTCATTGTAACGTCCTCTATCGCGGGCTCGGTGGTGGGTGCCGGAGGTGCCGCTGCGTCGTACACGGTGTCGAAACATGGCGTGCTTGGATTGGTCAAGCAAATCGCCGTGGATTACGGCCAATACGGTGTTCGGGCCAATGCGATCCAGCCAGCGGCGGTTCAGGATACTCGGTTAGCAATGCACGCAGCCGAAGATCAGGCCCATGCGACAACCCCGAAAGCTGCATTGCCCCGCCCTAAAGCTTGGCTCCCGATCCATCGTGCCGGAAAATCTCGCGAGGAATATGGCGCAACTATTGCTTTTTTATTGTCGGATGATGCGGGCTACGTGACGGGAACCAGCGTGCCTGTAGATGGCGGTTATTTGGCGACGTAGGCGCGTAGAAAAGGGCGAGGACAGATTATGCTGACGTTATACCGGGCGCGTTCGATTATAACCATGAACGAATCTTTGCCCCGCGCCACGGCAGTGCTGGTGCGCGGTGGCATGATCATCGAGGTCGGTGAACCTGAACAAATGCAGCCTTGGCTCCGGCACGAAGAGCATGTGGTCGACGATCGTTTTGCCGAGAAAATTATCTGCCCAGGATTTATTGATCCGCATCTGCATCCGAGTATGGCTGCTGTGCTGTTGCCCATGGAATTTGTTACGGCCATGCGTTGGAAACTCCCGTGGGGTGAAGTTGAGCCAGTGACGGACCCGCAAGGCTTTGATCAACGAATGGCTGCGCTCAGTGTAAAAGGTCCGGTCAATGAGCCGCTGTTTATTTGGGGCTATCACCAGCTTTGGCACGGGCCGATGAGCCGTGCACGCATCGAAGCCATAACCGGTGACAAGCCTACGGTGGTTTGGCACCGATCCTTTCACGAGTTGTATATGAACGCGGCGGCAATGGATATGGTCGGCGTGGTCGCGGCAGAAATTAAGCCGGGTATGCAGATCGATATCGACCAAGGTTGGTTTTTCGAAGGGGGTTTGGGCTACGCCATCAATCGCTTAAATCCGTGGATTCTGGCGCCGGAAAAATACGCGGCGGGCCTACAGCGATTAAAACAAGTGGTGCACTACGGTGGTCACACGACCATCGGCGACCTCGCGACAGGTATGTTTAACTTCAGTGCTGAAGCAGAGGCGCTCGGCGAGCATTTAGAGGGTGAAGATGTGCCTTTTCGTACCCGTTTAGTGGCTCATGGTACGGCGTTGACTAAGGGCGGAGTGCCGCCCCAGCAGGGCCCTGAACTTGCTGAAGCGTTGCTGCAACGCAACAGCCACCGCCTGCAGTTTGGCCGACACATTAAACTGTTCAGTGATGGCGCATTTTTCAGCCAGCTTGCTCAGCTGCAGGAGCCGGGTTATATCGACGGACATCACGGTGAATGGCTTACCACTCCGGAAGTGCTGGAACAGCATATACGGTCATATTGGCACTCCGGCTACCAAATTCACGTTCACGTTACCGGGGATCTTGGCCTGCAGCTCACCCTCGAGATTTTGCAAAAGATGCAGGAAGAAAAGCCGCGTTTTAATCATGGCTTTACTCTCGAGCATTTTGGTTTCAGTACACCGGAGCAAATCCGGCAGATAAAGGCGCTGGGCGCGCAGGTGTCGGCGAATGTCTACTACCTGCACGAGTTGTCGGACAGTTATACCCAAAGCGGCATCGGTTATGAGCGCGCGTCGCAGATGGCTCGACTCGGTAGCTGCTTTAATGCCGGTATCAACACGACGGTGCATTCAGACTTCACCATGGCACCGGCTGAGCCTTTAAACAGTATGTGGGTTGCGGTGAATCGGGTTAACCATGCCGGTGACGTTATGGGCGCTATCGAAGCAATAACCCCTGCACAGGCGCTGCAAGCCATCACTTTGAATGCTGCTCACGTGATTGGGATGGCCGACATCACGGGCAGCATCCGGGCGGGCAAGCGCGCTGATTTTACCGTGTTGGATGAAGACCCCTTAACCTGCGAGCCTATGCGACTGCGCAATATTAATATTTGTGCCACGGTATTCGAGGGCCGGGTGTTCCCGT
>Ga0160422_10002704_pt1 | contig 11080 bp, 4 predicted proteins | sample Fk160mmetaG_FD_108192 | JGI IMG/M metagenome (GOLD analysis project Ga0160422, IMG submission 108192) | Marine microbial communities from the Central Pacific Ocean - Fk160115 60m metaG | ecosystem: Environmental > Aquatic > Marine > Oceanic > Photic zone | place: The Central Pacific Ocean... | reverse complement strand
CTGAGAACTCCAGCTCATTTGCTGCCTACATCGGAGGCCCCTACCGAGGGGCCTATCCGCAAGGCCCGTGGGGTGGGGGGGGGGGGGGGGGACCGGGGGGGGGGGCTGGGGGGGGGACAGGCGGGGGGTCATGCGAGGGGTCATGCGAGGGGACCCGTGAGGAACTTGTGGCTGGTAGATCGGTCTGTATCTCACCCGCCACGTGCTTCGCGTAGGCCTCCGCCGCCTCTACCGCCGTATTATATGTGCCGATGTGAATCTTCTTATTGCGTTTCAGTCGCGCCGCTTTAAACTTGCCATGCGACTTCGTAACGCCTTCATAGCCAGTGACACTCCTATGCGAGAGAAAGAGATGGTCATTGCTCTGCGACGAGCTTGTGACTGGTGGATCGCTCTGTGACTCGCGTTCGACTTGCTTCGCGTAAGCCACCGCCCCCTCTACCGCCGTGTCAAACGCGCCGAGGTAGTGATGCACACCATTGATGGTGCGCGACACTTTGAACTTGCCCATTGACTCCGAAACGCCTTTATAGCCAGTGTTACTATGGCGCGATAAAAAGAGAGTATAGCCGTCCGCGCTCGTCTCCAGATTTTCTGGCGTTGATGGATCGCTCTGCGCCTCACCCGCCGCGTGCTTCGCGTAAGCCACTGCCGCCTCTACCGCCGTGTCAAACGTGCCGATGTGAACCTGATCGCCGTTAAAGCCTCCTCGGCAATACGCTTTGAACCTGTCATAATGCTTCGACACGCCTCTATAGCCAGTGTTACTCTGGCGCGATAAAAGGAGAGTGTAGCCATCCGCGCTCGTCTCCAGATTTTCTGGCACTAACTTTTCCTTATTCTTTGGGCGTGTCCTTGCGTATGCCTTTGCGTATGCCACCGCCGCCTCCACCGCCGTGTCAAAAGTGCCGATGTGAAACTGCTTGCCGTCAACCCATCCTATTGCTTTGAACCTGTTTTTCTGCTTCGCCACGCCAACGTAGCCAGTTTTATTCTTGTCTGTGCGGAATAATTTATAGCCCTGTGGGTTATCTGCCGTTGCTTCCTCTTCCTCTTCCTCTGCCTCTTCCTCTGTCACTTCCTCTGCCACTTCCTCTGCCTCTTCCTCTGCCTCTTCCTCTGCCTCTTCCTCTGCCACTTCCTCTGCCACTTCCTCTGCCTCTTCCTCTGCCTCTTCATTGTCCTTTGCGTGTGCCTTTGCGTATGCCACCGCCGCCTCTACCGCCGTGTCGAAAAGACCAATGTGTTTGTGTCGGCGCTTGCTATCATCCCATCCCATTGCTTTGAACCTGTCATGATGCTTTGACACACCTTTATAGCCAGTTTCACCGTGGCGCGATAAAAAGAGAGTGTAGCCGTCCGCGCTCGTCTCCAGATTTTTTGCCATCTCCTCTTCATTGTCCTTTGTATGTGCCTTTGCGTGTGCCTCTGCGTATGCCACCGCCGCCTCTACCGCTGTGTCAAAAAGGCCAATGTGTTGGCGCTTGTTACCATCCCACAGCACCGCTCTGAACCTGCCACTTTTAATTTCAACGCCCACATAGCCAGTCGGACTCCTTTCTGAACGAAGCAGCTGATAGCCACCCGCGCTGCCTATCACCTCGCGTCTAGTTGAAGACTGCTTTGTAATTGCTTGCTTACGCCTCTTTTGCACTCCATTCGACGTTCTTGAATGCTCACTCGCCGCTGCCACGTGTTTCGCGTGGGCCACCGCCGCCTCTACCGCCGTGTCGTATGTGCCGATGTAGACCAGCTTACCGTGAACCGATCGCGTCACTTTGAACCTGCCACCTCTCATTTCAACGCCCACATAGCCACTCGGATTCTTTTCTGAACGAAGCAGCGGATAGCCGTCTACCATTTCCACGTGCTTCGGGGCCGCGCGCTTTGCGTGGGCCACTGCCGCCTCCACTGCCGTGTCATACGTGCCGATGTGGACCGTCTTTTGGCCTACCTTTTGCGACGCTCTGAACCTGCCGCCTCTTATGTCAACGCCCACATAGCCACTCGGATTGTTTTCTGAACGAAGCAGCTGATAGCCACCCGCGCTTCCTATCGCCTCACGTCTAGTTGAAGAGGGCTGTGTAGTTGCTTGTTTATGCCTGTCTTGCACTCCATTCGACATTATTGGATATACTCCCGCCGCTGCCGCGTGTTCCGCGTAGGCCACCGCCGCCTCTACCGCCGTGTCATACGTGCCGATGTAGACCAGCTTACCGTCTACCTTTCGCCTCGCTGTGAACTTGCCGTTCTGTGGATTCACACCTGTGTAACCGGTGGTGGTACACAAAGCGGATCTATTCGAGATGAATAGTTTGTATCCATTAGCCTCCGTCACCTTTACCTCCACGCGAGGCCTTTTCCCATTCCCTGCCGCATACCTCGCAAACCCCGCCGCCGCCTCTTCCGCCGTATCATACATTCCGATGTGAACCTTCTTGCCGTCTTGCCATCGGCTTGCTTGGAACTTGGTTTTCTTTCCAACTTTCTCCGAAACGCCAACGTAGCCAGTTTTATTCTGGGCCGTGCGGGACAATTCATAGTCGTCGGTGCTTTCCTTTTCCGACCTCACTGGATACTCACCCTCCGCTGCCGCGTGCTTCGCGTAGGCCACTGCCGCCTCTACTGCCGTGTCAAAGTAACCGATGAAGACCTTCTTGCCGTCAACAAATCGCGACGCTTCGAACCTGCCTTTTCTTCTAGCTCTAATTGACACACCAATATAGCCAGTTTTATTGTGGTTTGTCCGAAATAATTCATAGCCATCAGCGCTTTTCTTTGTTATTGGATACTTTGGATACTCACCCGCCGCTGCCGCGTCCTTCGCGTACACACCCGCCGCTGCCGCGTCCTTCGCGTACGCCACCGCCGCCTCGACCGCCGTCTTAAAGGTTCCGAGTGGGACTTGATTGCCTCCAACGCATCGTCTCGCTTCGAACCTACCGTATTTATTCTCTTTTACGCCAAGGTAGCCAGTTCTATTGTGGCATGTGCGAAACAATTCATAGCCATCAGCGCTTTTCTTCGCCTTGTACCGCTCCGCATCGCCATCTGACTCGGCGTCGCTGTCTGACTCGGCGTCGCTGTCTGGCTCGAAGTCGCTGTCTGGATCGGCGTTGCTGTCTGGCTCGAAGTCGCTGTCTGGATCGGCGACGCTTTCTGGATCGAATTCGCTGTCTGACTCGGCGACTACATGGACGGCATTGCTGTCCGACTTGGCGTCGCTTTCTTTGTCGTCCTCACTGAGAATTATTTCCTCTTCCTCGTCCGACGATTCATTGAGGTCGCCGCGATCAACGCGAGGCGAAGCATTGGCTGGCACCCTCGGTTGTGGAGCAGAGGGAGGAGGGCGAGGAGGAGGAGGCCAGGATGGCATCATCCCCGTATACGTACCAAGGCCAAGAAGCCGACCGTCGTCAAGATGAATGGTCTCGTCCCACTTATTATTCCATCCAACATAATGCACTTTCACATCGCCGTCTGTACGACCGATGACAATCGCGCGACACCAGATACGCCGTACGTCGAGTGCCCACACGATGTGACCGATGGCAGGTGGAATGTCAAGCTCCTTGCTTCCAGGCGGTACGCTCTTGGAGGGTAGGGGGCCATCGGGCTTTATAATCTTTGGCTTGGACCCGAATTTCCGCTGCCGCATGAAAGCGCTTTCTCTGTTTTTGCGCTTGTACTCCATCGAGCGCCGGGCCTTGTCGAGTGCCCAGAAACTAGAAAACTAGAAAACCAGAAGCAGGAAGATCAGCCAATTGTGGCCACCACCCGAAGAAGGTTTCCAAATTTGGCAATTTAATGATACGTGTAACCGACAATGCACGCGTCTACAAATACTTGCATGACACGCTATTCGGATAGCAATAGCGTTTTTGGAGTTGAAAACAGCAACACGAAACACAGCCCTAGCATGAACCCCACAAACCCCAACACTCTACCCGCCTTACAGAACACGACCGCGGTAACGAACGAGTTTCCTCTTTTGGAAGGTATACTCAAAGTCTTGGACGAAGGGCCTGGCGAGCTTGGTGCCTTTGGAGACAACGCAACAGTCGTTCTTGCTGTCGCGACGCCATTGAGTGTTCTGTGCCTTTGCATACTGCTACTGTGTTGCCGATGCGCCTCCAAACGATGCCAAGGGTGTCATACATGTTTTGGGTGGAACAAGATGAAGGATCCCTCGGGTCTCGAGCCAGACGCTGCGATTGGCGAGCACCAGGACGAGTTGTGCGAAGTGGACAGCGTCGACGAAGACACGGATTATCGCAACGAGCCCATGCCAGAATGCGAGGAGGACGATGGCTCGATGCGAGAGATCGATTTGAGTGAGAACCACAAGAAAGGCTGCTCAAGAATGGCGGCGGCGCTCGAGAAAACGGCCGAGACAGCCGAGACCGCCGAAACGGATGGCAGCAAAAACGCGCCAGAGGGTGATGTGGAGGAAGGGACAAATGGGGCAAATGGGGATGTCGGTGCTTTTGGCACCAATGGAGCCATGGGCGCGATATGTGCACTGCGGCGTAATGGCAAGCGGTATCAAAAACGAGAGAAACGTGTGCGGATCCGAGAGAATGTGTAGATTTGCATGTCAATTTCCCATCTTGACACGACACTAGTAGAGAAGAGAAATAGAAAAAAAGCCTATGCCTTCTCACACGACCCTGGTGCGTAGGGTTCCACACCAGGAGTTGGTTTGTATCCATCCCAGCACCGCTTCTTCTTCTTCTTCCGACCACCCTCGCCATCAGACTCGGAAGAGGCGCTGTCACTTTCAGACGCGTCTTCCTTCTTGGTTTCCGACGCGTTGAATTTGCGTATCGACAAATGACCGCGCTTTGTGGCGGGGTTGGCTTTTGTGATTGCGCTGTCGCGGTACCAAGGAGTGATCGCGGTGCGCGAGTGCACCTGAAGACGGGGCGGCAGCTTGCCACGACGATAATTTAGGTAATTATCCATTATGAAGTTTCGATTAACTTTGGGTTCATACCGAACGGTTATCTTTCTAGCGGTTGTCCATTTTGCCCTCTCTCACTCCCCCCACTCCCCCACTCCCCCCCTCCTCCCCACCCTCTACCCTGCTCACAATCACGCCACGGACACAACCACGCCTAGCCCGGCTCGTTCCGACCACCCATTCTGTGGAGCAATGGTGCTATTCGGAATCCATTGCTGGTGTGCATTCTTGAAGAGATCGCAGCATCCAGAATCGTCGATCGCAAACCCGGTCATGCCATTTTCGATGGCATGATGGCAGCATTGGGTCGCGTCAAGGCCGCATGGTTCACCTATGTAAGATGCGGGGGGGAAATACACGCCAATACTGGCCAAATCGCCGGTGAAATGCACGCCAGGGAAAAACGTGCACGATCCAACAGGCGGCGGTGGCGGCGGTGGCGGTGGTGGTGGCAACCCGCCCTCTGGGCCGCTTCCCGGTCCGCGCAACGCGGCCGCTCTTGATGGTGAGATGCCGGCCGCATCTAACGATCGTGTGATCGGCATGATTTGCGAGAGCCACACTTGTCGGTACATACCACGTAGCGTAAGCTTGATCTCCGAAACCTGGCTCAGCAAGACGCGTTCGGCGTCGGTCGCCCCACCATCACAATAGAATGTGACCGATTGTGGCATTGGATAGCCAATACTCTTGTCACTCTCTGCACATGGCACCGGCGTGTGCCTCGGTCCAAACACCTCAAGTTTCGCCGGGCCATTCATCAACTCGGCCAGTTGTCCATTTGAAGGCAGCAAAAACTCGACCGCCCACAAATACTGTTGTTCAGGAACTCGGAAACGAACGCGAACGTGTGGATCGTGCGAATTCATAGACGGGTCGTCAATTGTATGGCATCTCCTATCATCATTCATGCACTCGTCGCGCAATACACCTGTGGCACACGCCAATGGCGCATTCGGAACGCACGCCCTTTGGTCGATGCTTGCATTGGCCAATTGGTCGGTGAGAACGGTCTTATCCGTGTCACCTCTCCATCCATAATACCCGTCGGCATCATATGGAGTATTTTCCGGCAACTGCGCCGGATACCGCAACGTGCTTAGCCTCGCGCCAAGTAACGGCTGAATCGTTAACCCGTCGGGTAGAGAGGGTGTTGGCGGGGGTGGTGGTACCGCTGGCGAGATTGGCGTCGCCGGAGGGGGCGATGGCGGGGACAGGAAGCTCATTGTCACCCGTCTTGTTAGCTCCAGCGCCAAACGGTTGCATCGCGTCTCCTGAGATAAATAGTACACTGATGTGCACATACGCTCCTCAATACCACGTATGTCCTCCATGACTTCCAATTGCGTCTGTTGGATAGGCGATGATGGCGAAGGCGATGGACTGGGAGGCGGCTTTGGCGGGGATGGAGAGGGAGGCGGTGGCGGCGAAGGCGGCGATGGGGCAGGGCCAAGGCGACTGTAAAAAAAGTCGGGGCCGTAGACCGTCGGCTGGGACGTTAATGCCAGGTCGTTCATATTGTTGCACGCGGCATAGTTTGCATAGGGTGTCCGTGTGCACGACGGAACGAGGCTCCCTCCCGCACTCGCGGCAAAATATCCATCCAGGGCATCCGAGCATCGGACCCTCACAACCGCCTCGCGGCCGCTCATGAAGGATTGGCCCGGTTGCGCGCCATTGCCAATGTCATCACTCAATGCCACTCCCAAATTGAGCCTCTGTTCCGGGGGCGCGGTCGTAATCCAATTGCGACCGAATAAGACCGAAAAGATGGCGTTGTTGCGCACAGATTCGACCGTCGCGCCTTGGTATGAGCACCTCACGTCCGGCAGTTGATCGCATTGCGTCGGACGGAAGGCCGGCAAATCGCGAAGCCTGTACATGCCGGCGCGGACACGGTCGTCTCCAGACGAGGTCACATACACCCACGACATGAGGTTTTGTTGCTTGTAGGTTGCATCGATAAACTCCTCGCCCCGATCGTATTGGGCAACCCGCCAGGAATGCAAATGATAATCGTGCTTGATGGGGGTATCGTAAAGGTGTCCAGGGTGCTGCAAGGGGTTCCCAATCAAGGATTCGGTCGACAACGAGACGGATGGGTTGCACCACACATCCCTCTGGATGGAGAAGGGCGAATGACCAGCACGGTTCTCGAGGCTGGCAGCAAGGCTGGTATCCCCCTGCTGGCAAACCATGCTGATCTCCGGATCTTCCGGTGCAAATCCGTTTTGGCAGGTGTGCATCTCGCTCGCGCGCATAGAGCGCAACGTTTCCAGGGATCCATATCCAATAATGGGAGCAAACGCGGCAACGTCCGTTTCGGTGATGACGCCACTTGGCGAAAAATTGACCGTTCCCACCGCACGGGCGTACGCCGGACTCGACGCGAGCACAAGCCAATCCCGTTGGCTGCGGGTGTAGGTCTCGTGCGCGACCCTCCATCCGGCCGGGCCGTCGCCATTAAGGTTGCCATACCCACAAATCTCGTCGTAAAGCGCCAATGGCGAGAACGCCTGATCGGACAATCTGTGCGAGCCGGTAAAGCTGAACTCGATTTCGAGCATGGCGGCAAGGAACATGTTCCTGTCCCAGTCGCCGGTATGCTCCACATCCGGCACTTCCCTGCCAGAGGTGTAGCCGGCGCTCTTCTGGCCGGGAGAGGTGTTTTCGTTGAGATACTTGAAGAGCTCGGAGCATGCCGGTCGCCACCGGCCGGTATGTTTGCTCTCGATGACGCGTGCGCCCAACGAATCGCGTTCCATGTAGGCCGACGCAAGGAAGGCGCGAGTGATTGCGGCAGAGGGCATATCGAATTCGGGCGGATGTGGTCCCACATACGCGCCCATGCTGGACGTTGCAACATGGGCCAACGTTGGGAACAAATCGTCCAGCTTGTTGCGCACGCGCGCAAACCCGTGAGGGTCGGCGTCCATCAAGGTCTGGTAGGCGCTTAGGTGCGTAGGGGGCGGCGGCGGTGGGGACACATCCCATTCAAACCGTACGGTGGGCAGCTTGAATGAGGTTGTTTCGATCGTGAATGCAAACTCCTCGTCCTCTGTCGCCTTGTCTGGACAGAAACCTTCCAGTACCTCGAACACACAGCTTGCGATTATCATGTCGAGCGTCATGGCACTTGCAAAGGATTCCGTTGAGCATATCTCCCTGCGCTCAGTGAGGTCTGGTCCGGACGTTTGCGAGAGTTGCGCTTGCTCCATGAGCCTTGCGAGCGTCGGATCGAGGTACTCGTAAGAATCTCCAAACGCCGATGCGAACTGTCCTTCCAAAGAATCTAGGTCTTGGTACCCACTGGCAAAGAGCTTGGTGTACTCGCTCAAGAACTCCTCATTGCCGCAGATGGTGGCCACTCGTTGGTAATGGCACAGATTGTCCAGCCCGCCGGCGAGCTGGGGATTTTCGCAGTACCTATAATGCGCTTGCACATTGTTCCACAATCGCGCAGGGAGCTCGCATTTGAGTGGATGGTTAGTTTCTGGTACGCAGAGACGAGGCACTTGTATGCCAATACCACCCAAAAGGTTGTTGAACGCATCGCCAAAGACGTTGACAACATTTTCAGCGGTCTTGCCCAATTCCTTCAAGACCGCTTCCACCACCAAGCCCATTGGATCGCCATTCTCGCATCGCACCGTTGGGTTGGTGCTGACCTTACGCCATTCGGGCTGCAGCGTTAAGGCGAGCTGGCAAATGCACCCGGCGAGTCCGTGACTCCCAAAGCAATGGGCGAGCAATCGGACCACCGTGAGCACATCGTCCATGATCGCCTGCACGAGCCCAAGTGCCGTGCTCGCAAAGTTTGACGGGCAGCTCTGATCGCAGAGCGCGCACGTTGGAGGTGCGCCCATGCCATCGCGCGAAGTGCGCTCCAGGTAACGGCATTTGTTTTGACAGTCGATGGGGTCCGTGCACTCCACTCGTCGCACACCCTCCGAACCCTCGACGAGGACGCGCGGGTACCAATCGTTGCCGGTGAGCTGCACGGTGGATGGGTCGCCACGCAGCACGTCTAGTGAGTACCCACACAAGAACTTTCCGACAAACCCGTCGAAGCACCCAAGAGCCGCATCCTTGATGTTGGCCACCGCCTTATTGTCGCAATTCTCGTTGTAACTCGAATCCCAATCCACACATACGCCTTGCCCGGGATCGACATCAAAGATCCCCCCTTCACCGCCGGTGACGTTCAAAAAGACAATGGTCCCATCGTCGTTGGTGCGGACCGTGTCGTAAAACTTGCGGCGACGTTGGCAGACGTAATGGGCGCCGGTGAGTTTGTGCCGACCACAGCCAAGACAGTCACTATTCTTCTGGCACGGCACCATGTAACCACTTCGCGACTGAGGCAACCCTTGATCGTCGAATCCGGGAGTGATGTGCGGCACCGGCGAATTTCGGTGTGTCTTGCGGCACGATACAGAATCTCGCTGTACAAGGCCATCGTGGTTTGCATGCCCAATATGGTAGTTGTGCGCAAAGAGCTTCTCTGGTATGGCCTCGTAATTGTCTTTACGGCGCGCCCCATGCATAGAACGACTCAATTGCCCGGCGTCGCTGGTATGGACAAACGAGATGTAAGCCGAATGCTGATCGGGGCGTACGCATTTCAACACGTTGCCGACGACACGAGCGGTTGGATAAATGCAAGGGGAGACGCATTGAGGGCAGCTTTCCGTGTGGCAGGTGTGGAGTCGCTCCTCCAAAGTCTTGCGACATTCACCGATTGTGCTGGTCTTATTGTCGAGCATCAGTCGGCGGAAGACGTCGCTCTCGCAGTATTGAGGTCTGTCCGGTCTCAACCATTCCTGCAATTCGTAAACGCCCGATCGGATGGTGCGGTCCGCGGTGTAAGCGCACTTGAGGATCCGGACCGGCGTGCTGGCCGAGTAACACCATGGCGCGCCGTCCTCGCTCAGCAACTCTGCCTGCTCGGCCGCGTCCGCGGCATCAGCGTTCAGATGCGATGTCCATAGGCCGCAAAAGGACCCTTCAAACGCCTCGCCGGTGGAGTGGCCAAGGCATGGCTCTCCCGACTCGGAGATCCACGGATTGGGCGCCAGAAGGCTCGATCGGCCACAGGTAACGGTTTCGCTCGGATGGCACGTCTGAATCGCCGCATTGCGCGTTTCAACCTCCGCTTCCAGCTCGGTGACACGCACCTCCAACTGATTCATGCGTACGGCAAAGGGGACCTCCGCTGGCGCGGCCGGAGGCGCGTTCGACGTCGACGGCGGGAGAGACGGCGGTGGCGGTGCATTGGGCGGTCGGAAGGCCGATAACGACATCATGGTCCCACGGAAGAGGTCGCGTTGAATACGCGCTGTATTGAGCGATTCGATCGCGTATTGGAGCGCGTCTCGGGCGTCCTGACCGACGGTGTCTTGGGCATGCAGCTCTTTGAGGAGGTGGCCGTACGCGCAGTTGGCGGAGGAGATGGTGTAATCGGGGGTCGGCGACAAGGTCGTCGTGTAATTTAAGACGAGGTGCAACGGTTCGGTGAGACGCCGGCCGGCGGCCAGCAATTCATCGCGCAATTTAACGCGGCTTTCCGCCTCGATAAGCGCGACGATACACCGTGGCTCCCATTCGGTGGGCGCGTGGACGACAAACTCCTCGTACTCGTTGCGCCCGGCGCGGCAGAAGGCATCGCGGTAAAAGAGCGTCATTGTGTGCTCGGGATCGGCCTCCACGCACGCCTCACGGCCTTTCCGAGTGCCAAAAGTAACATACGCACGATTGCTCGCTTCCGGATCGTCGTCCGTACCCTTGAGCCCAAGGAATTGGTCAGTATTCTTGGCACAGTGGTGGTCGGATAAGAACAGGGCGGTCAGCAATGTCGTGTCCGGGAAGCCCTGTGTCGATTCGAGGAGACTGGCGGAAATGGCGTGCCACCCGGTCTCGTCCACCGTTTTGAGCGCGGCCGTCAGCTCCGCACTCAGATCGTGGTAAATGAGCCTTGATGCGGGAGTGTCTAGTAACGGCGGCATGGATGGTGTTGGTGGCGGATACCGAGGGGGGGGTGGAGGTGACGGGGGGGGTGGTGGTGGGCATGGGGGGGGAGGAGGCGGAGGAAGAGGTGGCGGGGGCGGAGGGGGGGGG
>Ga0160422_10002702_pt1 | contig 11083 bp, 14 predicted proteins | sample Fk160mmetaG_FD_108192 | JGI IMG/M metagenome (GOLD analysis project Ga0160422, IMG submission 108192) | Marine microbial communities from the Central Pacific Ocean - Fk160115 60m metaG | ecosystem: Environmental > Aquatic > Marine > Oceanic > Photic zone | place: The Central Pacific Ocean... | reverse complement strand
CTTTTTTGTTGTAATGAAGAGAGAGGTCATTCATCCGGTGCCTGAAAAGCGGATGCTTCTTTGGGATTTCAATCATCTCGACTTCAAAAGATTCCGAATCCTTCGGAGATAGAGCCCAACCTTCGGGTTTGGCCTGGCCCTTGTTGAAGGTAAGGGCCACTCCAGCGTTCGGATCCGAGGGCCAAAGAATCGACCGAGAGGCCCCTTCGACGGCAAAAGTTCGGATCAATCCGGATCGATCGGGATGGGCTCGGATGGATTCCCGAATCGAAAGACTTCCTCTTTGATAATGAAATTCCGGGATGCCTTGCTTGACCGAGTATCCGAGAAAGGAAACGGGTGTTTTTTCCTGAGCTTGGGCACCGGTCTCGAAGAAGGGAAAATCTTCCTCCGAATGATAGGTTTGACCAACGATCGTCGGAAGGGTGCGCCATCGTCCGAAGTTACCGTTTTTGCGAATGAATCCTCCTTTCCATGCGTAGCGGAATCTGCACGGCCCTGCATCCCAGCAGTAGGATAATCCGTTGGGTAAACTCACCGCAATCGCGGCAGGCGAAGAGTCGGGCATAAAGGTTCGGTGGATCACCACTCCTTCCCGGTTTTGGAATTTCTGCCATGAATTTGGATTCTTTTGAGGTTCGATTCCTGTTTCACCGACATCCTTTGGAATTTCACTTGAAACTCGGAAAACGCCATGCATCAACAAACCGTGTCCGGGAAAGGTGCAGACGTAGGGATAAGAACCCACTTTCATCGGTGCTTTGAAACGGATGGTGTAATTCTTTCCCGGCAAAATCACGGGAGTTGAGGCAAGGACCTTATCCGATTCGGGAACGAACTGAAGCTCGGGTCCCTTGGATCCCAAGGACAGTGCGGATTCAACGATTTCCATTCTCGAATTGGGCCCGACCAAAACGAAGTTGTGCATCATTTCATCCGTGTTGTCGAAGGTCAGCGCGATCTCCTCTCCGGGAAGCGCATGCAAAACTTTGGGGTCGAATTGCAAACCCGGTTTTACTGCAATTGTCAGAGCCCTTTCTCCCAGAGCAGGGAGCGTTAATCCGAAAAGGCAAAGCAGCCAGGTAGCGAAAAAAGGGTTGGCGCCTTGAAAACGAACTTTCACAGCTTTGTAATCAATCCATTTTCCGAATTTTTCAAATCGGATTACGCCAAGAACGATTTTCGGTTGAGGTTGCCTGACCGATCATGGAATCATCTTCCAGGGGCGGGTGGGTTTGGCCCATTTTATGGCGCGCTTTGCAGGTTCCTCCACTACGTCAAGCGCCGCTTTCGTAACTATTTTCGTAGGCTTGACGACGAGGTCACTGGCCACTTTGAGGGGTGTGGTAACCAGAGATGCGCAACCGACGGATGCGAGAGAAAGCAAAATAGCAAAAATGCGTATAAGCAACGACACTCATTTCTTATAAATGAGTTTCGTATGGAAAGTAAATTACTTTACGTTCATGATTCCGCGCATCATTGCATAGTGACCCGGAAAGGTGCAGACAAATTGGTATGCCCCCGCTTTTTCGGGCGCGGTGAAAGTAATGGTTTCACTCTCACCCGGTCCCAAAAGTTTTGTGTGCGCCAGGACCTCCTCCATAACCGACTCGGGAAGCGCATTGGTCGCATTGCCACCAGCTTGCAAAACCTTCGCGCCAAAGCTGAGCGCGGAAACCCCCTCCTTCAGAATCACCAAGTTGTGACCCATGGCGATCTTGGGTAATTTGCCGACGTTTTTGAATTCCAATTCGACTTTTTTGCCGGCGGGTACGGAAAACTCCCGGGTACTGAATTGCATCGTGTCGTTTCCGGTGATGACAATTTTTTCGTTTGCAAAGGTGAAATGCAAAACAGTCGTTAACAAACATGCTTGGATTAGAACTCTTATCATATCATACCTTGTATTTGATTTTTCCTCAAACCCAAGCGACCATCATGCTTTTGATGTCTTTGTTGCTCAACCTTCGCAAAACAACCCTTTCTTTGCCTGAAGTATTCTTATTATTGACTAAATTATTTGGTTTATTTGTCTAAGAGGTGTGAACCGTATATTATCCTCTTTGTTCCTTGTCTGGGTTTTTTCATCTTGCGGTGGGATTGATTTTAGTGATGAGAATGAAGTAAGGAGAATACTCCACTTGGCTGAATTAAAGAAAGGTCTCGTTCCCAAGGAGACGGAGGGTCGTATTCATCTGTTTCGCGAGAATGATGATCGCCCCTTCGAGGGATGGATTGCGGACTATCACGAAAATGGAAAATTGAAGTCCTTGGAGCACTATGAATCCGGAGTGCCATGCGGGCCCTTTAGAACCTGGCATCCCAATGGCGTTCCTGAGAGCGAAGGTTTGTTTCGAGACACCCTGGAGCATGGAGTTTGGACGCTGTGGTTTGATAGCGGCAGAAAAAGAGAGATGAAAATCTTTCAGGAGGGCAGACTTGAAGGGCCTTACGCGTGGTGGCATCCCAACGGGCAATTGAGGGCGGAAGGAAACTACAAGGAGGGAAAGAAAGAGGGTATTTGGATCATGTACGACAGCTTCGGTAAGGAGGAAGAGTGTCTCACCTATGCCAATGGTGAGAGTACCGATTGAGGGCGGTTTGCCGTTTTCAATCCGAAAGGAGTTCGGGCCGTCTTTCCCGAACCCTAAAAAATAAAAGGCAAAATTTGCTTCACGGTTAGTCCGGTTCGTGATTATTTGGACGTTTCCCCTATCGCAAACTTCAGCAAACATGAATGGTTTAATCCCCAAAGTTCTCATCGTCTCGTTTTCCTGCTTGTCCCTTTTGTCAAAGATTCCCCTGCAAGCGGTCAAACCCGAACGGTTATCCATCGAAATCAGAAAGGTTTTCGATCAGTTCGATACGCCCAAACCGATTTCCCTCGTGACCGTACCCGATGGATCCGGCCGATCCCTTTTGGTCTTGCAAGGCGGTCGGGTCCTTTTGATCTCCTCCGAATTTGAGAAAGGCGAAATTTCCACCTTTCTCGAAATTTCATCGGAACTGATGATCGACAATGATTTCGAAGAGGGTCTTTTGGGTTTGGTCTTTCATCCGAAATATAAGCAAAACGGGCTTTTTTACCTCTATCACAGCCTTCAGAACCCAAAACGCTCGGTTCTCGTTGAACGGCGTGTGAACAATCGTACGAGCCTAACGGTCGACGCAACCTACAGTCGCTTGGTTCTCGAAATCGAACAACCTTATTGGAATCATAATTCCGGCGTACCCGAGTTCGGACCCGACGGTTTCCTCTATCTATCAACGGGAGACGGAGGAAAAGCCAATGATCCGCATGACTTTGCTCAAAACACCTTCTCTCTTTTGGGTAAGGTTCTGCGCTTGGACGTGGATGGGCGTGAAGGTGACCTTGCCTACGGCATTCCTGAGGATAATCCCTTTCGGGACAAACCGGGGTATCGAGGAGAGATTTGGACCTTGGGGATGCGGAATCCTTGGCGACTGCATTGGGATCATCCGAGCGGAACCCTATACTGCGCCGACGTGGGTCAACACCTAAGTGAGGAAATCAACCTGATCAGAAAGGGTGGGAATTACGGATGGAGTTTTCGCGAGGGCACGGGAGCTTTTCCTTTGAAAAACCGACAACCTGCCGAGGAAATCGAATTCGTGGATCCGGTCTTCGAATACGGTCATACCGAGGGTACAAGTGTCAGCGGAGGGTACGTTTATCGAGGAACCCAAATACCGGAACTGGAGGGTCATTACCTATTCGGGGACTGGGGAACGGGGAAATGCTGGGCTATCAAAGTGCAAAACGAAAAGGTGGTTGGTCAAATGGATCTCAAGTTTTTGATTTCTGGTGAAGTCATCAACGGTCCCGCTCTTTTCGTGAACGGCAAACCCAAGAGTCCCTTCAAACCGGTGAACTTTTGTCCTTCCCCGGACGGTCGAATAGTCATCCTCGACTGGATGGGTGTGGTTTATTTGTCCGGCTGAGCGGAGTCTGAAAGAAGAAGTTCGAACAAGAATTCTCGGTGTTGACTGACGCAACGAGAAGGAAAGAGGCTCGTTATCTTCCGAGTCTCGTCCAATTACCGCTCAGTGTTCGGATTGTCCAACCGATTCCCTGAACGAGTAATCCGAGAAGAAGTCCGACCAAACCTCCGAGTGAGATCCAAATGAAAAACGAAGATGGTTCTCCGAGCCATGCGAGGGATTTGGGAGGTTCGAAGCCGAGCTGGATCGAAACGGCGGATATGACAAAACCCAAAAATGCACAAGACATCACACATTTCATAATCGTTCATTAAAAGCATTCCGTAGGACAATTCAAACGGGGGATCGATGGATCAGGTTTCGAGCGGCTTTTCGGCAGTTTTCCGAAAACAAAGCCTTTAGCGGATGGAGCATCCTTGACGAAACCCAATCACCTTGGTTGGCTAGACCCAATTCCGCGCCAATCCAAATATCTCCGAATATGAAACCATTGCCCCCCCTCATTCCCTTCGTACTTCTTTTGCTTGGCTTGGTCCAACTCCCCGCTCTGGAGGAGAAGACCGAGGTTGAATCCGGGAAAGCAGTGATTGCCAAGCTGATCAAGGAGTCCGTCGAAAAGATAAACGAACTTGATGTGGAGGGGGCTTTGCGGCACGTCCACCCGACGGCCTACAATGAATATACCCATCTTCCTCAGAAGGATCTGGTGGAGATTGACCGCAAATCGATGATCGAGTTTTGCAAAGCGGTTTTTCCTTCATTGGGGGTAAAGGTCAGTCCTCCCGTGAATCTCATGGTGCGGATCAAAGGTGACATGGCTTATGCGACTTACAGATGCAAGGAACAATTTGGGACCAGTCCCCCCATAACGGTTCGGCGAACTGAAATTTACCTGCTGGAGAAGGGCAATTGGTTGCTCACCCATTCCCATAGGTCGATTATGCAGGAAGAATAAGGACTTTGAACTTGGTACCGAGTTTTCAAGATTGCTTACGGGAGACATTCGGAGGATGGATCTGGAAATGAATCACATCGAGAGTGTGTTGTCCGTAATTGAATCTAGAATCGGGCAAGAGGAGGACTTGGCCTATTGGTCGTATCACCGCAAGCGTTACGCAAGATCGGCGAATTCCATCCTTCGGGCCATTCGGCCCATGAATCCAGAGGGCATTCGCATTTTGGATATTGGAAGTCATTATCTTCATCTCTCCTCCGTCCTTTCCGAGCTTGGTTTTTCGGTTTTCGGTACCGACGTCGAGGAATTTGCGGAGTCTGAACTCTCTCGCAAGCGGGCAGAAGCTGCGGGGATTGGAATCAAAAGCATGCGGGATGGTCTGGAAACAGGACTTTTCCCCTACGATGATCAAGAACGCTTTGACCTGATTTTGCTGACCGAGACTTTGGAGCATCTTGCCTTTCGGCCCGATAGGATGTGGAGTGGAATCTTTTCCCTACTTCGTCCCAAAGGCCAAGTCTACCTAACCACTCCCAATGCATTGAGTCTCAGGCGGATTCCTCTCCAAATTCTCCGATTGCTGAGCCTTCGGGGATATGGTCCGAATTTGGAGAGCCTTCTTCGAAAGCCAGGTAACGCTCAGCATTGGAAGGAATACTCCACTTACGAACTCGGACGATACTTCAAAATTCTGGGTCTTCCGGTATCCGTGGAGGTTTCCCATTATCGCTACAAACCGATTTTTCGTTCGGCCTCGGTGTCCGATTGTTTCGGGGGTCTATGTAATTTACTGGCCGAATTCGTTCCGCCTCTGAGGGAGGAACTTGAAGTGTTCGTTCGAACTTAATTTTGGCTGATCACCGTTCTCCCCAAATAGTGGGATTGTCTGCTTCGGATCATTTTTTTTTGGCATATTCAGTCAAGTTGAATTCATTGTACGCATCATCGCAAAATTTGTATTTGTGAGCTTGTTTTGAGAATTTTATCCAGTGCGATGGGATATGAAAAATCATTGAAAGTTACCTAAAATTTGACGAATGGAGAGAGCTATGCTTGCTTATGCTTGAAATGAAGATTCCTGAGAGGCTCAAAATTCTCCCCTGTTGTCTTAAGTGTCGTCAGGTGGGCGTAGGATACAAAAAGGACGGGGATTTAAGAAAATGCATGCAATGCAATGGTTACGTTTACATGTACAAGGACTTTAAGATTGCCAAAGATCCGGAGGGGTCGAAGGGACTTATGATCTTAGGAACGGTCGGAATCTTCTTCTTCGCTCTTATGCAGGGTGAAAGCGCAGAGTTTACTGTTTGGGCGGTCTTTTTGGCAGGATTGACTTTTCTCTTTGTTTATAATCACGAAAAGAATAAGATCAAAGGCGTCGAAAGCCTACTTTTGGATTATATGAGTTTGAATCCGCTGAAGTTACATGGTAAAGTAGGTCTGGACGATTCGTCCGACGGTGTGGTTGGTTCGGATAATTCGCCCGATGGTCCGATGAGTATAGACGATTCGCTCCTGAAGCTCCTCGATGCGGCCGAAAAGCGCGGTCCGGAAGTTGATGAAACTCTCATATCCCTTGACCCGGAAAGGCAGGCGTATGATGATTTCTCCAAATGGCGAGCCGACTACTTGGCGGCCGATCCGATCCGACAGCACTTTAGTGACGCTCAGATTGGAGAAACCTATGAGAAAATGAAAGAGGCGAAGGATTTCGAACTTTGGAAGGCCGGCTATCTGACGGAAAATCCGGTTCGTAAGCAACTCAGTGACTCTCAACTTAAGGAAATCTTCAAAAATACGGATATGCCTGAGTTCGATTCCGCAGTGTTCGATATGAGTCCGGAAGAAGTGCAAGCCATGATCAGACATCGTCAGGAGGAAGCCGAAAATTATAAGAACTGGAAATCAAATTACTTGGCGGGAGATCCCATTCGAAAGCATTTCAACGATGATCAACTACAGCAGACTTATCACAGGCAAAAGAATCGGTAAGCCCTGAGGGGATCTGCCCGCCGCCTAGGCCTGTGAAGCCGAACACCCCTTGGTTTTAGCAATCTTAAGATCGATCGTACCAATCATGATGCCGAGGTTTGGATTTTTTCAAGAAAAAGTTGATCCGTAATTCCAAAAGCACCGTTATTTTTCTTGTAAGGGATACAGTTTGGGCAACTGTAACAAACATCAAGCGGGAGGCAGCAACCTCCCGCTTTTTTTGTTTTTTGAACTTTGGAACCGCCAAATACCAATTTATTGTGGCTAAGATTTTAGATTCATAGAAAACTTAAAGTTCGAAATCGTCTTCTCCACGAGTTTCTTCGGTTTCTTGAAAAAAGCTCTCAATGAATCTTCAAAACATACGATCGAACCTCAAATACAGGCAATCCTTCGCATCGTCCATGGATCATGGAGTTCGTACGGTATCTTTGCTCAACGTATTCAGTTTGGATGCTCCCTTGATTGCGATCGTTTGGCAATTCGTGATATCAAAGAGCATCTCCGTTGAGTTAAGCCCTCATCATCATTTGATACTGGGTCTCTCCGTATGGCTTGCCTACAGCGCGGATCGTTTTTCCGAACCCCATGCTCATGACTTGCCCAAAGCCAAGCGCCACGAAATCTTCAGTCGGCACAAGTTGGCTTTTTCGTCCCTTTGGTTCGCCAGTTTCATCATCGTCTTGTGCTGTTCGGTCCGATACTTGGAGGTCGATTGCATTCTTCTTGGGCTTCCTTTGTTTGCCCTTTGCATGGGAAATTTCATTCTTTGCCGTTTTGAGTCCCGCTATGGCTTTGCCTCCAAATGCGCCAAAGAGTTTAGGACCGCCAGTATTTTTTCATTGGGTTGCGTATTCTTCCCATTCTACGAAACCCCTCTTGAGGGTCGGGAATTGTTATCGTATTGGCTGGTTCCGTTCGTTTTGTTTTTGATCAATTGCTTGTGCGTAAGCCAATGGGAATGGCGCGAAGATGAGAAAAGAGAAAATCTTTCCTGGCTGCAAAAGCGCCCTGAATTCCTAAGAACCTTGATCTGGGCAAAGTATCCGTGCGTGGTTCTTTGCGGTTTGATTGCTTGCTGCTATGGAATGGCAGGCAATCTTTTCATGCATGCATTTTGCATACTTTCATCGGTTATCCTCATCGATCTTCTCTTGGCGGAAAATCAGGGAAAACGTGAGGTGATTGATTGGATTTACTGGCTCTTGCCACTGACCTTGCTCGGGATGAAAAATGTCTTCCAATTTTGACAAGATCGCCCCTATTTACGGTTTTTTGGAAGGTGTCCTCTTTGGGTCGCGCATGCAACGGATGCGTTGCGCGCATTTGGATCATATGTCCGGGCGTCGCGAGATTCTCCTTGTCGGAGAAGGCACCGGATTGTTTTTGGAAAGGCTTTTGGAAGTCAATGCCCAGGCCAAGGTAACCGTCGTCGAGCAATCGGAGCAAATGATGAAAAGAGCCAAGAGGCGAGTCGCTGAAAAGGATCTCAGCCGGGTGACTTTCCGGAAACTCTCCTTTGAGAAGTTCGATTCCTCCAAGCGATTCGACGCTGTGTGCACTCTCTTTTTTTGGGATTGTTTTACCCAAGGTCAGATCCGGTCGATGCTTCCCTTGCTGGAACGCCACAGTAAGAGGGGAGCTCTATGGCTTGACGTTGATTTCTTCGAGAATCCCCATGGTTCAACGCGAACCGGAATTTGGCATTATCTTCTGATTCGTTTCCTATACGGTTTCTTTGGTCTTGCAACTGGGATTGAAGCGAGACGAATCGTAAATATCGAACCTCTTGCAAAGGAAAACGGGTTTTATCCAACGGCAACCACGCGGTCCGACCAATTCCCCATGAGCGCCCGAATTTTCAAGAAGGAAAACCCCGCTTCAATGGCTGTCGTTTCGCATAGGAACGACTCGCAGTTGAGAGTCATTCGTAATTCCCGAAAATCCATCTCGCAAAGTGAACCGTAGGTAAAATCCAAAATACCCTATTCTTAAAAAGATTGCCTAATGCTGCTCAGTGTTTTACCTATTGGGTTAACTCATGGAATTGTTTGAATTCTTGGCTTTGGTGGAAGACGAACCTAATTCGGATCTCCCTTCTGGGCTTTGCATCTTTGTGGCAATGATCGTCGTTTTTCTGAGCTGTGTCATTACCTGTTTCATCCTCGGACTCAAGTTCAAGTTACGGTTCTCTCACAAAGGTCGTGAATTGGAACTTGAACAAGAGACGAAGTATAATGAGGAGTTGGTAAAAAGGCGCCCATGGATCCCTTGGGTTGTGGGGATAGCCATGTTTGGTTCAGCTGCTGGAACTATCCTGTGGTGTTGTGGAGGAACATTACCATAAAGCCATCCGTTACTCCGAGTCACGGAGGTTTGCCCATTTTTAGAAACCTAGCCAATTCTTGACGATGCCCATACGAGATGGTTGGGTAGGGGATGAGTCTTTTGAAGAGATTGGACAAGGGGTGGTACGTTTTTGCGATCCTTCTGTTGCTTATCGTTGGTCGGTTCGCATACAAAAGCTCAGTGGATCTGCCCTCCTCTGACTTAACTCCCGAACAAAGGGAGGCAATCGAAGAGAGAATGAGCAAGGGGACGGTGACCATTTTCAATTCGTCTCGTTCTCATTTGATGGGTAAGGAATCACGGGAGAACAACGCTTCGGACACTCCGGATTTGAATGGGTCCTCTCCCATCCAATCCTCAAAAGAGGCTGCTAAAAAGCGAGCCCTTGGACTTTACATAAGTGGTGAAATCAACGAAAGGGAGTTCAGGGAAAAGATGGAAAGACTCAAATAGTTCTCACCAACAAATTTTACTCATAAGCGGAAGGATTCCCGTAGAACCAAGTCCTACTGACTTCAAATAAGCCGATGAAAGTGAATTCCAATCCATGCACTTAAATGAAACAAAATGACGCACAAAGACTTTTTGCCGAAATCGAATCTCTGAAGGCAAAGAACCATGAGATGAACGAAAGGCTTTTAAAACTCTCCGAAGAATCAAAACAAAAGAAGGTTTTGGGCGCCACCCTGGTTGCTTTACTTGTCATTTACTTTGTGCTTACCAAGCTATTGATCGATGCACCTTCTCCCTAAGCTTTTTGGGGGTGATTCGTGAAGGAGGAAATCATATTGCCACGGCGTAATTTCCTTCGCTCGACCGGCCTGGGAGCGACCTCGATTCTCTTGCCGCGCCAAGCCATGTCCTCCCTGTCGAAAATAACAAAGCCGATCAAGCTCGGTATGATCGCCGACTTGCATCAGGACCTGATGCATGATGGAACCGTCAGGCTGAATGCCTTCCTCGATGCCATGAAGCAAGAAAAGCCCGATGCCCTCGTGCAGTTGGGTGATTTTGCCTATCCTTCAAAGAAAAACGAGGCTTTGACCAAGGCCTTTGAAAATGCCCACCCCCGAGCCCTGCACGTCCTTGGTAACCACGAGATCGACGGCGGGCATTCCTTCGATGAGGTCGCCAAGCTCTGGGGAATGAAGGGACGCTATTACACTGAGAACCTAAACGGTCTCGAACTCCTTGTCCTTGACGGCAACGAGAAGCCCAAGAACCACAAAAGCGGATATCCGGCCCATGTGGGACCGGAACAGCTCGAATGGTTCAAGGAACAGTTGGAAACGCTCGAAGGCCCGTTTTTGGTCATGAGCCACCAACCCTTGGCGGGTCCGGGAAGCATCGACAACGCCAGTGAAGTTCAAGCCCTGCTCAATGCCGCGGCCGACAAGGTCCTGTTGGCGGTTAACGGACACACACACATTGACCACATGGCGAAAGCGGGACCGCTTTCCTATCTTCACTTGAACTCGGCCTCCTACAAATGGGTGGGCGAATCCTACCGCAACCGAAGCTACCCGGATGAGGTTCACTCCAAATTCCGCTGGATCGAGTACACTTGCCCATACCGCGAAAGCCTCTTCGCCACCCTCACTCTCGATCCTGCCAACGGACGCATTGAGGTCAGGGGGCGCGATAGTCAATGGATGGGGCAATCCCCCGCGCAGCTCTCGGTTCCAACAAAGCATGGCCTAATCAACGGTCTGGAGATTTGCCCGATGATTCGTAGCCGCCGGCTTGTGGTTGAATGACTTTATCCTCGAACCTGGGAGTTGAGGTCGTAATTTGACAAAATTTATCCGCATTGTGAGTATT
>Ga0160422_10002700_pt1 | contig 11085 bp, 12 predicted proteins | sample Fk160mmetaG_FD_108192 | JGI IMG/M metagenome (GOLD analysis project Ga0160422, IMG submission 108192) | Marine microbial communities from the Central Pacific Ocean - Fk160115 60m metaG | ecosystem: Environmental > Aquatic > Marine > Oceanic > Photic zone | place: The Central Pacific Ocean... | reverse complement strand
GATACGAGTGAGATGAACCTCGACCGGCTCGAAGCAACGAATGGGGAGCTCCCTTGGTTTATCGGCCCAGAAGAGAGCCGAACGGTTTTGGTTCAGTACACGCCGAGCGACGATGTGCGCGATGACGCCGAGTTGATTGTCTACTCCAATGACCCGGTCCAATCCGGCGTCTCGGCGACCCTCACCGGCAACGGCCGTTCCTTTTCGGGATTTTCCACCGGGTGGTACATCTACGATGACGGTCTCGATCATGAGACCACGTCCAGTCCGGATCACCCCGTCGATAGTCACGGGGATCTCGACTTGTACTGGTATGAGCCCTCGGGGGTGAATGGACTCATGGAGAGTTCCGACCCGGAGGCGGACTTCGCTCACATGCGCGCGTACGTGATCGCGGGCGCGGGTGCCCCTACCGAGATCACAGGTCCCATTTCCTTCTCGTCCTCATCCCACCTCGCAACCTTTGCATTCGCCACCTACACCTACATCGCTTGCGACTTCTGGATCGACCCCGGGGACGATCCCGGACTGTACGCGGTAGGCGCAGATGCCGTCGATGATGGGGTTCAATTCATGGTCAATGGGCAGATCCTCGGCCACATGTATCTGCACAGCGAGCCCCGCAGTTGGTCTCTCGTGGATGTGGGGCGTCCCGGCGAGGTCAACACGCTCATCGCCATCTTGGTCGACGACTCCCGCTCGCATCGGTACCTGTCCGAGCTCCGGTTCACGCGCGACGGTGTCATGATCGAGTAGCTACTTCCCGGCGTCGCTCCCCCACAGTTGCAGCAAGCGATGGTCGCGTCCGCATCCTGCGCGATAACTGCGGTACCGAGTCGGGCTTTTTTTGTAGAAGTCTTGGTGGTACGCCTCGGCAAGCCAAAACGTTTGCTTGGGCAGAATCGGGGTCACGACTGTTCGCCCCAGCGATTTCTCAGCATTCGCCTTGCTGGCGTTGGCCGCTACTCGTTCGGCCTCAGAAGTGACAAACACTGCGGTCCGGTATTGATCGCCCCGATCGCAAAACTGACCGTTTGCTTGGGTGGGATCCACGTTGTGCCAGAAGGTGGAAAGAAGGTCGTCGTAGGACACCTTTGTGGGGTCATACACCACCCGAATGGCTTCATAGTGACCGGTTTCGCCACGGGCCACTGCGTAGTAAGTGGGGCCCACCTCGGGGCCTCCGGTGTAGCCAGACTCCACAGCGACAACACCGGTTTTTTTCTCAAAGGGCGGCTCCATGCACCAGAAGCACCCGCCCGCAAAAACCGCTTCGCGCAGTCCTTCAGTGGGTGGGTCAGCGGCCACCGTCGGCTCTGCGGCCTGCAGCGACTCGCCGCAACTCAGCATCACCATCAACACCGCGCCGATCATTTTGCCGCTGCCTTCGGCCGGAACTCGAGCGCGTTTCCATTGACGCAGAACCGTTGACCCGTCGGGGGAGGGCCGTCTGGAAACACGTGCCCTAGGTGGCCCCCACACCGGTTGCACAGAATCTCTGTTCGGCTCATGAACAATGAGTTGTCTTCTGCGTCCGCAAGAACACCCGAATCAACGGGCCGAGTGAAGCTCGGCCAGCCAGTCCCGGACTTGAACTTGTCCTCGCTTGAAAACAGCACCAAGCCGCAGCCGCCGCATGCATACAGGCCCGCCTTGGTGTTGTCCCAGTATTGTCCTGTAAATGCTCGTTCCGTTCCTTTTTTTCGAAGAATGCGGTACTGCTCGGCGGTGAGCTGCTTTTGCCATTCTGCGTCGGTCTTCTTGACCGCATCGGCGCGCGGTGACTCAAACCCATCGGCAGCCACCGACGCACCGCAACCCATCGCAAAGGCCACCGTCATCCAATGTTTCACGGACCACCTCCTCGCAACGCGCCCACACATGCATAATGCACATCCACCCTTCAGCATTCCCGAAAAGTAAGCGTCCCGCTACTCCGGTTTTCGGAAGGTCGTCGCCAACCACCGCTGTTCCTCGCGCGGCAGGCCCGACGGACGGTAGTAATGGTCGATGGGGTCAAAACCGGCCGCAGACAAAAACCGGGTCCAGTTCTCGATGTCGTGGTAGCACCCGTAGCGATCGCCGTTCCACCCCTCCTCATTCTGCCCCCGCGGATTCGATGAGAACAACACGCCACCGGGTCGAAGTGCGGCCCTCAACTCGCCAAGAATCCGCGGAAGTTCAGCGCTCGGAATGTGAAACATGGTCGCATTGGCGAACACCCCGTCAAAATGACCATCCGGCAGGTCGAGCGCGAGAAAATTTTGGTTCCATACTTCTGCACCCGAAAACTCCCGAGCCATGGCGCAAAAGGTAGGTGAACCCTCCACGCCAATGGGCTCATGACCCCGCTCGATGAAGGCCGCGAGATCCCGACCCGGGCCGCACCCAAAGTCCAGAATGCGAAACGGACCTTTGCCGTTGAGCGCAGTGAGCAAGGCGTCCATATTCTGCGTGACGTCGTGGTCGCTTGTACCTTCCCAGAACGACTCGGCAACCTCATCATAGCTCTGAATCGTGGGCGCGGTCAGTTCACGGATTTTGCTCATCACCACTCCCCTTGGCTTGCCATGCTCGCCCACGGCTCGATGATCGGCAAGGCGTCCCCGCGCTGCAGCAGTTCGATCGAGATGGCGTCGGGACTGCGCACGAAGGCCATGCGACCGTCTCTTGGGGGTCGAAGAATCGTGACACCGTGTTCGGCCAAGTGAGTACACACCGCATATATGTCATCGACCTCATAGGCCAAATGACCAAAGTTCCGACCGCCAGTGTAGGGTTCGGTTTGATCCCAATTGTGGGTCAGTTCGAGCGGCGGATCATTGGGTCCAGCGGCAAGAAATACCAGCGTAAATCGACCACGCTCAGAGTCGCGACGGCGCACTTCATGGAGCCCCAACAAGCCGAAGAAATGCAGCGCAGCATCAAGGTCTCGAACGCGGATCATCGTGTGCAGGTAGCGCATCTCTTGGATGTACTCTGCGCCGGTTCCGCACGCACCTCGTTTTCCATTCAACCGGTCAATCAGGCCGGTGCCGCGATAGGGGCCCCGTATGAAACTCTCTGACCACCTAAAGCACCTCGGGCTCACCAACTCAGAAGCGAAGAAGGCGCTGCTCTCCGGCAAGGTGTTCTTGCACGGAATTCCGACCGCAGATGGTGGTCGGGATGTCCAGCCGTATCAGATTGAGCTCCGACCCGAGGCGCCGCGCCTCACGCCGGGCCGGGATCTCGTCCTTCTGCATCGTGACGACGCAGTCATCGTCGTGTGGAAACCGTCCGGCATGCTGAGTGTCCCCGCAGGCAAGGCCGGAGGGCACCTGAATGTCATGGGACTGGTCGGCAAGCTCACGCGCGGACCCGCCCTCGCCGTACACCGAATCGACCAAGGTACCAGCGGGCTGATGATGATCGCCCGCACCGAGGCGGCTCAACTGAACCTCAAGGCACAACTTGAGGAGCACTCGGTCGAGCGGCGCTACATTGCCATGACCCATGGACGCCCTCCCAGTGATGCGTGGACCGTCTCAAACCATCTCGCCGATGATCGAGGTGACGGCTTGCGGGGCAGCATCGAGGGTCCACCGACGGCACGCTCCAAGCATGCCAAGACCGACTTTGTTCACCTCGAACGCATCGACAAACAGGTCAATCTTGTCGAGGCCAAGCTTCACACCGGCCGGACACACCAGGTTCGAATTCACCTTGCAGAGGGAGGTACGCCCATCCTCGGTGATGACCGATACGGGAACTCCGTCACGAACCGCGGAGTGTCTCGGCTCTGTCTGCACGCCGTCGTCTTGGGCATTCGACACCCAACAACAGGCGAAACCATGCGATTTACCAGTCCCATCCCCGACAGCATGGAACGCCTGTTGCGCTCGCTGCGGCACGCCAGTGCGAACCCATCGCCGAAGCGGCGCAAGAGCCGGCGCCCCAAGAAGCGACGCGGCTAACTGCCATCCTCGATGACGCCATCCGACGTCTCCACGACCTCACACTCGGCCGTTAGCGACATCACGCCCTCGGTCGGCCGAAATACCACCGCCATGTTGCACATCTCATCGGTGGACTCGTTGCCGTAGTTCACTTCTTCTTCGGTGGTGTTGTTCCACTCGCATGTCCACTCGAACCCTTGGCCTGCCGGAACCGAAATGGGTTCGTCGTACTGGGTGATCATGGGTGTATGCCAGTCATCATTGGAGAAGAACACGTCCCCAACCTCACCTGATTCATGGTCGTAAGGCGCAATGTCGAATCGGGTTCCGAGCGCGTGCTGATGGCCGGCCAGCACCATTACTTCCACATCTTCATTGAACACACACCGGGACCATTCCGTGTGGCGCTCACCGGCTGGAATGTTGATGTGCTCATCCCGCACACTGCCACCCCACATCGATTTCTCGACGGCAGTTTGGGCGACCGTGTAGGCATTAATCTCCGAGTAGATGTCCACTGGATCGGGCGTCGGATTCACAAAGTGAACCTCATGCAGGACATCAATATTGGCGGGGACATTGGCGACCGTACCATCGGGAAACACCATCTCGCCGCTCGGATCGCCCTGCCCGCCAAAGACCATGATGGCCTCCTCCATGAGCGTCGAATCCCCATACAGTTCGTTGCAGTCATAGGTGCCGTACTCGACGGGCGAATCGGTAACCCCACCGGTGAGGCTAAAGTTCAGCGCCGACACCGTAAAGTGATGCGTCCCCTCGTTTTGATTGTATTCAACCGACTGGACGGCGGTGAGGCCCTCGGCATCAACCGGCAGGGGATACACTGAGCACATCCAGACCTCGCTGAACGGCTCAGCCGTGCCGTACATTGCGAGTTGGAAGCCGTCGGATGGGTCGGGCGCTTCAAGTACCGGACGTCCCAACGCATCCGATGTTCCGGTGTCGTCCGTTTCTTTTGTACACCCCATCAGGACCAGAGTCACCACCAAGCCGCGCATGTCACACTCCCATTGAACGGCTCCACAATAGCTGAAGTCGCTGCCGCCGTTCAGGGAATTCGCTCAATCCGATGATTCCGGTTGGTCGGCACGTTCCGAAACAACGACGTCTCGCCATCGACCCACGTTACGCGCAGATCGATGGTTGCCGTATTCCCAAGTCCAAAATGGACGGTGGGAGGCACTGAAGATTGGAGGCCACGGGTGCCTTGTGTCACCCATCGCGTCTGCGTGCCTTCCTCCGTTATGACATCCACACGGGCGCCGAGGGCATCTCGATTTTTATCGGGAGCCGTCAAGGCCACGCGAATCCATCGCGCTTCCCCGCAGTTGGCAAGATGAATGGACACCTGACCGGCGATCTCCCGGGTGATCAGGTCAAGCCAACCATCACCGTTCAAGTCAGTCAGGTGAGCCGCCCGCGTGCTGGCCGTATTTGCAATGCCCCAGTCATCCGCAACCGGCTCGAAGGTGCCATCGCTCTGCTGCAACCACAGCTGGTCAGGCTGAAGCCAGGGATTCATTGAACCCCCCGGGGCATCCGGCAGCCCCCCAAAGGCCATAAACAGGTCCAAGTCGCCGTCGTTGTCGACATCCGCCATCTCGGTGCCCCACCCAGACCACCGGTCATCCGAAGACGATTCAAGGGTCAGTCCTCGAGTGAATGTTGCATCGTACCAGCCGCCTGCACCATCGGACTCCATGAGCCACGCGCGCTGCATGTCGGACATCGCCAAGTCCGGCCAACCGTCCCCGTTGATGTCGCCATACCCGATACCCATTCCCTCCATCTGCAGCCCAAGCGAGGTGGCGTCCGACTCATCCACATACTCTCCCTCGGTGTTTCGAAAGAACTGGTTGTTGACCATGCACTCCGAGATGTAGCCACGGTCAGACACCGTGTACACATCCGGATCACCATCTCGATCGGCGTCCATCCACAAGGCGGCGCGCAGACGCGACCGGCCCGCCGGGTGGTCCGGTATGCGCGTGCTTACGTCGTTAAATGTTCCATCGGCGGTGTGTTCCCAGAGTGCTTGAGGCCCGTCTGTGTACGGATTTTCAGGCAGCGGACCCATGCTGTCATCGCAGCTTCGATAGGTGTTGACCAGCATGTCTAAGTCGCCGTCACCATCGCCGTCGGCAAACACTGCGCCCACCGCAGGCCACCCCTGCTCAGCGAGGCCCATGGCTTCCGTTTCATCGGAAAACATACCGGCTCCATCGTTGATCAAAAACCGATGATCTTGGTCTGCCTTGGGTACGAACACATCCGTATCGCCATCGCCGTCAATATCGACCGCGATGGCCCCGGCACTGCCGCCCCCAACTGTGGCGGGAACGCGAGTGGGGGCCGAGTCCGTTGCGCCGGATTCCAACACATTCATGTACAGCTGGTCGCCCTCCAGTTGCGGCAGATACAGGTCCAACGAGCCATTCGTATCGAAATCGGCGACGGCAAAACCCGCAGCCGCAATGGGGTCCCAAGGGCTCAGGTCGATGGTCTCGCCTTCCAGCCGCTGCACTGTCCGGTATGGGCGACTCAACCGCTGTGTCGCGTCTGCACAGGTGACCTCATCCCCCGATTCGAGAACTGCATTTTCAGCCACCGGGGGCTCACCAGTATCCGGAGTAAAACCGGAATCGGTTGGGCCGGGCTGACCCGAATCTCCGAGGCTCGGTTCCGCGACCGGCTCGCACCGTTCACCCACAGCCACAAACCCTGCCGCGCAGGGATTGTCCTTGGCGTCCGTGCAGGCCGCCATCGCCAGCCACCACCACACTTTCACAGCGCCTCCGACAACAGCGGCCACAGCGCCTCGCCAATCCGCTCGTGTCCCGTCGCGCTTGGGTGCATCGCTAACACTCCCTTGGAGGCAATTGTGCGCTCTTGCTCCACAATGTCCTCCAATTGTCCGGACCACAAGTCTTGCACAACCGAATGCTGCACCTCAGCGGCGGTCAACAGCTCGGACATGGTGGCCATATCGCCGCGCAGCCAGCCGCACCGCTCAAGGTTGGTTGGGCCCGAGCACAAGGGCATGCCGGGCGGCTCAACGATCGCCACAACAAGCCGCCCGCCTCGCCCTTCGATGCGTTGCTTCAACCCCACCATGGCCCGGCGAAATCCGCTGCGGGTTTCTTCACCGATGAAGCGACGCCCGTTCGAATGGGCTTGGGTCCATGACATCCAGCGAAACCACGCAAGGTTCGCGAGCCAAGACCGCTGGACCCACCAACGGGTCACCCGTGACTCGGCCAGATCGGGTGGAGCGACCAGCCGTCCATCGACAGCCAGCATCAAGCGGTCTTCAAGGTCATCGGCCGACAACACCAGCATGACCACATCTGGCATGCGCTTCTGTAGCGCGCCGATGACCCGCTGGGCGACGGTGCAGTATCCCGCCCCCGGCACGGCAAGGTTTCGAACAAACGCAGCCCCTCCCGTATTGGTCGCCACAGACCGGCCCAAGTGAGCGCCAAAGGTTTCGTGGGGTTGAACACCCAGCCCGTATGCCAGTGAATCGCCGGCGAGCCAAACCGTACGACCTTGGGACCCCGATCCGTATTTTTCAACCGCTCCATCGGCGGCCGTATCGACACTGTGCAACTGATTGAAGTGGACATTGTTCCCGGTACCCGGCCCGGTCCACCGGGACCGATGCGACAGAAAACTCTGAATCTCATGACAGAGGCTGAGGTCAGGATCGTCTGCATGGTCAACCAACCATTCCAAGCGAAAATCCGATCCCTGAAGGCTGTTGATGCTGGGCAGTGAACGATAGAGGTTCCTCAGTCCAACTTCCACGGCCACTACCGCCACGACCGTCGAAACGATCGCAAGAATCAACCGCGTGGAACGTCTTACACGTGAGGATCCGTCCGCCATGAACCCATCTTATCAAGGCGGAATTGACGATGGGGATGTGCAGGCGTCGGGACCCCATTTTCACCCTTAGTTGCGGTGATGACGCCCGGATTTCAACCCGTTAGAATCTCGCAACCCCGCAACAGTTGAAGGACGGCACACATGATTAAGACATCCGTAGGGCGGTTACGACTGATTGGTTTGATTGAAGGCTTGTCCTTCTTAATACTGGTGGGAATCGCCATGCCCAAGAAGTACATTTGGGGCGATCCCACTTGGGTCAAGATGGTGGGTCAGACACACGGCCTGCTCTGGGTGGTGTTCTGCTTCGCCTTGTTTGACGCCAAGGACAAAGAAGGCTGGTCGTTCAAGCAGGCGCTCATCCCGTTCGTGGCATCCATGCTGCCGTTCGGCCCATTCATTGTCGACAAGCGCATCAAAGAAGGCCGTCTGTAGATCACATCTTCGAGACGTTGTTGCCGCTTTTGTTGGTGGGGTGGATGCGGTTTGCGATGCGCTCCAGCAGCACCGTGACCTTTGTCTTTAGTTTGGCGATCAGAAGACGTTTCACAGCTGTCTCACGAAAGGGTGTTGAGTCGAGTTAGCCTGCTGCAACTGCGATGAGTATACCTCGGAGACCAATGCCCATGACCCGCGAAGAAGCGGGAGGCCGAGACCTAGACGTCGTTCTGGTTACCGGGGATGCCTACGTGGATCATCCCGGCTGGGGCATCGCGGCGATCGGACGATGGCTGGAAGACCATGGCTTCAGCGTCGGAATCATTGCGCAACCGGACTGGACAGACCCCGCAGCATTTCAGAGCTTGGGACGACCCAACTTGTTCATGGGCATCACCAGCGGGAACATGGATTCCATGGTGAACCACTACACGGCGAGCCGTCGGATACGATCGAGTGATGCGTACTCTCCGGGAGGTCAGCGAGGCCTGCGTCCTGACAGAGCAACCATTCCCTATGTGTCCAAAGCCCGGCAAGCATGGCCCGGCCTGCCCATTGTCGTCGGCGGTGTCGAGGCCTCCTTGCGACGCCTCGTGCATTTTGATTTTTGGCAGGACAAAATCCGCGGTTCAATCCTTCTGGACTCCAAGGCCGACTTGTTGGTCTATGGCATGGGCGAACTTGCCGTGGTGGAGATCGCACAGCGCCTTCGCGCTGGAAAGACCATCCGAGACTGCCGCGACATTCCGGGTACGGCGTACGCCTTGGGAGCAAAAGACCCCATTCCGACTGGCGAGGACGTTGTCGAACTCCCGAGTCTCGCGACCTGCAAGTCCGACCGGAGGGGTCTGAATCGAGTCACTCTGCACATGTATCGCGAGTCGAACCCGCACTGCGGCAAGACCTTGATTCAGCAGCACGGATCCCGATGGGTCGTCCAGAACCCTCCGACTCGGCCGCTCGAGACTCCAGAGATGGACCGACTGCATGAACTGCCCTACACGCATCAAGCCCACCCTTGTTATCGAAAGGAAATTCCGGCCCTCAAGAGCATCGCTGGGTCTGTGACCGTCAACCGTGGTTGCTCCGGCGGCTGCAGCTTTTGTGCCCTGACCATCCACCAGGGGAAAGACGTGACCAGCCGGTCAACCGAGAGTGTCCTGAAGGAGGTCGCAAGCCTGCCCAAGCGCAAAGGGTTCAATGGGATCGTCTCGGACTTGGGCGGTCCAACAGCAAACATGTTCCACATGAAGTGCATGAGCGCCGCTGCAAACGCGGTGTGCCGAAGAGTCAGTTGCCTCCACCCCATTCGATGCAAGCACTACGGGACCGACCACAAGCCATACTTGGAACTGCTTCGAAAGGCCCGAAACCTGCCGGGAATCCGGCGTGTCTACGTCAACAGCGGCATCCGGTATGATCTCGCAGCACTGGACACAGAATTCGTCGAGGAGTTGGCCACCCATCACATTCAGGGCCAACTCTCTGTGGCGCCAGAACACGCGAGCCCCGCTGCACTCTCAATGATGCGGAAGCCCAACATCGAGTACTTCGATGACTTTATGCGGCGGTTTAAAGACTCCAACAAAAAGGCCGGGAAAGAGCAGTATGTTGTGCCTTATTTCCAGTGCGCACACCCCGGCGTCGGTCCGGATGAAACCATCGAATTGGCCCTCTACATGAAACAGTCCGGACTGCGGCCGCGCCAAGTCCAAATGTTCATGCCTACCCCCGCGACGATCGCAACCGCGATGTATGTGTCTGGCGAGGATCCGTACACCAAAAACGATGTGTTCGTTGCCCGCGGCGACCGAGAGCGGTCTCGGCAGCGGGCGCTGCTGTTCTATTGGAAGCGAGAGGAGTGGCCGCATGTTCGTGAAGCGCTCCGAGCATGGGGGCGCACGGACCTGATTGGAAAGGGTCCGGACCACCTTGTGCCTCCGGGTCCTGCCTACGGCGCGTGGAAATTCTGGAAACGAAACAAGGGACAGGTTCGATACGACACGCACATGGGCATGAAGGTGGAACGCGCAGCTCGTTATGAAGAAGATGAGCAGAACTGGGAGGCCGTTTCTACCAACGGCTGCGGAGGCTGAACATGTCAGATTTGCGGTCCCAACTCATCGCAAAATTGGGGGTCGAGCCTCCTGCGCAGGAAGCACCGGACGACACCCCGAACGATGGGCTCGAACCGGATGCGCACCTCACAACAGAGTGGTTCCAAATGCTCGCTCCGCTGGTCCGCCAGTACGGCATCAACATGGCAAACAATCCCGCTTATCCAGCCGCCCAGAACGCACACCACGTTCTGCTGAAGAAACTCAAAGTCGACGGCCGACAGCGCGAACGGAACGCACTCAACGAGGTGTACTCTCGCTACGCAAAGCGTCGAGAGAAGCAGGTTTGGGCCCGACTGAAGTCTGAGATGAATGCTGCGGGCCAGTCGGCAAAGCTGTACCGCTCGCTCAAGGCGGGATCGGTACCAGTCGAAACGCTGTTGAGCCGGTGGACTCGTGCGCGCGGCCGGAGCTTATCCACGGCTGAACTCCGCGCAGAGCTGCTTCGAGGCTGAAAATGAGCCTTGTGCCGTTGCCGGTTGACGGCGTACTGCGCACCCTCATCGACACGCTCGACAAGACCGGGGTCGTTGCGCTCACCGCACCGCCGGGATCGGGCAAGACCACGCGTGTCCCGCCCGCAGTTGCGTCCCAAGTTGCGGGTCGGACACTGCTTCTGCAACCGCGTCGGGTTGCTGCACGGGCGTGTGCCCGCCGTCTCGCTGAAGAAGACGGAAGCCGTC
>Ga0160422_10002698_pt1 | contig 11087 bp, 7 predicted proteins | sample Fk160mmetaG_FD_108192 | JGI IMG/M metagenome (GOLD analysis project Ga0160422, IMG submission 108192) | Marine microbial communities from the Central Pacific Ocean - Fk160115 60m metaG | ecosystem: Environmental > Aquatic > Marine > Oceanic > Photic zone | place: The Central Pacific Ocean... | reverse complement strand
TTATACATAATTTAAGATTTAATAAAGTAGATATACCAAGACATTGGGAATTATCTGATATACATAATGCTGATATATCAAATTTTATTAAAAAATCATTTATGTTTACAAAAAATTATGATGATTCCAGAGAAATTTTTAAAGAATTATTATTGCAAATAAATGATTTAACATTATGTATAAAAAATATACTTGACAATGTATTTAATAATTTACATAGTATGCCATTTAGATTTCAGTATTTATTTTTACAATATTTGTTAACTTATTATATAGTAAAATTAATAACTATAATAGATATAGATAATAATGAATTAATAGAATGTGTTTCAACATATTTATTTGATTTTTTTCATTTTATTGGACCAAATAATACCTTTAAACATATAAATTTATCATATGATAGTATTAATGAAACAGTAAATAGAATAAAGGACTCAGAAAAAAATAAAATAACAGACATGTTAAAAGATATGTCGAAAGAACAGCGTCGTGTTGATGATGAATTTAAACGATATGGTTTAGGATTTTGGTCAAAAGGAAAAGAAAAAGGTTTAAGAGTACATCAAAATGATAAATATGATAATGATAGATTAGATGAATTAGATGATAAAGATGATTTTATGTCCAGTTTACATGGTGATATATTTTATACCGATAATGATATCATTGATGATATAGAAGCAATCGATATGAGTTATATTCCAGATGATGATGAATTTAATGATGAAGATTAAAATATATTTAATTATATTTAATATATATATACTATAATGAATCCTACAGTAATTTTAGGCGCAATTTTAGTTGTCATACTTTTGTATGGAATATTTAATTTATTATTTGTTAAAAGTGACCCTGTAAAGGAGATACCATTAAACATACCAGATGTTATAGAAGGAAAAGATATAATAGAAACAGAAAATAAAAAATATTCTGATTATACACATAGTTTTTTTATCTTTTTAATAGATAAACCTGGTGACCATGTATCTACAGTTAGAGATCTTACTAGTACGACCACCACCACCCCTGGTTTTCTTTTAGTAGAACGTAAAGGTTCTGATGACAAGTCACATTTTCAAGCATATATAAATTCAGATGCTACAAAGTTAATTGTAAGAGCTTTAAATGCTGATGACACTTATAATGGTCTTCAAGAAATTGGTTTAAAATATCAAAAACACATTTTTATAACAGTAGTAGTAAAAAGAAATACAATAGATTTATATATAGATGGTCAATTAGTAAATGCATCAGTTTTTGAAAGTGAAAATACTGCAACGTTTTATAATTCAAATATTAACTTATCTAGTAATAATTTTCATCATAACGATGATAATAGAGGATTTTTACATAGTTATAGATATACAGATAGAGCATTAAGCGCCGATGAAATTACAACTTTATATCATTCATATGTAGCAACATATGATAGAAATTCTACAACCGATTATTCTGCTAGATTAGCAATGACTAGAAATGGCGAAGAATTAACAAACTTAAGCAAGACATTTACTTTTTAGTTTTTTATATAGAATTTTGATATTTGATATTTTATTTTATAGAATTAGACAATGTCTTATTTTATCTATTTTTTAATTTATAAAAAATAAATAAAATAATAAAAAAACATATAATTATGGAGTGATTTTATTAAAAAAAATATTAATATAATTTTTAAAAGTTAATTAAGACAAAATTAACACTGAAATTTAATATTTATATTAGTAAATTATCAATACAACGCATTATAAGTAACAAAAAAATCGGACATTTTTAAAAAAAAAATAAAAAAGTAGCACAAAAGTAGCACAAAAGTAGCATAATAATGTTTTAAGATAAATATTTAATTAGAAAATATAATTAATAATAAATGATATTAAATAGTTATAATTCAAAACACACCGAATATAATAATATTTTATATCAATTAGATGAATTACACAATTATAGAATGAAAAGAAAAGGTAAATTAAATTTTTCTACATCAGGTAAATTAATTATATGTCTAATAGAATTTAGAAAAATGATTGAAATAAAATATGTTATTTACGCTTTACTCTCTATATATAATCCTGAAGAAATCGGTTTAGCCTTTGTTTATGGAAATTTGAATAAGGAATATATAGAAGAAACATTTAAAGATTTTAAAAATATAAAATTAATTAAATATGATTTTGATAATATAAATCGTGGAATATATAGTGCAATTTTAAAAACTCCAGAATTTTACGAACATTTTATAAATTGGAGTCATTTATTAATATATCAAACAGATGCATTATTATTAAGAAAAATAGATGATATATATTTTAATTACGATTATACAGGAGCACCATGGATCCAAAATAATCAATGGTGTAAATATAATGCTGGAAATGGTGGATTTTCTTTGAGAAATATTAAAAATAGTATTAGGGTATGTGAAGTAAATAGAAATAAAAATATACTACTAAATGTTCATAGAGGAAATGAAGATGGTTTTTTTTGTAATCAAGATAGTTTTAATTATATATCAATAAATTCTGATCTTCATAAAGCATTTTCGGTAGAAAGGGTATATTATTCTAAACCAATTGGATGTCATCAAATATATCATTCATGTAACTTTACCACTAAAGAATGGAATGAATTTATAAAATATATGAAGATTAATTTAATATATATGATGAATGATTGTCCAGATATTAATTATCTAATAGCAGAGTCTAATAACACAAAATATAAAATATTAGAAAAAGAATTAAAAAAAAATTATATACCGGATTTAAATTTTGAAAAAACTTTAACTAAAATAGATGAAGTAGTTAATTCTAAGAAAAAAATAGGACCATTTGAATTAATTTATGAAAATATTAAAAGAAATAAATGGCAAATAAAATCTACATTAGACTATGAAATTATATTTTCACTTGATACAAATGAAAAAAATGTTGTTAAATCTCATCAAATAAGTAAATATGTAAATAGTACTATTCATAAAAAAGAAAGTGGTGTATATTTTAAACAAGATAATAATAATGTATATATAATTTTTTATCCAGGATTTCCAAATGGTGGTGAATGTTGGGCAGATATAAATGCAAATGGTCATTATAATCATTGTAAAGATCTACCTAAAAATGGCGCAATTATTTTAAAAGCAAATACTAATAATGTTATAGATAAACAATTAATAAATAATATAGATTATAAAATTAATACAAGTTATAATATTTTAGCATTTGATTTATTTAGTGGAGTTGGATTTTATAATCAGTTATTTTCATTAGAATTTGCTGTATATTTAGCTCATATAACAAATAGATATCTAGTATTGAATATTAAACATCCATTAGTAGCATGTGGTAAACCAGATAGAAAGTACGGTATATTACTAGATTATATAAGTGATGAATTTAAAAAATATTTAGTAGGATTTGAAATTAGAAGTAATTATAATTATGTAGATCCAAAAGAATGTGAGATTATATTACCAAATAAAATATCAAATTGTGTATTTATTGATATAAGTAATAATTTTTCTAAAAGAGAAATAGATGAATTCATACATCATAGACAAATTGTAGATACAGCTACAATGAAAAAAATATATGGAAATGATAAAATGATATATATATCAAAATCAAATGCTTCTAGATTTTTTTATAACTTCTTAACAACTAAAGAAAATTATATAAAAATGAATAATATTGCTCTTTCGTTAAGTAAATTATCTGAGCCATTATGTAGTATTTGTAAAGATATAAAATTACCAGATGTAAATGAAACTGTAGGTATACATTTAAGATTAGGAGATTGGCATAAATCTGTTAATAATATAGTTTTAAAAAAAATATTATCTAATATTAATAATTGGTTATCAGATAATAATAACTATAAAAAAATATTATTAATGACAGATAAAGAAAGTTCATTATTAAATAACGGATTTAAAAATCAGAAAATAGTAAATACTGAAAGTTATATAACAACAAGTATAAAAAATAAATTAAATAAAAAATATGATAATATTTCTGTTGCTATTTTTTTAATACAACAATATTTATTAACACAATGCAATACTTTTATAGGATCACAAGGAAGTACTGTATCAGTATATATACAATATTTAAATTATATCAATAATAAAGAATATGAGTTATATGCTCATTCTGATTGTAGTAGTTATAATAATAAAAAATTAAAACATGAAATTGTAAATTTAAATAAACAATATGAATGGTCTAAAAAAAATTATATGGGAGGACATCCAATATCTTGGTCATTATTTTTTAACGATAATATAGATAAAATAACAACAATTGCTAATAATAAATTAAATATAGATTTAAATATTCAACAACCAAGAAATATAGATAACAAGATAGTAGATATAGAAACATCTAAAAAACCAGTAAATATTTTTGAGGAAAAACAATTATTTGAAAATAATGTAGATAATTACAAATATAATTCAGACCCATTTATGTCAATTGATATATGGATAGATGAATGTGACATTTTTATAGATAATTGTATAGTAGTAAAAAAATTACAGCCATTTGTTAATGATTGTTTAAAAGAAAAAATAATAATAGGAGTTAAAACAGATTTATTATTTGAATGTATAAATTTATTATCAAATATTAATAAATATTTTATACTAATAACATTATCAAATGATGATCATTGTCCACCTTGTCTTAACACATCTAGTGAACTAGATAAAAATACATCTAAGGATATTGAAAAACTATTAGATTCGCCATATTTAATAAAATGGTTTGCTAAAAATTCATGTAGAATACATTATAAAATTGTTCCATACATTTTAGGTCCTAAATGGCAATGGAAAACTACTAGATTTAAAGGTGAAAATAAACGTAAATTTTTAGATATATATAATAAATATTGTATAAGTCCAAAATATAAATTTTATAATAAAGATCTTAAAAAAAATTTATTATATTTTAATTTTAATGTAGGCACAACAAATAATCCATTATATAAAAAACATAAGAATATAAGACGTGATGTAAAAAATAATTTAATAAATAAATTTAATTGGATAGAGAATAAAGAATTTGAAGACTATATAACAACGTTGGAAACATATAAATTTTGTATATGCCCACCAGGTAGAGGAATAGATACACATAGATGTTGGGAAGCATTAATGGTAGGAACCATACCAATAGTTTTATCTAGTCCATTAAATTCTTTATATATAAATTTACCAGTATTAATAGTAGAAAATTTTACACTAATTACAGAAGACTATTTAAATTACGAGTATAATAAGTTAATAAATAAAGAGTACGCATTTGAAAAATTATATTCTCATTATTGGAAGAATGAATTATTTAAATTAAAATTATAATATTAATTATACTCTGGCATAAATTCACTATTATCATAGCTATCCCACATATCACACCAATCTGTAAAATATAATTCTAGACATATATTATTTAATTTTATTTTAGGATAATTTATATTTTGTGTTTTTTCAAATTTATCGTATACATTAATATATATTTTGTTATAAAACATATATTTAATGTTTAACATATTATTTGAATTTGATAAAACAACTGTTTCATTAAATGATTCATCTGTATATACATTATTATCATTTGAATAAGAATATTCAACTCTGGTATCCCCGAATATTTCAATTTTAGATTTATCATTTCCATTCATATTAATTGTAACACCTGAAGTATCTGTTACATCTATTATATAATTACCTATGTTAACACCTAAGTAAAACTTATTATTTTCATAATCTACATTATTAATATCATTTGTTGATAAGTCAAATGTTTTAAATGATGATCCAAAAACATATTTATTATAAATATTTAAATAATATTTAGTACTGTTATTAATTGTGTTTGTACTAATATAATTTAATTTTAATGGGTGTAGACAATAAACATTAGTATTTAATTCACTAGAACAAGTACTATCAAATGCTAATATATTAATATTATAACTACTATCGCTAGGAATCATTAAAATATATCCAGTGAACTTTTTTACTACTTTTAAAATAATATTATTATTATTATTAATATAATTAAATGTTTCTGAAAGAGTCTTTATTCCATCTGTAATAGTACCGTCTCCTACATTAATTAGTTCTTGTAAATGTTCTAATCTAACATTTACCTCATCCATCCAATCCTTATCGCTGGAGTCGGGAGAGGAGTTAGGAAATAAGTTAAACCAATCGCCAGAATTATCGATATTAATGTAATTTTCTATTAAATATTTTAATATATATTGTTTAAAATTATTTGAAGTTTCATTAATATAATCAATAATACCATTAACACTAATTTCACTGTCATTATTTGTGGGCATATCTTTCCAAATATTATCAATAAGTAAATCTATATTAACTGAATCATTAATTTGATTAGCATTTCTAATTCTAAATGGTTTAATATCGTTATTTGATTCGTTTCTACCTGGAATGTAGAAAAAAGCATATCCAATTGAATTTATATTTTGGGGTATTAAAAAGTTAATAGTATAAATACTTTTATTTATTTTAATAAGATTTATATTATTGATATTTATTCTATCGCGTGCTTCATTATAATATACTAAATTATTATTTGAAGCATATCCTTTTTGAAAAGTTGTATCAAATGAAAAAGTAATATTTTGAGGCAAACATATATTACTCTCATCATACAGACTATTAGTTGTAATGTAATTATTGGAATCATCAATCCAATGAATAAATTCAGTCCATTCTCCAAATGTATTTACTTGCTCAGGTCTATTAGTTGGTAATATTAATTCACCAATATTTGAATATTCAATACTTGGAATAAAATCACCGGCTGTAGTTACAAATGTCCCAAAGCTATAAAATGACTCATTAATAACATCATATATTTTATAAAAATTATTAGTTTCATATGTAATTTTTGTTGTATTTCCTGTAGATGAAATATTATATTTAAATAAAATATTACCAGATATATCTGAATCATTTTCTTTTTCATATTGATAAAATATATTATTAAAAGCATTATATTTTTGTTCAATTAAATTTAATATTACAGAATCTGCTTCTCGTCGCTCATCTCTACCGCTGTAATATCCCTTTGTATCATAATCAGCTCCGGTGACACCATATCTTGCGCGATTAGTAGAATACGCATAATTCCATCCAGTTCTATTATTAAGATCAACAGCGTCACTTACATATATTATTTTTTTATCAATAGGATCTTTTTTTACCCATCTAGGATCAAATGAATCAGGAATATTTTTAATAGTTAAAAATCTACATCTTTTTGCGAAAAAAGCGTAATTATATATACTATTATTAGAGTTATCAATAAAATTAGTAGAACTATCAATTGAAATCCAAGATGGTGTACCATTTGATGTTGGGTTATTTATTAGAGAGTGATCAATTTTTTTAGAAAATCCAATTAGATGTAGTCCTAATTCTAAATTATTATTACTGTTTATACTCTCGTCAATAAAATTAATATTTAAAGTTATTGGGTCAACATTGAATTTAACAGCACCATTATTAGAGTATCTATCATTTGAAATATCATATATAATAATTTCTTTATGTGCGGCATGAGCTAGTGTATGATATATCTTGAAAGTACTATCACCAATTAAAAGTGTATGATCATTAGTATTAATAAATACGGGTACACTTTTAATAATATTTTCATTTTCTTGATTGATGTTAAAATATTTATCAATATTAGTATATTCATCATCATCTTTATTATGAATATTTTGTGTATATGTTTCTATTTCATCAATTATCCATGTAAATGAATTTTGAAATACATTATTTCCAAAAGTAATATTAGAAAAAATATTATTACCAAATTCAAGATAATCTATGTCATTATATGCGAATGCTAAATCATCTATTCTAGATAATGTGTTTGTAAAGATAAGTGATTTTATGTTACAATTAAAAAACGCTTTTGATTCTATTATTTCTATATTACTAAGATCAATATTTTCGAGTTTATTACAATCATTAAATGCTTGTTCTCTAATATATTTAACAGACGGTATGTTAACAGATTTTAATGATGAACAACTTTCAAAACATCTTTTTGGTATTTCATTTATTATGACACGAGATAAGTCTATATATTGTAAATTTCTACATGATCTAAATGTACTTTTTCCTAAAGTTAATAAACTATAATTATGATTAAATATAATGCTAATAATATTAGAAAATAAGAAAGCAAATTGCGAAATTTCTCTAACATTATTATTTATAGTAATGTGTTGAGCATCATCATTAAAAAAAGCCAATGGTCCAATTTTTTCAATAAATATACTAAAAATATTCTTATTTGAATTTCCGGAATTTTGGAAATATAATTTTTGAAGTGTTAACTGCATAGCTTTTAAATCAATATTTAGTATAAACTCATTTGATATATCTTCTAAAGTAATATTTGAAATATCATCTATTGTAATATTTTGATAATTATTATAATTTCTTATTATATTTAACTGCTCATTTACAAAATTTGAAGAACTATCAAAATCAGATAATTTCAAGTGTTTTAAGTTTTCATAGTTTGGCAATTCATTAATTTTTATAATATTTGTTAATCTATTTTGATTATTTGAAATAATGGTAAAGTAGTTTTCAGTAGAAAAAATATCTGTACTTATATTTCCAACTAACTCTATATCATAATAGCTATTGTCAGGTGTTTCAGGTTCAGGTTCAGGTTCAGGTTCAGGTTCAGGTTCAGGTTCTGGCTCTGGTTCTGGTTCTGGCTGTGGTTCAGGTTCTGGCTCTGGTTCAGGTTCTGGCTCTGGTTCAGGTTCTGGCTCTGGTTCAGGTTCTGGCTCTGGTTCTGGCTGTGGTTCAGGTTCTGGCTCTGGTTCAGGTTCTGGCTCTGGTTCAGGTTCTGGCTCTGGTTCAGGTTCTGGCTCTGGTTGTAATTCGGGTTCTAATTCATTCAAAATATTTTTAAAATAATTAAATTTATTCATTATCTATATGCTATATTTACAATAAAATATATTAATAAATCCATGGAATATTATTATTATAAATACAATTTTTTTTAAGATATATAAAAAATAACCAAAAGTAATATTTTTTATCATCTAAAGAATATAATTTGTTAATTTTATCTAATTCGTTTTTTATATATAAGTTATATTTTGTATGTCCGACATAATGTGTTCTCAAATTAGGATTAAAATTAAAATAAAGGAAAGTTTTTGGTATTGGCATAATAACTAAATTGTTTGAAGAGTTAATATCAAAGTTAATATCTTTAATAACATTGTGCATTTTCCATTGCTTTGGAATAATATGATGATCTTGTACTATTCCAGTGTATTTTTTTTTATTTTTATATGCTTTTCTACCTTTAGAACCATATCTATAGTTATCAAGATTTGGTTCATAGTTATAAATATGGGTGTTAATATTATTTAAAGGATGAATTTTACAAATATTATTAACAGAAAAAAAATAAGCAATTACGGGAGCAGAAAAACGCATATAATATATATAAATATAATTAATAAAATTGATTTATTATCATAATATTTATAAATAAATATTAGGATAATAAATGTATAATTGTTCAGTATGTTTAGAATGTAAGCATATAAATGAATTTAAAATAAATAAAAATTGTGGTCATATATGTATATGTAGGGATTGTTTTACTTATATGATAACAGTAGTGAATAACAACATAAATACTAATGAAATAGCATTGTGTCCAATATGTAGAACTGAAGGTGAATATATGAATATTTATATGACAGAAGTAATAAGACCTGAAGAAGTAGTTACAATAGAAGAAGTAATAAGACCTGAAGAAGTAGATACAATAGATGAAGTAGATACAAGGGATGAAGTAGATAGAACTGAAGAAGATGAATATAATAATTATTTAACTAAAATGTTGGACTATGCTTCATCGGAAAATTATAATTTAATAACAGAAGTAGAATCAAGACATTTGTATTTTAAAGATAAGAATATATTAAAATCAAATTTTGTAGAAGCATATTTTGGAACAGAATATAGTTATATTGATGGAAATCCGAAATTAGTAGATGTAACAAAACGTCTAGCTATGGCGCTAGCATTTAATAAATCACATTTAATTATAGAAAAAGAAAATTTATTTCATAATATAGATATAGAACAAAGCATTAATGAAAAATTTACTTTATTTGTAATTATAAGAAATTAATATTATAGTTAATTTATAAAATTGAATAAAATAAAATATATATTAAAATTAATACTATGACACATAAAGAAAAACACTTAGATAATAAAAGAAGAAAAGGTAGTGACAAAAAACATGAAAAGTATGAAAAAAATGGTAAATATAATAGGAAAAAAATAGAAAGTAGTTCAGGATTGGTAGAAAAAGAGATTTATAAAGAGCATAAAGTAGGGGATAAAAAGAAAAAAAAAGGTGTGTTGGTAGTATTAGATTAGGTAGGAATAGTAACACATGTATTAATAACATTATCTGGAATTTTATATTTTAAATGTGAAGCACAAAACTGGTTTACTGCTTCTTTACTACATCTTAAACCTTTGTTTTTCCCTCTTCTGAATATATAGAGACATTGAGAATTTTTCATACAATATTTTTTAGGATAATTAACGCCGTAAATTTTTTCATTACAATAGTCAATCTGTCTATATGGTAAAATAGTATTTTGAATATTGCGACAATAAGGACATTTAATTTGATAAATTTTAATTTCTTTAGCATATTTATTTTTTTTAACATTATTCTTTTGGGCTACAATATCTTTATAAATATAATAATAATTAAATTTATGATTACATTCAAGAGTAATAGAAGTGTCATCAATTTTTTCGCCAGAAATTAAGCATATATCACATTCACTATTATCACTTGAATCAATAATATTAGAATCATTGTTGTTTGAATCAGTATTATTTATTTCATTGTAAAAGTTATTATATATATTATTCATGTTTATATTAATAAATAATTATAAACTATCTTTATATACATTAATATGAAGGAAAGTTTAATATGGGCTAGATATACTTGGTGTTTATTTCA
>Ga0160422_10002697_pt1 | contig 11097 bp, 9 predicted proteins | sample Fk160mmetaG_FD_108192 | JGI IMG/M metagenome (GOLD analysis project Ga0160422, IMG submission 108192) | Marine microbial communities from the Central Pacific Ocean - Fk160115 60m metaG | ecosystem: Environmental > Aquatic > Marine > Oceanic > Photic zone | place: The Central Pacific Ocean... | reverse complement strand
GCGCCGCGTGCTACACGTCAAGGACGTTACCGGAAAGGCGATCGAAGATGCCCTCCTCGCCAATATCGCCGAGCAGGGGGTGGACTTGTTCGAGCATTTCTTCGCCATCGACTTGATCACGGCCACCAAGGCCAGCAAGCTTGGGGTCAAAGTTCCGGGGCCACAAGACCGCGTTCTCGGTCTATACCTCTACGATGCGAACAAGGAAAAGGTCGTTACCGTGAGGGCCCCCGTCGTTCTTCTTGCAACAGGTGGAGCCGGCCAAACCTACCTCTATACCACCAACCCCTCCATCGCAACCGGCGATGGCGTTGCCATGGCCTCCCGGGTCGGTCTTTCGGCCATGAACCTGGAGTTTATCCAATTCCACCCCACTACCTTCCACTCCCTTGATAACGACCGTTTTCTGATTACCGAGGCGGTGCGCGGGGAGGGAGCCAAACTGATCGACGGGAAGGGGCGTCCTTTTCTTAAAAAGCATCATCCCCTGGCCGATCTGGCTCCTCGAGACGTGGTGGCAAGAGCCATAGACCGGGAAATGAAACGTTCCGGCTCTCCCTTCGTCAGGCTCGCTACCCCCGACATGAAGGTCGATTTTCCCGAGCGTTTTCCCAACGTCTACGAGAATTGCCTCAAGCGAGGGGTAAACCCCGTGGAAACCCCAATCCCAGTCGTACCGGCGGCCCATTATTCCTGTGGAGGCATTCCCACCAAGCTGGATTGCTCCACCGGCCTTGCCGGTCTCTATGCCTGTGGTGAGGTAGCCTGCACGGGCTTGCATGGGGCAAACCGTTTGGCCAGCAATTCACTCCTCGAGGCGGTGGTTATGGCCCACCGGGGAGCGGAAGCAGTTTGTTCCTTTCTTGATGCCCGCAAAAAGGAAAAAATCCAACTGCCCGAATGGGTGGACGGGGACGTCCCTGCCTCTGATGAGCGGGTGGTCCTTTCGCACAACCTCGACGAGTTGAAGCGGACCATGTGGGACTACGTCGGCATCGTGCGCTCTACCAAGAGGCTTCAGCGCGCTCAGTCCAGGATCAGGAATCTGGTTCGGGAAATCAACGAGTATTACTGGAATGCAAAGGTGGACCTCTCGTTGCTGGAGGTACGAAACCTCGTCTGCGTGGCTGAACTGATTGTTCGTTCGGCTCTGCGCAGAAAGGAAAGCCGCGGGCTCCACTATACCCTGGACTATCCTGACCTGGCCGAAACGGCTGAGGACACGCTTGTCCGACCCGCCAGGAGATAAGAGGGTGGGGGGCGAACTCGGAAAGGTCGGACTGGTCGGACCGGGTGCAGTCGGTGGCTTCTACGGCGGCATGCTGGCCAACGCCGGCGTTGACCTGCATTTCCTTCTGCGCAGCACTTACGAGTTTGTCAGCAGTGAAGGGCTTCACCTGATCCACCATGCCGATGGAGGAAGAAAAGAACCGGTCAAGCCTTTGCAGGCTTACCGGAACGCTTCCGAGATCGGTCCCTGCGACTGGGTCATCGTGGCGGTGAAATCTACCGCCAATGAGGAATTGGGCTCGATTCTGGAGCCTTTGGTCGATGAGCGAACAAGCTTGCTGACCCTGCAGAACGGGATGGGGAACGTCGAGAACTTGGCTCGTTCTTTCGGTCGGGAACGGATCATCTTGGCCGGACTATGCTTTACCTGCATCAACCGGACCGAACCCAATCGCATCGAAAGCATTCTTCCCGGCTACGTCCAGTTCGGGCAATACGGCTCATCTCCTTGCCCAAAGGCCGAGGGCATGATTGAAGCTTTTGAAAATGCGGGCGTCAAGGTGAGGCGGGCCGAATCGTTGGACGAGGCCCTCTGGAGGAAATTGTGCTGGAACGTTCCCTTTAATGGTTTGTCGATTGCGGGCGGGGGAATTACCACCGACCGCATTCTCTCGGATTCCGTCCTGCGGGCCCGTGCTCGTTTGCTGATGGATGAAATCCAAGGAGGGGCTAAGGCCCATGAAATCTCAATCGAGGATTCCTTCCTCGATCGGCAGCTTGAACTGACCGAGCCCATGGGCCCGTACAAGCCTTCCAGCTTGATCGATTACTTGGAGAACAAACCAGTCGAAGTGGAAGCAATATGGGGCGAAGCCTTACGGCGCGGTTTGGCAAAAAAGGTACCTATGCCCGAGCTTGAGAGTCTTTACCGCGAGCTCCTCGCTCTGACCGACGGTAGTTGAGACGAAACTCTAGTTACCGGGAGGTAGAGGAGGCATTCCCTCTGGCGGAGTGGACGGAGGGGCATCGGGCGGCTCGCCGGGGTTCCATGGAACGTCGTTTCTTAAATAACGGTTGTTCTCCTCGTCGATTCCACTGAAGAAGAGGTTCAGCATAGGGTGTACGACGGGCTTGCCCATAAGGTCAGGCTTGAGGTTGGACTGGGCGACGTAAGTCACTTGATGTGACCCATCGACCAGAACGTGGTGCCAAGGTTGTCTGCGTTCGGGTTGCGTTTGGTTACTCTCGTACCAGGATTGCGACGCCTGGCAGGATTCGTCGCTTGCCACGATGAGCCCACGATAATCGTAGAGGAGGTGCGCGACCACTTGCCCGATCTTTAACTCGGGAAATCCATCTCCTCCGAACCCTTCTGAAAGGTTGATCATGGAAGAAAAGTCATGTGAAGCAAAAAAAGGGGTCGCTCGCAGAACGAGCGACCCCTCGGTAAAACTTTAACTAAGACCTAAGCTTAGAAAGTGTAGGTCAGCTCGAGAGCAATCGTGTCAGAATCGGCACCGGCGGTGTCGGAGCTGACGTCGCTGTACTCGAGGATAGCGCCGAGAGACTCGGTGATTGCATAGTTAGGTGCAATCGTGATCATGCTGTCGTCGGCTGTAGCTGAGGTTTCCCAGGTGCTGTAGCGAACGGCAACACCGAGCTTATCGGAAACGTCGTAGTCAACGAGGAACATGTGAGCGGCCAAGTCAACCGCACTACCACTAAGTTCAGTGTACTCGGCAGCAAGCAGAGCCTTGCCTGCGGAGTAGGCAGCGTGTACGTTGGTGACGTCAACCTCATTGGCGGCGGTGGCAAGGTTTTGCTTGCGATGTCCGACTCCAACGCTGAGGTTCTCGATACCAGTGAAGCTGAGGGCAACTTCGAAGTCGAGGTCGTCCTTGGAAGCTCCAGCAGTACGAACGGTTCCGTTGGCGTTATCGATCGATACGGCCAAGCTCCAAGCTTCGGCGGCGTAGGAAACGACAAGACCTTCGGCAGCCGAGGCATCAACGTTACCAAGATCGAAGGCAGTGCCTCCGTAGGCGCGGCTGTAGGTGTAGAGACCGGCTGGGTCTTCACGCTCGAAACCGAGGTTGGAACCGTAGCGGCCCAAGGTAAGGGAGACGCCATTCTCAAGGCTGTAGGTGAAGTGAGCCTGCTCTATGTCAAGGTCACCAGTTCCAGCACCGTTATTGGTGTCGACGTGAACCTCACCGGAAACGGAACCAACGTTGAAGAGAAAATCAACTTCGATTTCGTCGAGGCCCCAGTTGGCAGCGTCATTACCTGCTGTCTCAGAGTCAGTCTTGGTGATCGATCCGTCAATGAAACCATTGATGGAGAGGTTTTCGTTGATTTCGATAGCGGAAACGGATCCCACCAAACCGAAAGCAACCAGCATAGCTAGTATTTTGTTTTTCATTGTAGTCTAGTTTGTTTGTTTGTTGTTTTAGGTTAACCTAAACGTCTATTCATAAGAATAAACAGTTTTAATCATAGTAAATGGGAGTCGAAAGTCAACCGTTTTGTGAAAACGAGACATTCATTATAAAAGCGATTGAGATAAGGTCTTTCGATGCCCGAAACCCCTGTTTTATGGGGTTTTGTCGGGTCGGGAGGCAATTTATCCCCCGAAGGGGGAGGAGAAAGAAATCACCCGGTCCCGAAAAAAGCTCACCCTTCCCACCTCTTCCGTCCCATCTGCATCGAGATCGCCCTCATAGTGGTAAATCCGGTCGATTCGAGGATCCAGGCTGAGAGTCATCCGCGTTGGGTTGCCAAGCAGCTTGCGAACTTTGAACATAGTTAGGTTTCTCCTCATCCCGCCCCATGTTTGCTCCTTGGTCCAGGCACCGGCGGCTTTGTCGTCCTCGCTGTTGAGCTCAAGCCGGAGTCGCGACATGAAGGATTTCTTGTCCTCTTCGTCCTGGGGGATAGCTACGACTTGGCTGGCTGTTTTTGCCTCGTTGGCGGTTTTTTGAACCGCCTGGATCTCCTTTTTTACCTCCGAATTGTCGTTTTCGAGCTTGGAAACCCGTTCTTCGAGACCATTGATCTTGCCGAGAATGAGATCGAGCTTGCGGGAAAGATCGGCGTTGGAGACCGATTCTTGGCCCTGAAGGATGATTGAGGCTCCCAGAAAGGTCGCGAATAAGAAGATTTTCATGATCAATTTATTGTTTGAAGAGGTGATCATAGGCAAGGCAAAAGCCACCGGTTGACTATGAAAATAGCAGATCTTCCGGCTGGTTGAGCCTATTTGGCCGAGAGGGTGCGGACGGCTAGGTCCCTGAAGAGCTTGACCTGTTCTTCTTTCGGGTGGCTTAGGAGCTTTTCGAAGGTTTCGATGAGGGCCGCCTGCAGGTCAATCAGCCGGCGGGTGTCGAATTTATCGAGCGCCTTGAGGAGTCGGCTCAGAAAGAAGGGGTGCTGCGAGAAGAGATTGAGGGATGACTTTTCTCCGGATTCGGAAAAGTGATGGGCATGCTTGCGGCCCAACTGTTCGAGTTTCGACTTGTTCATTCCCTGACTCGCGTCCAGTTCACCGCCGTCGGCCAGCACGCGCAGTTGGATCAGCAAGCGGTTGCGGTTTTGCATGGATGCGAGTAGCGGACGGGCATCCTTGGCATGAAAAAAATGGCGGTCGATGGCATCAAGGGCCCACTCCAGGTCGTTGGAGAAGAAGGCTTCCGAGGCCTCGAAGAAATCGCCTTCGCCAAAATCAGGAACGAGTTCCAGAACGAGCTGTTCGGTGACCGGTTCGGGATCTGGTCCCAAGTAGGCGGCCAGTTTGCGGGTTTCCTCGACGCCCAGCCTGGAATGGCCTCCGATCTTTTGAGAGAGAAACTCTACGGCTCCAGGGGCGAACCGTATCCCGCATTCGTGGGCCGCACTCTCGACCAGACGACGAAAGGAGGCTTCCTCTTTTTCTTGCTTGGCCACGTCCTCGTAGGTTGAATTCTGCTGCAACCATTTAATGAATGGGTGGTTGCGATGAACGGGGCAGGCGGAAAACAGGAGCTTCGAGTCGCCGAGTTCCCCCAGCCATTGCTTGGTGGACTCAAGGGCATCCTTGGAGCCTTGGGCGGCTCCGGTCTTGGACTGGTTGAGGAAGTTGGCCTCGTTGATCCAGACAAGTTTGCCGCCTCCGAAGAGGGACAGGGTTTGGCAGGCCGACTTGGCATCGGCGAGGATTCTCTCCACGTCCTCAACCCGGTCTGCCTTACCGTCTATAATCTCCCTCGAGAGGTCGTCGGGAAACTCGGGGGCGAGGCCCTCGAAGATTTCCAAGGCCTTTTCGCGGACGAGATAGTCGTCATCGCCCAGGATGGCGTAGAGGGAAGCGGAGGCCATGGAGGGAGGCTAAACGTTGAAATCCACGGTTTCGGAAGCGGCGAAGACTTCCTCGAGCTTGTACTTCCTCAATTTCCTTCTCATCCAGTCAAGAGCGGAGGTGGCGGCCCGTCTGCGGTTGGATGCCCGGTCTCCCCTGAGCTGGATTTTTTTGGCCCATACTCCCACCGGAGAGGAGTAGCCCAGAAAGATGGACCCTATGGGCAGGACTTGCGTTCCTCCCGTCGGACCGGCGAATCCGGTTACGCTCAGCCCGTAGTCGGCCCCATAACGCTCGCAAGCTCCTGTTGCCATGGCGATTGCAACCTCCTCGCTGACGGCCCCATGCTGCTCGAGCATGCTCTCCGGTACGTCCAGCATCTGAACCTTGGCGTCGTTGTGGTAACACACCGCGCCTCCATGGAAGACTTTGGAAATCCCCGCAATTTCAGTGAAGGACGAGGAGAGCAGCCCCCCGGTGCAGGATTCCGCCACGGCAAGTGTCTTGTTGAGGGACCGCAGATCCCGGAAAATCACCTCCGCGAGGGTTCGCTCGCCAAAGCATACGAAATCTTCCCCGATGGCTTCCCTGCAGGCGTCGGCCAAGTCGTGCAGGCCCTGTTCGGTAAGCACGTCTCCATCCAGTGAGCTTAGGCGCACGTCGACCATGCCTGCATGGGCGCAATAGCCGACCACGAGAGCTTCCTTGCCGTCAAGGAGATGTTCGATCTTCTCGGCCAGGGCGCTCTCCCCCATGCCAGCGGTACGAATCTGGAGGTAGCAGTCGATTTCGGGAAAAATTCCCTCTTTCTGAAGGCGGGGAACGATCACTTCCTCAAACATCGGATGCATTTCCCGGGAGGGCCCGGGGAGCATGGCGAGGATCTTCCCATCCTTCTTGAGAAGGAGCCCCGGCGCGGTCCCATAGGGGTTCTTGAGGACCTCTGCGCTGGTTGGACGGTAGCATTGCCTGAGGTTGATTTCCGGCATGGGTTTCTCGAGTTGGCCGAACCTTTCCTTGAGGGCCGCCTCGATGGCCGGATCGAAGATCAGTTCCTCCCCGAGGGCCTCCGCAATGGATTCTCTGGTTATGTCGTCCGTAGTGGGACCGAGCCCGCCGGTCGTTATAACAAGGTCGGAACGCCGCCACGATTCGGCGAAGAAAAGACGGATGTCCTCGGGATCGTCGCGGATTACGAGGTTGGCGGCGGGCTCGAGGCCGTGATGAGCCAGCTGGGACCCAAGATAGGTCAAGTGGGCATTCTCGCGAATGCCAAGCAGAAGCTCGTCACCGATGGTGATGGTCTCGACGCGCGGGGTCGAACTCATGGTCAGTTTTGAAAAAGGTTTCGGGTTTGGGAATTTGTGTTCTTGCCAAGGAACAAGATACTCAAGATTTTAAGGATTGCCAATGCAAAATCAGATCATTGAGTTGCGCAAAGTCGCCCGGGCACTGCCTCAGTCTTCAGGGGTGTACCTGATGAAGGACCGTCTTGGCCGCGTAATTTACGTGGGAAAGGCCAAGAACCTGAGGCGTCGCGTGGGCAGCTACTTTCAGGGTTCCCGTCGTTTCGTCAAGTCCCAGCCAAAGATTGCCGCCATGGTCGAGATGGTCCGCGAGGTCAGCGCCCACCAGACCGACAACGAGACCGAGGCCCTTCTGTTGGAGGGCAAGCTGATCAAGGAGTACAAGCCCAAGTACAACACCCTTTTCACCGATGACAAACAGTTCATGCTGGTGCGGGTCGACCTCCAGAACGATCTCCCGCGCTTTCGGCTTTGCCGCAACCGCAGGTCGGATGGCGCCTGCTACTACGGGCCTTTCGTGCAGCCTCACTTCCTGCGGGCCACCCTGTCCGAGATGCGCAAGAATTTCGGTATTCTGCTGGCCGATGCCAAGCCCGTCCGGCTTGGCGATGGCCGGGTCAGGCTCTACGACGATGCCCGGGCTGAGATCTTCGCCAAGCACAACGAGACCACAATTGAGGAATACCGCGAGCGGGTGGAACGGGCCCGTTCCTTTCTGGAGGGAAAGGCCAAGGGATGGCTGGAGGAATTGCGCCGGGAGATGCAGGTTCGGGCCGAGAAGATGGATTTCGAGCGGGCGGCCCAATTGCGCGACCTTACCGACTCCATGGCCAAGACCATCGAGAAGGCCCGCCGCTTCACCGGGCACTGGTCCGAGGGACGAGGCCAACCCAGGGACGAAATGACCAACCTGCGGGAATCGCTCGACCTCGAGCATCCGCCTTGCACGATCGAGTGTTTCGACGTCTCTCACGTGTCGGGAACCTTCGTGGTTGCCTCCATGGTCAAGTTCCTCTCGGGAAAGCCCCATAAGCGCGGTTATCTCCGGTTCAAGATCCGGGGTTTCGAGGGAAACGACGACTTCAGGGCCATGGAGGAAATCATCGGGCGCCGCTACGGCCGTCTTTTGCGAGAGAAGTCCCCGTTTCCCGATCTCGTCGTGGTGGACGGCGGAGCCGCTCAAGTGACGGCGGCGGCTCTGGCCTTCGAGTCTTTGGGGTGCCGGCCCCCTCCCTTGATTGGCTTGGCCAAGAGAGAGGAAACCATCTTTTTCCCCGACGGCCGGGCCGAGCTCAAGCTTGGACGGAGGGATCCCGGTCTGCGCCTGCTCCAGCGGGTCAGGAACGAGGCTCATCGCTTCGCCAACAAGTTCAACGCCGATCTCAGGAGCAAGAAAATCAAGGAGTCGATCCTGGACGATTTCCCGGGGTTGGGCAAAATCCGCAAAAAGTCTCTGCTGGAGCATTTCGGGAGCATAGGGAAGCTAAAGAAGGCGGAGGAGCGCGAACTGCGCGAGGTCAAGGGAATTGGTCCCATGCTCGCCTCCCGTCTCAAGCTTTTCCTCGCCGACGGCAAAATCAGGCCTTGAAAGATATGAGGATTACTGGCTTTCCGTCCCTTGTTGTTTTTTGGGCTTTTGGTCACGCCATGTTCGCGGGCGGAGAGGACCGTATCTGGAGGGACGTGGACGGGCGTGAGACGAGGGCTCTTCTCAAGGTGGTGAAGGGGCAGGAGGTCATCCTCCTGAAGGACGGGAGGGAGTATTCCTTTCCTCTTTTGCGACTGAGCCCAGCCGATCGGGAGTACCTTGAGAAAATCCGGGGCCGGGAAGAGCCCGGAAAGGCCCTATCCCCGCCTTTGCAGGGAAAGTTTCCCATCCTCTCCGAGAAGGAACTTGCGGCCGCTCCTCCCATCTCCGTAGAACTCCTCGAAAAAGCCGTTGTATCCCTAGCCAATGAAGTTCGTAAAACCCATAAAATCAGTGAGTTGCGAGAGATTAAGGAGATCGCAGGCATTGCCCGTGCCCACAGCCTGGACATGGGCTCGAGGGGTTTTTTCTCCCACTACAACCCTGATGGCGACGATCCCACTGCAAGGGCCCGCAAAGCCGGTTTTTCGGGGCTCGTGAAGAGCCCGGACGGAAAACCTCGTCCCGGATTCTCCGAGAACATCGGCAGGGTGGGGCGCTACCTTTCCATCAGGCAGGAAAAGAGGAATGAAAAGGTGGTGGGAAGAACCATCCGCTGGCAGACGGAAGCCATGATCGCCCGCCAGGTCGTACAGGGCTTCCTTGATAGCCCGGCCCACCGGGAAAACCTGCTCGATCCTTCCAAGGCGTATTTCGGCGTGGGCATTGCCATCGTGCGCGAACACGTCTATGTGACCCAGAATTTCTTCTAAAGCCATGAGGCTGCTTTTCTTTCCCTTGATTTGCGTTTTTCTACAGCCTGTGGCGGCGGAGGACTGGCCTCGTTGGCGGGGGCCGCGCGGGGATGGAAGCTGGAACGGGCCCAAGGTTTCCGAGAGGCTTCCCGAAAAGGGACTGGAGCGGGTCTGGAAACATGACCTGAACCCCGGTTACTCGGGGGTCACGTGCATCAGGGACCGCGTTTACACCATGGACCGTCCACCCACCGACAAGTTTGGGCAAACGGAAAGGGTTTTATGCGTTAACACATTGAGCGGCAGGGAGATGTGGAGTTTCTCATACCCTTCCGAGTACGGTGACCTAAGCTATGGGAAAGGTCCTCGGGCTTCCCTGACCCTTCACGAGGGCAAGGTCTTGGGATTTGGGGCCATGGGGCACGCCTTTGCCCTCGATGCGGGGAGCGGGAAGAAGCTATGGTTTCGGGACTTGGCTAAGGAAGTGAATGCATCCCGGCCGATCTGGGGTTTCTCAAGTTCTCCTGAAGTTGTTGATAAAGAGATTCTTCTGCACGTAGGAGCTCGGCCTTCCGGGAGCATTCTTGCCCTCGACCTGGAGACGGGAAAGACCCGTTGGCAGGTGGGGTCGGACAAAAAGGCCGGCTATGCCCCGCCCCTGCCTATTTTCAGAGGTGGAAGGCGGGAATTGATCTGCTGGGGACCCAACCGCATTATGGGCCTGCCTATGGGTGGCGGTGGAAACCTCTGGGAAATACCCTACGAAGTGAAATATGGAGTATCCATTGCCAAGCCCATCTACAGGGAGGGAATCGCCTTGGTCTGTGGCTACTGGAATGGGTCCCGGGCCATCCGGCTGGGGGAGAATCCGGGTGATGCGAAATTGCTTTGGAAAGATGAGGAAAAACTGTGCGGTTTAATGTCGCAACCCCTTTATAGAAAAGGTCTTTGCTATCTTGTTGAGCGTCGAAATGGGCTCACTTGCTTTGAGCTTAAGACGGGCAAAATCCTTTGGACCGACGATCACCGTCTGACTGCAGCGGGACGAAACCCGCAGGCGAGCCTGGTATGGGCGGGGGATGGTGGCAATGCCCTCTCCCTGAACGCCGAGGGAGAACTGGTTTTTCTGAACTTGAGTAAAGAGGGCTACCGGGAGCATTGGCGCGAGCAACTGGTGGGCAAGACCTGGGCTCATCCTGCCTATGCAGGGAACCGCGTCTATGCCCGCAGCGACCGTGAACTGGTCTGTTATGAGCTGCCGCTGGACGAATAAGGTATTGCCGGACCTCGGGAAACGGTTGCATGTTTGCGGCAAACTTTGCACCATCCCTCATCTTCGAAAAAATAACGCAAACAACTTTTCCACCCCCAAGCTCACCATCCCCATGAAAAATCCTTTGCCACTCACTGCCCTTTTATTGGCTTCTTCCTTACTTGCCCTCGGTCAAGACGAGCTCAAGGCGGAACTCGAGGAAACCCTCTTCGAGCTCACCGAGCAGCTCGAGGAAAGGAAATTCAACCTGCAGGAACTTGAGGCCGAGTTTGAGGGAGCGGAGGCTGAAGAGGATGAGTTTCACCTGAAAATGCTCGAGGCGGAGGTCGATGGCATAGCCAATTCGATCGAGCGAAGCACCGAATCTCTCGGTCGTCTCAGAGGCATCATCGACTCGAAGGACCTCGACGCCGAGCAAAGGGAATCCGCCTTCGCGTGGGCGCTGGAGAGGCATCACCGTATGGTTGGACTCCTCGAACTGGAGTCGGAAAGCCATCGCCTGGAGGTCGAGCTGGAACTTCACCAGCAGGATGACGACGAGGACGCCGCGGACCGCTTGGAGACCAGGCTTG
>Ga0160422_10002696_pt1 | contig 11097 bp, 9 predicted proteins | sample Fk160mmetaG_FD_108192 | JGI IMG/M metagenome (GOLD analysis project Ga0160422, IMG submission 108192) | Marine microbial communities from the Central Pacific Ocean - Fk160115 60m metaG | ecosystem: Environmental > Aquatic > Marine > Oceanic > Photic zone | place: The Central Pacific Ocean... | reverse complement strand
GGCCGTCTAACAACACATGCACCGTCAACCTATAAGATTCCGACCTGTGCGGATCGGCCCGTTGATTGGCGGGTTGCGTTTTATGCGGAAGGCGAGAATAGCGAGGATACAATTCACAAATCAAAAGCAGTTGGCGAGCCGCCATTGATGCTGGCAATTAGTGCATGGCTTGCGCTATCGGATGCGCTTTCTGGAATTAGTGGGAGCAAAATTGACGGAGCAGCTTATCCGGGGCTTGATGCCCCTGCCACTCCGGAACGGATTTTGTTTTGCGCAGACCGGCTTGGAGCGCGGTTTGTCTAAGGGTGGCCCCAATAAGGTCTTGTTCAATAGCTGGCTTGAAAAGGTATTGTCTGAGCTGGAGGACGGGAATGATATTGTTCTTGCTACAGTGACATCAACAAAGGGGTCATCACCAAGAGATGCTGGTGCTCGCATGTTGATTACCTTAAAACAAACCTGGCATACAATTGGCGGCGGGGCGGTGGAATTTGATATTATGGCTCGGGCCCGCAAAATGCTAGCAAGCGGCGACAATGGCTGGGAGCGTCAGCATTTAACATTTGCTCTTGGTCCTGATATGGGGCAATGCTGTGGCGGTCAGATGTCTATTCTGCTAGAAAAATTCAGCAATAAAGAAAAAAGTGATCTCCGGGCGTTAAGTGTGGCGGTAAAAAGCGAAACTATTTTATCGCATCCATTGGATTCTGGCCCGCCGCTGTCTGTTGAACCAAGATCCCGCATACCTGGGTTTTCAGCACCCATCAGGTCACCCCTTACCCCGCTATTCATATATGGCGCGGGGCATGTAAGCCGCGCACTTCTGCCACGGCTGGATGGCTTGGGGTTTGAGATTTTTCTTGTCGATATTGATGATGACCGATATCCGGCCGATCTAGGAGACAAGGCTAAAAAGTTACTTGCCAAAGCCCCTGAAGCCATTGCTAGGCATGCCCCTTTGGGAGCAGCACACTTGGTGATGACGCATTCGCACAGCCTTGACGAGGCAATCTGCCTTGAACTGCTGACAAAGGGCGGCTTTGCCTATTTGGGCCTGATAGGGTCAAAAAGCAAACGTGCGCGGTTTAAAAAACGGTTATTGGCGGCTGGGGTTGCAGAATCGATGCTAGATTTGCTGGTATGCCCAATCGGCATTGATGAAATTACTGGGAAAAGCCCGTCATATGTTGCATTGTCGATCGCGGCCCAGCTCGCCATCTGGCAAACGTTTGAGGAAGATCACAATGATGGGTCTTGGGCTGTCAATTATGCTGGTGTCGTGACGCGCCAAACAGCCTAGACAGAGGATTTTGGATGGTTGATTATCTTTGGATGTGGTCCGAACTTATTGTTCGTTGGGTTCATGTAATTGCGGGCATTGCCTGGATCGGTTCTTCATTCTATTTCATTGCTTTAGATCTTAGTTTGAAGCCGGGCAAGAAACTGCCTGATGAGGCGCATGGCCAAGCATGGCAGGTTCATGGTGGTGGCTTTTACAACATGGTGAAATATCTTGTTGCGCCAGCAAAAATGCCGGATGAATTGACATGGTTCAAATGGGAAGCTTATAGCACCTGGATTTCTGGCATTGCGCTGATGAGCCTTGTTTATTACGGCGCCGCAAGCCTTTACATGATTGATCTGGAAATATTGGATATCACCGAAATACAGGCAGTTATAATTAGCCTTGTAGGAATAATCATTAGTTGGGCCTTATATGATGGCCTTTGCCGAAGTCCCCTCGGGAAAAGTGATCTATGGCTTGCACTGGCCGGCTTTGTATTTCTTGTGTTGCTGGCCTATGGCTACAGCCTGATCTTCTCGGCGCGAGGGGCCTTTATGCAGATGGGCGTTACCATTGGCACCATAATGGTGGCGAATGTGTTGATGATTATCATCCCAGGGCAGACAAAAGTTGTCACCGCATTAAAGGCTGGTAAGACCCCCGATCAGCAACATGGTGCGCGCGGTAAGCAGCGTTCACTCCATAATAATTATTTAACCCTACCAGTGATTTTTGTGATGATTGGTGGCCATTATCCTGCGGTATTCGCAACGGATTATGCTTGGGCAATTCTGGCACTTGTTCTGTTAATCGGGGCGGTGATCCGGCATTTTTTTAACACCAAACACAAGGGCCTTGCCCCGCCTTGGTGGACATGGTTAATCGCTGCGATCTTGACAGGATTTGCCATTGTCTTATCGCAACTTGGTGCTCCAAATGTGGAATATGATAAGACCGCTCACGCCACTCCCATGGACCTTGAATCCGCATCAATAGAACTTGTAATTGATAGATGCAGCAGTTGCCATGCGCGGAAGCCATCATGGGATGGGCTAGCTTTTGCTCCAAAGGGTATATACCTTGAAAATAAAAGTGATGTTTTACGTCAAGCGAACGACATTTTTTGGCAAGCGGCTGCCTCGCATGCTATGCCGCCCGGTCAGGTAATCTGGATAGAAGATGAAGAGCGAGCAATGCTTGCTGCGTGGCGAAATATGATCAATCATAGACTTTTCGACCGCGGTAGTTAGGGCGGTGATCGTTGTTTTAAAAATGTTAACTTACTAAGGTGAAAGACAAGTGATACACGATTATCCTCGCGATTTAATTGGTTATGGCGCAAACCCGCCCGATGCGTCTTGGCCCAATGGCGCACGTATTGCCGTTCAATTCGTTCTGAATTATGAAGAGGGCGGTGAGAGTAGCGTGCTTCATGGCGATGCGGCATCCGAAGTTTTTCTATCTGAAATTATTGGTGCTTCGGCCTTTTGTGGCGCACGTCATATGTCAATGGAATCAATTTATGAATATGGGTCACGAGTGGGTGTTTGGCGTATTCTGGATTTGTTTCGTAACCGCCAATTACCACTGACAGTATTTGCCGTGGCAATGGCCGCTGCCCGTAATCCAAACGTCATTGAAACGGCACTTGCTGATGGTCATGAAATCGCAGCGCATGGTTGGCGCTGGATTAATTATCATGGGGTCTCCATTGATGAAGAACGCGCCCATATGCAGAAGGCCATTTCAGTTTTGCAAGATATTTGTGGTGAACGACCGCTTGGATGGTACACTGGCCGAACATCGGAAAACACCCGGCAGCTGGTAGCAGAAGATGGCGGTTTTACTTATGACGCTGATGATTATTCGGATGATTTACCCTTCTGGTCGACACAGATGAAATCGCCGCATTTAGTCGTGCCGTATACGCTTGATACCAATGATATGCGCTTTGCCACCGCACAAGGCTTTCACAATGCTGATCAATTTGCTCGTTATTTGATTGATGCGTTTGACGTGTTATATGCTGAGGGAGCAATAGCACCTAAAATGCTTTCTATCGGTTTGCACTGCCGACTAATTGGGCGTCCTGCGCGGTTTGCTGGGCTGGTCAAATTTTTGGATCATATAATGGCACATGATAAAGTGTGGGTTGCCCGCAGGATTGATATTGCCAATCACTGGATTGAAACGCACCCGTTCAAAGGGGTAGCCAGTGACACAGCCTAATATACCAACCCTCAACATTCAGCCCTTAGACAAGGCAGTTTTCGCGCCTTTTGGAACAGTAATTGAGACCAATGGTGCCCCACAGATCAGCATTAATCAGGGCACGACTATACGCTTTGATGCGCTGTCTGTTATTGATGTGGAAGAGGCTGATGGCCGACCGATCATATCGCTGTTTCGAGGAACTAGACGTCCTGATCCAATTGAAATTCACCTACTTGAGCGGCACCCGCTTGGCTCTCAGGCGTTTATGCCATTAAGCCAACATGATTGGCTAGTTGTTGTTGCACATGGCAGCTCAGCCGGCGATGCACCTGATTTTTCCACACTCAAATGTTTTAGGGCTTCAGGAATACAGGGCGTGAGCTATAATCGCGGCACATGGCATCATCCGGTTTTACCCTTGCAGATGGTACAGGACTTTCTAGTAATTGACCGGCAGGGCCATGGGCATAATCTGGATGAAGTTTGGCATGATGGGCCAGTGGCTATTATTCGACCATAAATCCCCAGACAATGAGCCTATACCCAATGGACTTTTCGAATTAAATCAGTCGTCATGGCGCGATGATTCTTTAATAATGTTGGCAAATCCATTGTCACCAGTTGCCCCTGATCAACAATGACTTTACCGTTTATGATGGTGTAACTGGCTTTGTTTGAGCCGCAGAATAATAGCCCAGCTAACAGATCCCACTCAGCGCCAGCATAATCGATGCCACGGCAATCAAATGCAGCAATATCGGCTGCGTAGCCTGGGGCCAATTGGCCTATATCATCACGGCCCAAAACAGCTGCTCCGCCTCGTGTTGCAAGTGCGAGTGATTGGCGTGCGGTAAGTGCATCACTTTTCTTCATTACCCTTTGTAGTAACATAGCTTGGCGTGCTTCATTCAGCATATGTCCGCTGTCGTTGGATGCTGATCCATCAACACCAAGGCCAACATTAATACCGGCATCAAGCATTTCACGAACTGGCGCAATGCCGCTAGCAAGTCGCATATTGGAACATGGACAATGGGCAATTCCGGTATTGGTGCGGGCAAATAGATCAATCTCTCCTTCATCGAGCTGTACACAATGGGCATGCCAAACATCATTACCAATCCAGTCAACCGCCTCAATATATTCTCCCGGTCGCATGCCAAAACTCGCGATGCTGTAATCTATATCCTCGGCATTTTCGGCGAGATGAGTATGCAGCCCAACCTTATATGCGCGGGCCATCTGGGCGGTTTCGCGCATCATTTCCATGCTAACCGAAAATGGCGAACAAGGAGCCAATGCTACACGATGCATCGCATAGCGCTCGACATTATGGTACTTTTCGATGACACGCTGGCAATCCCTTAAAATTGCGGGTTCGTTCTCGGTAAGTCTATCAGGAGGCAGCCCACCCTTTGATTCACCTATGCTCATTGATCCGCGGGTGCCGTGAAAGCGAATCCCAATGTCACTGGCTGCGGCAAATGAGTCATCTAGCCGTGCCCCATTGGGATAAAGATAGAGATGGTCTGACGATGTAGTGCAACCGGTTAAAGCTAGTTCTGCCATGCCGAGCGCGTTTGACCAGTAAATGTGTTCAGGGCCAAGATGGCACCAGATCGGATAAAGAGTTTGTAACCAGCCAAACAAGGGAGCATTTTGTGCTGAAGGTACGGCACGAGTAAGATTCTGAAACATATGGTGGTGGGTGTTAACCATGCCCGGTATTACCACATGTCCCTGGAGGTCTATAACTCGGTCGGCGTTTTTGGGAAGGTCAGAAGTTTTACCTACTTGTTCAATAATACCGTTGCGTGCAAATAAACTGGCTTGTGTGATTTCTTCACCACAAAGTTTTGCTTTAGACGATGCCATAGTGCATAGCAAGTTGGCATTTTTCAAAAGTAAGGTTGACCCATTCATAATAAAATATTTCTGCTAAGGGTGATGAAGTATAGCTGACGAATTTATCGGCTTTTGGTTATCTTTGGATATAAATAGAACGTTCACTAACTACGTGATAGTTAAAACAGACTAGTGATTGGGGAACAAGGGTATTTATTTTTCTTTTTGCTGAGTGAAAGATTTTGAATTTTTCATTTTTTTCCATTGTCTTGGCTTAATGTTTTTGTTGGTTTTTTGTTCACAAGGCTTTATAAAGTTAGAGTCTGACGTGGTTTCAGATTTAAGACAGGTTTGGCTTCTAGACTTGGTTTGGGCGGTAATCCACGCGGTTGTTCAGTAAAATTGTTTGCCAATTTTAGCCGCATAAAATGACTTGTCATCGTTCGAGGAGTTGTTACCTTTTTTCATGGTGCAAAGTGTGCATCACTGTGTCGCAATTTTAGGGCTTTTTATTTTTGTTTTTTTATTTTCAATCAGTTTTCTTAGGTAGTTATGACAATTTATTTTGGAGAGTCCAGATGAGTAAAAATTTTATTAAAAGCGTTTTGATAGGGCTGAGCACGATTTTTATTTCTGTATGCAGTCATGCAGAAACTAAAGTGCAGTTTGCTTTGGACTGGAAGTTTGAGGGGCCGTCAGCACCTTACTTTCTTGCAATTGACAACGGTCATTTTAAAGCCGCTGGCATGAATGTTGAAATTTCGCCGGGCAAAGGTTCTTTAGACGCAATTCCTAAAGTAGCAACCGGCGCCTTCCCGTTTGGCTTTGCCGATATTAACTCACTGATAAAGTTTCTTGATCAAAATCCGGGTGCTCCGGTCACCTCTATAATGATGGTCTATGACAAGCCCCCGTTTGCGGTGATTGGCAGAAAGTCACTTGGTATAAATGGGCCTGGAGATCTTGAAGGATCAACGCTAGGCGCACCCCCGCCAGATGGAGCTTGGGCACAATTCCCTTCTTTTGCTAAAGCAAACGGTATCGATGTTGACAAGATAAAAGTTGAACCGGTAGGCTTTCCAACCCGTGAACCCATGCTGGCTGAGGGCAAAGTTGACTCTGTTACAGGTTTTTCTTTTTCTTCGTTTCTGAATCTTGTTCGTCTTGGAGTGCCGGAGAGCGATATCACGACAATATTAATGGCAAATTATGGACTGAAATTGTATGGAAATGCGGTGATTGTGAATACTGATTTTGCAAAAAATAACCCGGGACTAGTGAAAAAGTTCGTTGTTGCTCTGGGCGCAGGTTGGAAAGATGCTATTAATGACCCTAAGTCAGCAATCGCAGCGCTCGTAAAACGAAATCCTGCGGCGGACAGCGCTCTTGAACAACGTCGCTTGGAACTGGCAATAAAGGCCAATGTGTTAAGCGACTACGTCAAAGAGAATGGCATGGGTGGGATTGACAATGATCGATTTACTGCCGCAATTCAGCAGCTGTCTGAAACATATAAATATAAAAATAAGCCAAATGCTAAGTTGTATTTCACCAATGCTTATCTGCCAGCGGGTGGTGTGAAATTAAACTAAACATTCAAAAATTATCGATGTAGCCCTTAACGAAGGGCTGCATCTATGGATTGACTATGATTATGGCGTCAAAACAAAATTCAGACTTTATCAAGATTGACGGCGTTACACATAAATTCCAAACGGATACTGGTGAACTCCCTGTTTTAAATAACTTGAACTTGAGTGTGGCCAAGAATTGCTTTACCGCTATCGTGGGTCCTTCTGGATGTGGCAAATCAACGGTCACGCGGTTGGTTGCTGGTCTACTTAAGCCTAATATTGGAGATGTATGGCTTAAGGGTGAGCTAGTTACTTCCCCAAGGGAAATTGTTGGCATGGCTTTCCAGAATCCGGTCTTGCTGGAGTGGCGAAGCATCCTGAAGAATGTGATGTTGCCGCTCGAAATTGTGCCGAATTCCCTGGGTTTGGCTGCGAAGGAGCAGCGTGCCCTTGATTTGTTGAGACTTGTCGGGCTTGCCGGTTTTGAGGATAAAAAGCCCTCGGAGTTATCTGGAGGTATGCGTCAAAGAGCGTCATTATGCCGTGCATTGGTTCATAAGCCGGAAATATTAATACTTGATGAGCCGTTTGGGGCTCTGGATGCTTTTACTCGAGAAGATCTCTGGCAAACCATGCACCGGCTCCGGGAACGGGAACCATTCACCGGCGTTTTAATAACGCACGATTTGCGAGAAGCAATTTTTTTGGCCGACGAGGTTTGTGTCCTATCGGGGAGACCGGCAACCATGCAATTTAAGCAAACGATCACAGTGCGTGGTCCGAGAAGTATTGATCAGCTTTACACACCTAAAGCAATTGAAACACTCAACATCCTTAGGGAACAAATTAAGATTGCACGTCAAGGTGAGGATGCCTGTTTATGAAACAGGCAATGGTCCCAGTTTTTGCGATTGTTTTGTTCCTATCATTCTGGGAGATGGCAGTATGGGTTAATGATTGGCCTAATTACAAAATGGCTTCACCCAGCGATTTGTGGCCAGCTTTTTGGAGGTTCAAATGGCTGTTTCTGACTTATGGATGGGAGACATTGTGGCGAACTGTTGTTGGCTTGATAATTGCTGTAATAGTTGGGCTGGCTTTTGGGGTGCTCATGGGTTTTTCTCGAGTATTGCGTGAGGGCTTATACCCGTTACTTGTTGGATTCAATGCTATCCCCAAAGCGACTGTGGTGCCAATCGTTGCGTTGATGTTCGTTGGTCAGCATGACCTCAATACGGTTTTAATTGCTTTCATGATTTCTTTTTTTCCAATTGCGGTGTCAGTCTCGGTAGGCTTATCAACATTGGAGCCAGAGTATAGGGATATTTTACGGGCTCTTGGGGCTTCAAGATTTACTATTTTCTGGAAAATTGCTTTGCCTAAAACCCTTCCAGAGTTTTTTGGCGCTTTGAAAGTGTCTGTAACACTAGCTTTTATTGGCACAAATCTCATGGAAATAGTCTCACCTCATGGGCGTGGTCTTGGTGCTCTTTTTGACAGTGGTAAAACCAATTCTGATTACCCGTTGATGTTTGCTGTTCTTATTGCACTAGCGATATTGGGTATCGGCCTCTACTACGTGATCGTCGTGCTCGAGCGCATATTTGCTGGGTGGGCAGATCGTCAGGGTGAATAAGAGGTAAATGTATACAAAACCAAAGCACCTAAAATGAAGTATAAATTTTATTTGAGTTTTTAAACTTGTTTATACTTTTCGTTGGTATCAAATGTTAAGCTGATTTAAGTATTTAAAGATTAATTTGAAAACTAATGGCGTAATCTTAGAATTGAGATAACTAAAAGCCAATTTGGTTTAAAAAAGCGAGGAAACATTTATGCGTTATGCGATAGCGGCGACTAGGCCGGGTGGAATTGAAGTTTTTAATAAAGTCACACTTGGTGATTTGGTGGTTGGTGCTACTGAGGTTTTGATCCGTCATGAAGCGATCGGACTTAATTTTCTTGATGTTTATTTTCGTAATGGAGCGTATCCGTGGCCAGTTGAAAGCAACCTGATCCTCGGATCTGAAGGTGCGGGCATTATCGAAGCAGTTGGTGAAAATGTGAACGGGTTGGCTGTGGGAGACCGGGTCGGCTACACGCTGGCCAATGGTGCCTATGCAACGCATCGCGTTATTGATGCTAGCTATGTAGTTAAATTGCCTAATTCTGTTGCCAGCGAATTTGCCGCATCTATAATGCTAAAAGGGCTGACTGTTGCCTACCTTGTTCATGATAGTTACGCTGTAAAACCTGGGGATAAAGTTTTATTTCATGCTGCTGCTGGCGGTGTAGGCTTGATTGCAGGCCAGTGGCTGAAAGCAATTGGTGCAACGGTTATTGGAACCGCTGGTGGAGTTGAGAAATGTGCCCTTGCTATGGCCAATGGATATGATCATGTAATTGACTACAATAGTACTGATTTTGAGGCCGAGATCATGCGTCTGACTGATGGAGTAGGAGTGGATGTTGCTTATGACTCGGTCGGAAATGATACAATGGCCCGCACTATAACATCGACCAAACGACATGGGACAATTATCGCCTTCGGCCAATCATCTGGGCCCTATGTAGATTTTAAAATAACCGATCTTGCCAAAGGATCTTATCATCTCAGTCGCCCAACTTTGTTTCATTTTGTTGCTGATCGTAGATGGCTGGAAAATGCTGCGGCAAAATTATTTGAGCTGGTATCCTGTGGAAAAATTACAATATCAATAAATCAGCGCTTCCCATTAAAAGATGTGGCAAAGGCACATGAGGCTCTTACAAGCCGCCTTACAACGGGTTGTACGGTTCTCAAGCCGTAAGCAACACGAGTGTCCAAATTAGCGAATGGTAGCGCCGCCTTTAGCGGCTCTTCATGATTATCACAAATTTAAAGCCAAATGTTTAGACGCTTTGCTGCGGCCGCATATCACCTGGATTAATTCCAGCAACAGATACTGGTTTTTTCATCGCGTCTCGGCGAAATGGTTCGCCAAGCTCTTGGTTCAGCATCACTTCGAGAAAAGTAGTCACACCATCTTTCATCTGCGCGTCAACTGCTTTTGTAAGCGCATCGCGTAGATCATCCATTGAGTGGACGGCAACTCCTGCCAAACCACATGCCTTTGCTATGTTGGCGTATGATACTTGTTCGTCAAGTTCGGTGCCAACGAAGTTATCTTCGAACCACAGAGTTGTGTTTCGCTTCTCCGCACCCCACTGATAATTGCGGAAAATTACCATGGTGATTGCAGGCCACTCTTTACGCCCAATCGCTGACATTTCATTCATTGAAATACCGAAAGCTCCATCTCCAGCAAACCCAACAACAGGCACATCACTTCGCCCTATTTTTGCGCCCATAATCGATGGTAGGCCGTAACCGCAAGGTCCAAATAGACCAGGAGCTAAATATTTGCGGCCTTCTTCAAAAGTTGGATAAGCATTACCGATTGCACAATTGTTACCGATATCGGTTGAAATAATCGCATCTTTTGGAAGAGCTGATTGGATAGCACGCCACGCCATACGCGGTGACATTTTTTTCGGTTCACGGTCACGGGCACGCTCGTTCCAGGTTGTGCCCGGATCATCATCCTCGTGGTCAAGTGAGGTTAATTCTTGTGCCCACGCCGATTTTGTTTTTGCTATCAATTCCTTCCGTGTGCTGCGACCGATGTCTCCAGCGGTGCTGCCCAGCTTATCCAGGATGCTAACCGCCACTTTTTTGGCATCACCAACGATACCAATGCTGACTGGCTTTGTGAGACCTATACGATCAGGGTTGATATCAACTTGTATGATTTTGGCGTCTTTGGGCCAATAATCGATCCCATAACCAGGAAGAGTTGAAAACGGGTTAAGGCGGGTTCCCAAAGCCAAAACAACATCAGCTTTAGCAATCAGTTCCATACCGGCCTTAGATCCGTTGTAGCCAAGTGGGCCAGCAAATAGCGGGTGTGACCCCGGGAAAGCATCATTGTGTTGATAACCACAACAAACAGCCGCATCGAGGCGCTCGGCAAGCTTAATTGAGGCATTTATGGCTCCGCCAATAACGACGCCGGCACCATTTAACAAGACCGGAAATTTTGCTTTAGATAAGAGGTCTGCTGCCTCGTTGATTGCGTCTTCACCGCCTGTTGGACGCTCAAATTCAACAATGGCCGGAAGTTCTATATCAACAACCTG
>Ga0160422_10002695_pt1 | contig 11099 bp, 9 predicted proteins | sample Fk160mmetaG_FD_108192 | JGI IMG/M metagenome (GOLD analysis project Ga0160422, IMG submission 108192) | Marine microbial communities from the Central Pacific Ocean - Fk160115 60m metaG | ecosystem: Environmental > Aquatic > Marine > Oceanic > Photic zone | place: The Central Pacific Ocean... | reverse complement strand
CGATCCGGAATAGTACCGAGGTAGACCCCTTCGGCCCCCATTTTTACCTGCAACCGTCCCTGTCCAGCTTGGAGTAGCTGGGAGTCTAGCCTTTCAGAGCCTGCTACCATGAAAGGAGCCCTCGTCTGTGCGCGTCGAAGTCGAGAAGCTGCGCGATTTAACTCGGTGGAAAAATGCCCAGCACCCAGCTTTGCAAATCCTAATGCCATTATATCGAGTGGGAGTAAGTAGGTTGGGACAGAACACCCATCAATTGCGTAGTTGAGTGAGTCGGCATCTAAACCAAAAATTGTCGTCATATGTTCGCGAATTCTGGCTTGCAAAGGATGTGCGTAACCTGTGTATCCATCGGTTGACCAGCCCCTTTTCTTGCATACGGTGAGCATAGCAACATGTTTCCCTGAGCAGCAATGGTGTAACTGGGTCGCTGGGACATGGTCATGGCTGAGTTTTAATCTCACTGGCTCAGTAAAGGGTAGGGATACGCCGCATTTAAGGTCTTCTGTCACGAGTCCCAGCATTCCAAGCCATGCATTTACCAAAGCGACGTGCTCGGGCTCACCATTGTGGGATGCACAGGCGATCGCTAAGTGATCATCGGTGAGTCTGAGTGCGTCGGCTGCCCCGCTTAGCACTAGCTCAAGTGCTTGTATCCACTTGGCAGCGGATCGCGGAAAGGTCTCTCTCTTTTTTTCGCCAAAGGCTAAAATTTCAGAGCCGTCGGCGTTGACGACGATGCCATGTCCAATAGAAGAGCTTTCGACGTACTGACCACGGGTGATTTCAACGATCCAAGGATTCAAGCGGTCACCAATTTCAGTTTGGGGGGTAAGACTTGTTCAAGGAGGTTGGTTCCCGCAACCGGCTCTGGCGACTAAAGTTTGGTCTAAGAAATTCCATTTGATCTGAGCGAATTCGATGTGAGTTTATCAGGGCCAGATATTCTGCATGATTTGGCGTGTATGGGAGCGCCAATAATTCCATATTAGTCTCATGGAGTAATTTGTTTCCTTTGAATTGATTACAACGTCGGCAGGCAGAGACGACGTTCCTCCATGAATCGTCACCTCCCCTCGAGATTGGTACGACATGATCCCTTGTCAGGTCCCTTTCTCCGTGGCTTTTACCGCAGTAGAGACAAAGGTGCTGGTCCCGGCGAAATAGGGAGGTATTGGTCAGATTCGGAGTTCGCCTTGCAAGATCATAGACTCGCCCTTCGCAAGCTATGATCGAATGGAGCGTTAACTGCGACTGCTCACCCGTGAGGCGAGACCGTCCGCCTCGGACGATCATAAATGGAGAGCCGAGCGTCCAGGCCACCATCCCTCGTGCCTGCAAGGTTACGGCTTCCTCCCAGTTTAACCAGTCGACCGGGGAGCCGGCGATGTTTAGACGCAAAATACGCTCGTGCATCAACACTCCTCAGAAAAACCTATAGGGTTTTGTAGCAGTTTAACCTCATAAGACTTGGTATTTGCACCAATCTCTGTCTGTAGCAGATCAATTTCATAGAGACTGGCGTTAACCTTCTACGGCATTTTAAGTGGACGACCGCCATCTAGTGGAAGGATTGTACCCGTAGTGTACAAGTTGGACTGGAGGTAACAAATCGCCTCGATCGCAACCCCGTATCCCGGTACCTGCCGTAGCACGCTTTTCTCAATGGTTCGTGAACGGTAGCCCGCGTCGTCGTCGTGACGGAACTCAAGAAGTGCCGGACACAGTGCGTTGACACGAATCTCTGGGGCATATTTTTTCGCCTGGCTTTTGGTTAGATTTAACATGGCGCTCTTCGAGGCAGCGTAGGCCATGTGTTGATCACTCCCACGGTTAGCAACGTGGTCCGAAATATTGACCACCGAAGGGTTACTCGATTTCAATAGGGCATTCTTGAGCGCTTCAGTGAGGGTCATCGATGCTCCAACGTGAATGCGCATCATAAGCGCAAGATTCATCAAATCGCTAGGTCCACCTGGGTCCGTCATCCAGCTTGAGGCATTGTGCACGATCGACTGAAGCGTCTTACACCGATCTCTTAGGGTGTCGGCTGCCGCTGTAATTCCTGTGTCAGTAGAAAAATCCGCGTGGATACAGACTGCACCGGCCAGCTTCAATTCCTCGAGCTCGGGACGTTCGGTCCGGAACGTGATTACAACGGGCTGGTTATTTTTGAGATAGTGCGTCGCTAGTGCAAGGCCGAGACGCGTTGCGCCCCCTGTTATAAGAATCGGGTCGGTCATGCTGTGAATTTATCTTGCTGGATGGGATCCTTCATTTGAAAGAAGGCGTGAGAGAGTTGCAAAGGTGACGGCCAATAATTTCGTTCGCTGCGCCAGTGCTGTTCTGCTTCTTTGCAAAGGGCATCAAACGCTTGATTATAGGGATGATGAGGGTCCATGGGATCGCCATGACGCATTTGATCAAGCCCAAGCTCATACTGACGGCGCCGAAACCATTTCGCTAGACTCTGATATTCGCGAGAGTGAAGAGAGGTATTTTCAGGTTCTGTAGTAACGCTATACATCAGAGCGCATTCAATTTAGGTCCCAGCGGGACACGGACTACTGAGTCGGTCATCCAACTGTCGATATGATCACCGCCTACTTGTCTTGAAAGTGACCACAGATAACCCGCCACCTCTCCGTCTGCTCCTACTACTACCAGCGGCAAAGTTGCTGCATTATTATCTGTGAACCTTGGCTCGCCGAGTGTTCGACTCGCGTGGTTAATGAGTGGCGCATACGCTGGCTGCTCAACAATAGCCTTAAAATGCCAAAACGGGCCGGTTGCTCTCTTATTGGAGGGGCTCGCAAATTGAAATGCTTGCTGAAGCCCAGCATCAGGCGTGGGCGAGTCATTATTCGCCATGCCACCGAGAACAATATTTACGACATCTGTTGGTGAAAAGTTGGGCGATGGAGTTTTATCGTGTCCCGAAGAAACGGATGAAACTCCCAGTAATAGACACAACAGCAAGCGCATATTCGATCTCCAATAGGTAGATTATTGGGGTCTAATTGGTCGGAGGCAATACCTGATCGCCGATGATTGGAAAACACAGAGCGTCACAGGGCTTGAAGCGAGATCCCCCAGAGAACTTGGTAAATGCGGGCAAAAGAAGTAACCGTCGGTTTTGAATAGCAAAACATGAACAAACGATGTGATCAGTTGCGGCTCTCAGCTCCATCCGAGGGTGCACGTGTCCAGCAATTCGATAAACAGATCGATTGTCAGGATGGTGCGCGAGCTCGATACCGTGCCAATTGGTAGGCTCTGCATAGATTGAGAAACCAAGCTTCTCTGCAAATGAATGCGCGTCTCGATCGTGATTACCTAGGATCACTTTGAGCGTGGTCTGCTGTCTTTGTAATGTATCGATCCAACAGTCCATCTGGTTATGCGTAATCGATCGTGGATGATGAAATAGGTCACCGAGGATCCACACCGTGTCGCTCTCTGTATCGTTGATTGCATGGACCAATCGGTCAAGATCATGAAACTCCCCATCATCTGGCACAGGAATTCCAGATTGGCGGAAATGAGCTCCTTTTCCTAAGTGAAGATCGCTGAGGAACAGTGTATGAGTCTTCGGATGAAACAAGGTGCGATCAGCTCGTGCCATGAATTGGTTCCCACCGAACTCAATCGGTTGCATTAAAGCCCCCTGTCAGACGCGCCATGCGCTCGGCAACTGTTTCAGTTGATAATCTGGCGCTCAATCGATCGATTACTAGCGGCAACGCAAGTGGTGATGGTTGGCCAATTGCCTCTACGGTGAGTCTGCGCTGTGTAAGTGTTTCAAGTGTTGTTTTAAGTCGTTCAATATCAAACTCGTCCCGTAACACGTCTTGTTTGGCCTGATCTAGTAAGACATGCGTTGGATCGTACTGACTTAGAACGTCGTAAAGGAGCCCAGCTGATGTCTGCAGCATACGTAATGACTTTTGACGACTGGGATAGCCCTCGAAAATTAAGCCAGAAATTCGAGTAGTGGCACGAAACTGACGCTTTACTAACTCGGACAAATTCAATGCCCGTTCGAGATCGATGCTGACCTTCTTCGGGCTGATAATTGCCCCCCAAGACCCAATACAGAGATCGAGGGGCTCGGCCTCTGGGCTTAATATTTCTATGCCATAGTCGTTGACAGTCACAGTGAGAGTTGCTGGAAGTCGTTTAGTGATCCGCGTAGCGATTAATGGTCCTAACGCCTGATGGACCAACCACCCCGCGAATGGGTAAAGACACAAGTGATAACCGTCGCGCGTCTTAAAACGCTCCCCAAGTGTCATATCTTGACGTGGGCAATGGCTTATACGGCGTTGAATGTCAGCGGTTTTAAGCAGAGCGTTGGCGAGCCACTCTTTGTTTTGAATACGCTCGGACAAAGGTCGCTGTCTTTGAAAGTCCTGCATAACGTGGGTGGCAAGCGTTTCGGATAGGGGTAACCGTCCACCCGTCCACCGTGGAATTTCGCCACCCCTCCCCGATCGGGCAGCCTTTACGATCAAATCCCCCTCAGATAAGCGCACCATTTCAAGGCGCTTACCAGAGAATCGAAAAATATCCCCTGGTTTTAAACGACCAGCGAATGATTCTTCAACTTCGCCAAGGCTTGCACCTCGTCGCATTCTGACTCGGACGTGTGCATGAGAGACTATAGTACCGATACCCATACGGTGTCTTCGGGCCATTTGATTGGAGACCAAAACGAAACAACCATCCTCACGTTGTTCAAGGCGCCTATACTCTGGATATTTTTTTAGTGAATTCGACCCCTTCAGTAGTACATCCAACAAACGATTAAATGTTTCTAGAGCGAGGTCTCGATATGCCCAAGATGACGTTACTTCTTTAAACATCAAATCAGGGCGCCATGGCTTCTGAAGGGCCATTGTGACGAGGTGTTGAATCAGTACATCGAGACAATGCTCTGGCGGGCGAATTGGTTCTAGCGAATCCGCATCCAGCGCATCCGCAAGCGCTGCGAATTCATTCAGATGCAGACGATTTGTTGGTACCAGTAGTACATCAGTTTTAGAGCCTGGTCGATGGCTAGCACGTCCCGCGCGCTGAATCATTCGACTGACTGACCGCGGAGACCCAACTTGGATGATTTTTTCAACTGCCTGGAAATCGACTCCAAGGTCCAACGCACTTGTTGCGACAACACAGTCGATATCGCCGAGCTTGAGTTGCTTTTCGACGCTGTGTCGGACGTCCGCTGCCAGTGATCCATGGTGAAGCGCGATTGAGAGATCGGATCTCACAATTCCTAGAGCTTGATACCATTGCTCTGCTTGGTTTCTAGTGTTGGTAAAGACAATCGTGGTCCGTCCTGCGACCAGTCTTTGGCTCACAGGCTTCAAAAGGCTCAGCCCGAGATGACCGGCCCATGGCAGACGCGAGTCCTTGGTTGATTCTGCGATGCTCAGCGTTATTGTGCGGTCGATATCTGCTCGTGTAAGTTGCCCCGCAACACCATTTGGTAGCAGAGCTTCAAGTGCCATGTATGGATCCTGAATTGTGGCCGAAATACCTGTGATTGTTGGGTGCTTGCTCAAACGCATGAGACGGCTCAGGCACAGGCTCATCTGCACCCCTCGTTTTGAGCTCAACAAATCATGCCATTCGTCAACGACGATAGATTCCAGTGTTGAAAAAAGATCGATCGATTTTGGCGAAGATAAAATCACGGATAATGATTCGGGGGTGGTCATCAGTATATGTGGTGGCTTTCGAAATAAACTGGCCCTATCTTTCGCAGAGGTGTCGCCATTCCTCGCAAGGATTCTCACCTCGCTGGCCTCGAAAGGATCTTTTAAGGCTAGTTCCAGATCTTTCGTCATCGCCCGGAGCGGTGTGACGTAGAGTAAACGCAGGCCCTGTGGGGATCTTTCGGACAGAAGCCGCTCGATCATTGCCCCGGTGGCTGCTAGTGTCTTACCGGAACCGGTAGGACACTGAATCAACTGATGGATACCATTCGCTGTTCGTTCCCACGCAGTTTTTTGGAATGAGAGAGGACGGAATCCCTTGTCTTTGAAATACTTGTTCACCTGATTAAACGGCATGAGAGTCTTTCATTAGTGTTTCGAAGTGTGCTAAACGATCGGCGTCATTTGCCCCTACATCTTTACGCCACCGTAAAATCCGTGGGAAGCGAAGCGCGATACCACTTTTATGACGCGTTGAGCGCGTAACTCCCTCAAAACCTATCTCGAAGACCTGTTGTGGTTCCACCTGTCTGACCGGTCCAAACTTCTGCACTGTATGCTTTCGAATCCATCGATCCATTGTCTTGAGCTCAGCGTCCGTTAGCCCAGAGTATGCTTTTGCTACGGGGACAAGGTCGCCGTCAGAGGTCCAGCAGGCCAGTGTATAATCGCTATGTAAACTCGCTCTGCGGCCATGTCCGGACTGAGCGTAAATGAGCACACAATCTGCTGTCATTGGATCCAGTTTCCATTTCCACCAGTGCCCGACTTTGCGGCCTGACACATAGGGGCTTTCCCGTCGTTTGATCATGATCCCCTCAGCGCTTGCCTCGCGCGCTGATTCGCGCATGGCCGCGATTTGCTCGGGGGTGTTGGGAAAGGAAACGGTGCTCTGAGCGACTGCAAGGGTTGCCAATACCTCCTTACGATATATCAAGGGTTTTTCTCGTATATCCTCTCCATCGCGCCTTAATACATCATAGGCCCGAAAAAAAGCTGGATGTGTTTTAAGGAGGTTGTGTGTAATGCGCTTACGATTTAGCCGTGTTTGTAGGTCGTTGAAGCTTCGCAGGTGATCCGGTCTACCGGCGAGAATTTCTCCGTCAAGAATTAGCTGGGACGGCAGTGTGGTAGCAGCGTCAACGATGTCAGGGAATTGTTCTGTGATGTCGTGATCGCCACGAGACCAAAGACGAATTGTTTCACGCGTTTTGATCAATTGTGCACGGATACCATCCCATTTGTATTCCACCAAGACAGTGCTCAGATCGAGTGAATTAAGGTCGGTCTTGATCAGAGGGTTTGCGAGCAAAAAGGGCAATGGCCTGGCATCAAGCTCGTCTTGGGTAACTGGAGACTGGAGTCTGTGAAGCCAATCCCCATCCGCAATGAAATCACCCATCAGTCGCTCCTCGATGATCGCACGATCCATGGCAACTGCTTGAGCGACGGCATCATGCACTAGGCCTTTATTGACCCCAACCCGAAAGCCGCCGGATGACAATTTTAGAAATAAGAAGGCTTCATCCTTAGAGAAGGCTTTCAAGAGGGATAAGAGTTCGTTAGCGAGTTCCCCAAGTTCGAGTAGGCCGAGTTTTTCTTGACGGTGTATCCAGTCAGCAAGGACTGGTTGGGTGATTTCGGGTAATGTGTCTTGATCAGCAAACAAAATTGCTAAGGTCTCAGAGAGATCACCCACTGCGCCGTAACACTCCTCGAATAGCCATCTATCTTCACCGAACGCTAGGTATGCGGTTTGTTTCAGTGCGTTTGGTTTGAGTCGTTTGCCTCTCGTTCGATCCGTCAGAGCCTCTACGGCCAGCGCACTCTCCAGAGGGTCCGATTCCCGGATGAAAGCGATCAGTGCATCTCGCTTGGAATTGGTAGATTGGCTAGTATCCAGTGCTTGGAATAATGCGACAAAATTCATTGGTCAGTCCCTGCCTCAATACCAAAAGCGGTCTCCAATCGTTCAGCATTAATGTGGAGGCAATCATTCAGGTAGCGCGTAAACACGCGTGTTTCCCCATGGGTGGCATAGACCTGTGATGCGCCACTATCTTTAATGGTCCTAATTAATCCGTCCCAGTCCGCGTGGTCGCTAACGACAAACCCTTGGTTGATTGTTGAGCGGCGACGCACTCCGCGAACCTGCATCCAACCAGAGGCCATCGCAAGTTCGGTGGGTCGGAAACGCTTCAAGAACGCGGAGTCCGCGACTTGTGGCGGCGCAATGATTAAATCAGTCGAAATACGTTTCTGGGATTCAGTGGCCCGTTCCCACTGACATAACTCAATGCCCTGTTGTTCATACTCGAGATTGAGATTGGCGACAGCGTTGTGCACGAGTACTGACCGGTCGGATCGATTACCAATTTCTGCCATGATGCGTTGTGCCTTGCCGAGCGAGTAACACAATAGCACTGGTGTCCTATGATTCCTGACATGGTGATCCCACCAAGAAAACAGGCGGTCCATAACCTGGTCCATTGATGGCCAGCGGTAAATGGGCAGAGCAAAGGTGGCTTCAGTAATCAAAACGTCACAGGTTACGGGTTCGAACAACTGGCACGTTGGGTCTGAATCACGTTTATAGTCACCGGTAACAACCCAAACAGAGTGGCCGTCGTCGACCCGAATTTGTGCTGATCCGAGCACATGCCCGGCGGGATGAAAGCTAACCTTCACGTCACCAAGAATGAATACCTCGCCGTAGACATGGGTTTGGATATCATGCTCGCCGAGACGTTTTTTCAGAATACCCTCGCCTCCAAGTGCGCAATGATACAGCCTCGACCCAGCGCGTGCATGATCGGCATGCGCATGGGTGATTAGCGCACAATCAACCGGGCGCCATGGGTCAATGTGTGCGTGAGCTTTAGGGCAATACAGTCCCTCTGGTGTTCTTATAATCAAAGGCTCACGGAGACAGCTTTTTTTCGATACCATGGTGTCTTTACTAACTAAGTGAAGCGAAACAGCGCCCCATGCTCAGACCATTCCCTGTCATCATTGCCTTCCTGATGACCCTCAGTATTACTGAGATTGTCTCTGCACGCGAGAAAACCGGCTTGGTTTTATCGGGTGGTGGGGCTCGTGGTTTTGCGCACGTAGCCGTGCTCGAGGCCTTGGAAGCTAACCAGGTTCAGATTGATTACATCGCTGGGACATCGATGGGTGCAGTGGTTGGTGCCCTATACGCGTCCGGTTTAAGTGCGGTCGAAGTCCGTGAGAAGTTGCTGGCAGTTGACTGGAGTTCGACGCTACAAGACGTTACAGATCGCAATGAGCGTAGTTTTCGAAACAAGAGCTTTGAAGGCCGTAACTTTTTGGGGTTCGATTTAGGGGTCGGGCCTGACAGCGTGCGTCTGCCACTAGCTGCACTTCGTGGGCAAAAACTAGCGCTCGCGTTAAACGAGTTGATGCTAGAAACTGCGACGGTGTCAGATTTTGACGCTCTCCCTATCCCGTTCCGAGCCATGGCGACAGATTTAGCGACGGGTGATGCCGTGGTGTTAGGTCGTGGGTCGTTAGCCACAGCACTTCGGGCATCAATGGCTGTCCCAGTCGTATATTCTCCGGTTGAAATCGATGGTCGGTTATATGTAGATGGGGGCGTAGCAAATAATCTCCCGATAGACGTTGCAAGGGATATGGGGGCCGATCGAGTAATCGCGGTCGATACCTCATCACTCCGTTATTCAACGAACGAATTGACCTCAGTCGTCACAGTGGTTGACCAGCTTACGAACCTTTTGACACGCAGAAATACTGAGGCTCAGCTAGAGAAATTAACCGATAAAGATCTGTTAATAGAAATCTTTCCCGAGGGTATTGCGACGGCTGAGTTCAATAAAGCAGAAAATGCGCTTGCGCTTGGCCGGGAGTCACTTTCTGCCGTTCCCGATATCTTTTCGGCGTTTGCAGTCGATAGCGAAAAGTATGGAATATGGAACAAAAACCGGTTGGATCGTGATGAGCCGCCGACGCTTGCGTTCGTTGAAGTGATAAGTGATGCACCCCGCACATCGAGTAAGACCATTGCGAACCGGCTGACGGTCCGGCCCGGACAGCCGCTCGATAACGAGCGCCTGAAGTCGGATCTCGGGAAGATCTATGCACTTGAAACTATCGATCAGGTGGAAGTGTCGGTGGTGGAAAAAGACGATCAGGTCGGTCTGTCGCTTGAGACTAAGGAGAAAGCATGGGGTCCTGACTATCTAGATTTTGGATTTACGCTGGAGGACAGCCTCGATGGTCGTGCATCGTATAATTTAAACGGTGTAATTCGAGCCACCAACATCAACCCATTGGGAGGTGAATGGCGAACGGAACTTACGCTCGGTGACAAGACGCGTGTCACTTCCGAGCTCTATCAGCCTATTGACTATGGTTCTGATTGGTTTGCGACGGCAGTTGTAGGCTTTTTGCGAGAGGATCGGGCTCTTTACGAACAAGGGACGCTGACTTCAAGCTACGCAACCGAAACGCGTGAATTTGGTTTTGATGCAGGTTATTCGCTGGACACACGGGGTGAATTTCGCATTGGCTTCCGGCAAGCCAAGATAAAAAATAATAAACTACTGGGCGCGGAATCCTTGAGTGCCAAAGTGGATGACTCACGTTATTTCGCAAGAGCGGGTTTTGATACACTGGATTCCTTAGGGTTTCCGACGCAAGGTGTTCGGGTCTTAGGCGAGTATTCAATCTATGACGCAACGCTCGGTGCCACGAGGCAGTACGACGGTGTGACCCTCGACATATTGTATCCGCTCTACCACAACACTGGGACGACTGTATTGGGCCAAGGATATTTAGGCTATTTATTTGAAACCGCGGTGGCTGATGTGACCCCTCGTTATAGTCTGGGTGGATTCACGAGGCTCTCTGGCTACAGCCCAAATGAGATCTCGGGTCGGCACGCGGGGCTTCTTTCATTGATGGGTTACCAGCGACTCAACGAGCACGCAATTGTTCCGATTGACCAACCTTTGTTTATTGGATTTTCTCTGGAGGCTGGCAATGTTTTTCAGGATCGCGATGATCTTCGCTGGGATAAGACACTGTCAGGTGGCTCGTTGTTTATTGGCGCAGATACAGCGGTTGGGCCTGGGTATCTCTCTTTTGGTCGAACCGAGGGGGGCCGTCAGTCTGTGACTTTGTCTGTGGGTCGTCCGTTTGCGGAGAGAGACTAGTGCGCTTTGAACGACACATATATTCAGGGAAGCCTCCCACCGAAGTTCTGCTGCTCGTTGCCGATTTTCGGCACCTCCAATCGTGGGATGACTCAGTTGTCTCGGTGCAGCCGCTTGACGAGGTATTTGGCCAGGGCTCGCGATATCGAGTTCGTGTCTTGTTTAATGGTAATCCGATCGATATGGT
>Ga0160422_10002691_pt1 | contig 11110 bp, 2 predicted proteins | sample Fk160mmetaG_FD_108192 | JGI IMG/M metagenome (GOLD analysis project Ga0160422, IMG submission 108192) | Marine microbial communities from the Central Pacific Ocean - Fk160115 60m metaG | ecosystem: Environmental > Aquatic > Marine > Oceanic > Photic zone | place: The Central Pacific Ocean... | reverse complement strand
TGACACTTCAACCACAAGCATCTGTACCACAAATAATAAATCTCAAAGATAATTTTGCGGTTGACAGTGTTGCCATTACCTCTACTGGAAAAAATTATCTTACTCCACCAGACTTTGTAGTATTCAACAGTAAAACGAATAAAGTAAATGAAAATGTTAAATTTGAGGCAGAAATTGAAGGTGGTTCAGTTGCAAATGTCAAAGTAATCTCTGCTGGTGGTAACTTGAGCAGTGGTGATGTTGAATTACTCGCAGTAAATAATACAAATGGTGTTGGTATAATAAGTGCGACATATAATGATCCTACTGTTACACTCAGATTACAAACTCCTCTAAGTGGTTTCAGCACAGCTGTGCCTTTCCCATTCAGTGTGGGTGATAAAGTATTTGTTGAAAATGTAGGTGTAACTACAGGTAACGGATATAATTCTTCTGATTTTGGATATAAAACATTTACTCTTACTGGAGTAAGCACTGCTTTTGGTAATGTGAATGGAGCTACAGTAACTTACGAGGTTGATAAAGATCCTGGTCTTCATGATTTTGCTAGGTTTGGTACTATATCTAAAGATAATGATATTGCCAAATTTGAAGTAAAACTTATAGAAAGCAAATTTCTAAACGGAGAACCAGTCGTATCAACAACAGGAAATGAAGCTAGAGTAGTTATTGGAAAAGGTAAAACACGGAATGTGCTGAGAGTTGATAGTCTTGTGGGTTTCAATACAGGAGATGTTATAACTGGTAAATTCTCAAAAGCAGGTGGCACCATACAGTCAACCATAGAATACAGTGGTCACTTCACTCTTGACACATCCACTGAAAAAACATTTGGTTGGGAGAGAGATACAGGTAAACTTAATGATTTCTATCAAAGAGTTCAGGACAATGATTACTATCAACATTTTTCATATTCATTGAAAAGTTTTGTTGGAATCAACAGTTGGAGTGAACCTGTTGACTCTCTTGCACACATAGCAGGTTTCAAAAAACATTCAGATTTACTTCTAAATTCTGTTCCTACTACTGCACCACAACCATCAGGAATATCATCAGGCACAGGTAACGTAATTATAATTGATGAAGAAGCATCATTATTAGAAACACCTAATTTTGATTTGGTAAGTGAGAATACAAATTTAGATGAAAATATTTCCGATGAAGTACGATTCCAATCAGGTAGATTTGGTGATGCAATCATTTGCTCAACTAATAGAGTTTTGAGTATAGATGATTTGAGTCCTCAATTCTATACAGATCCCAATCTTGTTAGATCTGTTGAACTTGATACTTTCGATATGATTACAGGTGGACCTGGTGGTGATGGTATAAATGCAATCAAATATTATGCTCAAGTTGTTCTTGACACATCACTAGGGTTCTCATTCAATGTAACTCAGTACACAGAGTTTGTAGTTTTTCATGATGGCACTGACGCATTCATCAATAATTACTCTGAACTTAGTGATGGGGAGGATTTAGGAGAATTTATCACTGAAACAAGTGGACCTCTTGCAAGTGTAGCATTTGTACCGAACAATACAGCATTCAGTTATGATGTCACATTTCATAAAGAAATACTTACCAACGCAGTGGGCGTAGCGTCAACATCATTTGGATTTCAAGAATATAAAGGTAAAACAATTGCATTGAATGTATTTGGATCGCCAGTGGTTCAAGAAGTTGATGCGATTGATGCCACACTATACAAATCAGGTAGTATACTTGTTGCAGCAAGAGGACCTCTTGGTGAGAAGGAGATAGATGAATTTACATGGTTAGCGGATGGTTCTAACAATGTTGTATTCACAAATTTTGGTAAGATGGACGCTGATACTGATATTGGTCAATTCCAAATTAACATGTTGAGTGATGTATTGAAATTAAGACACGTCGCTCCAGTGGGAATGGCAGTAACGGTGACAGCATTCTCAAGATCGGTGGGAGTGGCACAAACTCATGGTAACACTGGAATAACAGGATCATACATTGTTGGCGATACCGAATTAGATGGTACTTTTACAAATATTGTTGCAAGTGGGTCACCTACAGAACAAATAATATCGCAAAAAGCATACGCAAATTATACAACTTGCAGATTCCATGTAGAAATACACAATACCACTGATGACAGATATTCAGTCTTTATTGTGGGTGCAAATTCATTTGGTGGGAATGCAGCGTTCAACAAATACAATAATCTGTTCACAGATGATAGTGAAAAACGTAATATGGCAAATACTGACATACATATTACAGGAACTAATACTCAATTAAGGTTCTTACCACTTGCAAATAAGGCATACACGGTAAGAGTAGCTGAACTTAAGATTGATAAACCAGATTCAGTAGCAAGCGATCAAACCTACAACCTATAATGTCTTTTCAACTAGCATCAGTCAATAAACAATTCAATACTACCAGTGAGAGTTTTCAAAGGTCATTCAACCTCACTCATCAAGGTGATCCTATATTTTCTCATGAATTTAACGCTAATTCAAGTACAAATGTTCTTTTAGGATCTGATACACTTGTGATAAAAAATCACTTTTATGTCACTGGTGAAGAATTGACATATGACACAGGTGGTGGGACAGCGATAGGAATAGACCATACGAGTAGTGGTATAAGTGGTGATACTCTATTACCTTCATCTGTATTTGTTATCAAGGTCAATGAAGATAAAATTAAGTTAGCAGCTTCTAAGGCACTTGCCCTTGCAAGAGATCCAATTGGGTTGACCACAGTGGGTGTAGGCACAACACATAGATTTACTGCACAAAAACTTGATACTAAGTGTATCATATTAATTGACAATGTTATTCAATCACCTCTCATAAGCATCACTGGAACAGCGACCACAACTGAAAATACAATGGTCAACCGTGAAGTAAGATTTGCAGACATAAGAGGATTCAAGCAATATGACATGGTGAAAATAGGAAATGAGATATTAAGAATTCAAGTTATTGGGTTTGGTACAGAACCAAATAATGTTCTTTTAGATAGAGCGTGGATGGGATCCACAGAAGAAGCACACTTGAATAATTCTACAGTTACTTTGTTGCAAGGTGATTATAATATTAGACAAGACAAAATACATTTTGCAGACGTGCCCTTTGGTGGAACTAGACAATTTGTAGGAGTCTCATCACTCAGTATTGATGTAGCAACAAATAGGTTTACTGCTTTGACTGAGGTGTTTGATACTGGCACACAAGTAAAACTTAGATCAATAACACCCCCTGCACCTCTTCAGGGAAATAGAGATTATTTTATAATCAAAAATGCTAATAATAATTTTTCTTTTGCAGAGACAAAGGGAGATGCACTTACTGGTGTAGGTATCACTCTCACATCTGCAGGTATAGGCACACACAAATTACTCGTTGCAGATGTTGTTCAAGGAAGTGAATTTCAGGGAAGATCTTTTATAAGATCAGATTATAGTGGTAATTTTATATTAGATGATTTAGCACCTAGTTTCACAGGTGTGGCAAAAACATTTACCATGACGAGTGGTGGATCAAATATAACAGGTATAAGCACAGATTTTGGTGTTGTATTAATTAATAACGTATTTCAAAAACCAGAAATAGATTATGAATACTTATCATCTACAGGTATTACATCTATAAGTTTTACAGGAAATAATATTGCAGGTCAAACTGAGATATACAGCACGTCTGATGTAAACGCAAATAGATTACCTAGAAGAGGTATAATATCTGGTCTTGGTAATTCACAAGGTTTTGGGTATCAACAAACCATCACTGGTTTCGGAACAGCTGTTGTCTCTGGGTTTGGAACCATTACTGTGGCTATGGGATTTACTGGTTCGGGATATAGAGAAGCTGGAACTCAATTTAGATTGAGAGTATTGGGTGGTAATCCAACGACTGCTGCAGCAGGCACATTTTCAGTGCAAGATGGAAGAATAAAAAAGGTCTTTATGGATGGAACGCCAGGTGCAGGTTATACCTTTACAGATGTTCCATTGCTTGAATTTGACTCACCTTATGGTTACGATGATATTAAATTAATAAGTGCAAACACTGGTATAGGTGCATCAGTATCGATTACTATAGGTGCAGGTGATAGTATTGCTAAAACTGAGATAATAAACACTGGATATGGATTTACAGTTGGTGAACAACTCACAGTAGCAGGCATACCCACCAATTTTAGTGCTGGATCAAATTTTCAACCTGCAACCTTTACAGTAACTCAAACCAGTGACGATAAATTTTCAGGTTGGGTATTAGGAAAGTTTCAAATATTAGATGATTTTTCAAATGAATTTAATGGAAGTAAAAAGATATTTACAATTACAGAAAATAATTCACCAATAAGTATTGAGAAAACTAGGGGTAATCAAATAAGTCTTGATGATGTCATTCTTATCTTTATAAATGATGTGCTTCAAAAACCTGGCGTTGCGTATAAATTCAATGGTGGCACACAAATTGAGTTTACAGAGGCACCTGCTTTAGGATCATCTTTACAGATTTTATTTTACCGTGGCACGGATGCTGATGTGACCGAAGCGTCAGCAGTGGAGACAATAACAAAAGGTGATATTATTACTATACAAAGTCCACCAGCAGATAGATCATTACTAACACAAAACCCCAGAACTATAAGAGAGACAATATCAAGAGATACCTTACAAACAACAATATACAGAGGTCAAGGAATTTCTGCAACAAAGAGCACTCTAAGACCAGTTACATGGAGAAAACAAGAAAATGACAAAATTGTTGATGGTGCGATAGTAAGCAAAGCACGAGGTCTTTATGCAGGTCAAATTTTCCCTGCTACTAGAATCATTACTGACGTTGCTACAACTGATACTGTGGTTTATGGACAATCGGGAATAATTGGATTTACAAAAACAGAGGATCCAGACAAAACAGAATTTGGTGTGAAGATTGTTGACACAGATAAAGACAATAGCAATTTTGGTTCTACTTCATTTACAAACCCATACAAATCCATATCTGAGGTGTCAATGGAGGGTGATCATGGTGTCATTGTTGGAGTAGGTGCCACCTCAAAGGGATTGCAATTAGAATTTTCTATACCGTCTAACTCACCACTGAGAGAAAACAACCTTGGTGGTATAACGGAAACAGGTATAGGAACTGGTGATTATTTCGTCATAAGCAGATCCAACATATCTAATGGAGGTATCCTTACTGCAAGAACAAGTAATGGTTCTGCAGTTGTTGGAATCGCTACTACATGCCTTGATGGTGTGTATCAAGTGAGTCATATTACCAGAGTGGGAACTGGTCAAACTATCCGTGTTCACACTGAACTATCATCAGGTCATGGCGTGGTTGTCACAGGATTGAGTTCTGGTGCAGGTAATTTTTATGGTTCTTATTCATACGCTAAATTTACAACTGGAGCTGTGGGTTTAGCGTTTACAGTGAACACCTTAAATGGTCTTACAGGATTATCAACTGCTCCACAAATCCAAAGAACAACTAAATTGTCACTGGATTACACATAAATAACAATTACGAACTAAAATAGTTTGCAAAAATAATGCCAGCAGTCATCACCGACCAGATAAGAGTTTTGAATGCGACGAATTTCGTAAGTGGAATTTCGACGACTGATAACAGTTATTATGTTTTCATAGGTCTACCAAATGCAACTTCGGTTGCATCTGATTGGAACTCAAACACCCCGTCACCTATTGATAATTTTGATGAACATGATAACATATATGATACTCTAATATCTGCAAAAAAAATCACATCCAGCGACGTGTTGAGAGTGATAAAAAAAATTACATGGTCTAGTGGAACGATATATGAGATGTATCGGCAAGACTATAGTATAAACAAATTGAGTCCTCAAACGAGTTCAACAAATTTGTATAGCACAAACTATTATGTTATGAACTCTGATTTCAGAGTTTATGAGTGTATATACAATGGAGCGTCTCCGTCAAATAGTGGTGGTGGTGTTATATCTCTTGAAGAACCAGTGCATACAGATTTACAACCACGTCAAGAAAGTGATGGGTATGTTTGGAAATATCTTTACACTATAAAACCAAGTGACATTATAAAATTTGACAGTGCTGAGTACATACCTGTGCCTGCAAATTGGTCAACTAATACAGACGTAGCAGATGTAAGAAATGCTGCTGTAGATGGAAAAATAGAAACTATTGTCATTGAAGATGTTACTAATGCGACATATCAGTTCAATGGAACAAAAAATGCTGTTCCAATAAGAGGAGATGGATCTGACGGCCTGGCATCCGTCACATTTATTAATGGTAAACCCTCTTCTGTGCAAGTAACAAATGGTGGTAGCGGATACACATTTGCTACACTTGATCTTGACGATGTGGTGACAGGTAGCGGAGCATCATTTTCTGTCATTGTGCCTCCACCTGGCGGACATGGTGCTGATATTTATAGAGAATTGGGAGCAAACAAAGTCCTTGTATATTCACGTATAGAAAATAGTGATGTGACTAATCCTGATTTCCCGACTGGAAATCAATTTGCAAGAATAGGGATTATTGAAAATCCTCAACAATTTAGTAGTACTAATTTACTTACAAGTGCTTCTGCATCTGGTGTTTATGGATTGAGATTGGTTGGGGCAGCAACCACAAGTATGTCTGTAAAGGTTGACGGGGAGATAAGACAAACAGTTGGAGTTGGTTCTACTGCTGTGGGTCAGATCATAGGATATGACCCTGTTACCAAATCACTTCAATATTGGCAAGACAGATCGCTTGCTACCAATGATTCCTCAGGTAATAAACCCACCTATGGATACAAACTAAATAGATTCACTGCAAGCCCTGCAACAGGTGGTAGCACAAACATAGTTGTTACTACTACAGGAGGAACAGAAACCTTATCAATTGATACAGGTTTTACTGGAGTTTCCACCACGGTAAACTCACAAACATATTATTTTGGTCAAACATATAATAGTGGATTAGCAAATCCAGAGATTAAAAAATACTCTGGTAACATTATCTACATTGATCAAAGACCTGAAGTAACTAGAGCAACAAACCAACGTGAAGATATTAAAATTATCTTAGAATTCTGATACGATGCCACAGAACACCAACTTAAATGTCAGTCCATATTTTGATGACTATGACTCATCAAAGAACTTTAATAAAGTTCTATTCAAACCTGGCAGTCCGATACAAGCACGAGAGATAACCACCCTTCAATCTATCTTACAAGGACAGATAGAAAAGTTTGGTAAACATATGTTTAAAGAGGGATCAGTAGTGATTCCTGGCGTGTTTAAGTTTGACGTTCAATATTTTTCAATCAAAGTTGAGTCTACATTTTTTGGTGTTCCTGTAGAGTTATACTTTGATAAATTAGTTGGTCTTAGAATACAAGGTAAAACATCTGGTGTCATAGCACAATGTGTAAGAGTATTATCTGCTGCAGAGTCTGAAACAAATGATACTACCATCTATATCAAATATGAAAAAACATCTGAGGATGGTCAAACTGATACATTTTTTGATGGTGAAAACCTAATCACATTATCAGACATCACATATGGTCTAACAACAATTTCACAAGGAAGTGATTTTGCAACCACAATAAATTCAAACGCATCAAACATTGGATCTTCATTTTTCATTACAAGAGGTGTATGGTTTATTCGTGGAACATTTGTAGAAGTAAATCCAGAGACTATAATATTAAGTCAATATGAACCATACATTTCTTGTAGAGTAGGACTCCATGTTAAAGAAGAGATTGTTACTGCTGTTGATGATAATAGTTTATACGATAATGCTGCTGGATTCTCCAATTTCACTGCTCCTGGTGCTGATAGGTTCAAGATTAGTGTTTCTCTTATTAAGAAAGACATAAACGATTTTCAAGATGAGAATTTTATAGAATTGCAGAGGATTGAGAATGGGTTCACAAAAAAAATCGTAAACAATACAATATACAGTGAGATAGGTAAAGAATTTGCAAGAAGAACCTTTGATGAGAGTGGTGATTATTATGTTGAAAAATTTGATCTAGAGGCAAAAGAATGTTTGAATGATAGACACTCTGTATTTGGCACCTTCTTTCCTGAGACACCAACATACGATAATAATACTCCATCAAAAGATTTACTCAATATAAGGATAGGTCCTGGTAAAGCGTATGTAAAAGGTTATGAGGTAACGACAGATTTATCAACAGTTTTAGACGTACCTAAACCAAGAACCACAAGACTTGTTGAGTCAAGTGCTGTGCCATTTGAGGCAGGTAATAAACTAAGAGTAAACAATGTGCTAAATGGTGCACAAATCAAATTGTCTGCAGCTACATCCGATTTTGTGGATTTACGCAGTGCAAGACTTGGTTCCACAAAATCTAATGCTGCTGGAAGTAGTGTGGGAAGAGCAAGAGTATATGATTTCAAACTACAAAACGCAGCATACTCAGGAGATACAAGTGTCTTTGATTTATTCTTATATGACATACAAACAGACACACAATTAGTAGTAAATCAAGCGACAACAATTGCTCTACCTGCTTATATTGAGGGTGCGAGTTCTGGTGCAAGAGGATACTTGCGTGATGCTGTATCGTCAAGTGCCACAATAACTCTTAGTCAAGTCTCAGGTAAGTTTGTAAAAGATGAGCAAATTATAATCAATGGTGTAAGAGACGGAAGAGTCCTTACAAGTATTACTGAATTTGATCTAAGTGATATAAAATCAGTAAGATCAACAGCAGCGTCTAGAACTTTTTCTGCTGATGTTGTTTTAGAGACAAAGAGAGATCTAACAGGAAGAACTTTTAGTATAACAAGTGGTGGTGTAGTTACGAGTGGTATATCAGGTTGGGTTAAGAATTTCAAAGTAGGGGACGTTATCGCTTATAAACGTGGTGGTCAAACTGACGTAACATTTAATGTTGTAAGTGCAGTGAGTCCTACAAATAATAACATTACCGTGGTTGCAGCACCTAATACAATTTCAGGTGTATGTCATAAAGCACTGCCTAGTTCAACAACTACTGTAAGTGATTTGAAAATTGTAGCTGGTAAGTTACGAGGATCTAAGAGTGGATTCTTGTATGCAGAATTACCAAATACAAATATTGAATCAGTTGATCTTACAGATTCCTTATTACAAACAAGGGTAGAAGACACAGGTTTGAGTACGGATGGTGATGGTATTTTGACCATGCCTTCATTGACAGGAACTGATCTTGTTTATGCACCCTTTGATGAAGAAAGATATACTGTCATATACACTGATGGATCTATACAAGCACTTACATCAGATCAATTTGTATTGACATCTGGTGGTAAGGGAGTTACTATATCAGGTTTGACTGCAAGTCAAAGTAGTAATGTGGTTGTTCATAGCACACAACAGAAATCAAAAATAAAATCAAAACAAAAAAATCTTACAAGAAGTGCATCGTTATTAGTAAGTGGTTCTAGTAGAGAAAATTCTGGTATAAGCAGTGCTATAGGAGACGGTCTTACTTTCAGTTCTGTCTATGGTAAGCGTGTGCAAGACAAAGACATATCATTAGATGTGGCAGACGTGACAGATGTCTTAGCAGTATTTGAGGCATCAGGCACAGATGATCCATCTGCACCAAAATTAACTCTTGGATCATATAACGGACCGAATGGAAACAACACTGATGTCATTCTTGGTGAGATTGGAATAGGTGTGACTTCAGGTGCTGCTGCTCTGGTTATAGGAAGAGATGGGACATCTAAAGTAGAGGTATTATTCAAAAATGATAAACCATTTTTAGAAGATGAAGAGGTAAAATTTGAAGAATCTGGCGTTCGTGCAATCCTTACAAATTTAGATCAGGGAGATAATAATATAAGAGGTAACTTCAATGTTGATAGTGGTCAGAGATCAGAATATTATGATTTTGGTAGAATAATTCGTAAACAAGGGTTCCCTGAACCACAAGGTAAATTAAAAATATATTTCGATCATTACGTTATAGACTCAGAAGACTCAGGTGATGTAATCACAGTCAATAGTTACAGTGCCACAGATTATGATACTATACCTGCTTTTGATAACATAAGGAACACAGATGTAATAGATTTACGACCAAGAGTAGCACCATACTCAACATCTACAAGATCTCCTTTTGAATTTGACTCAAGAAATTTTGCAGGTGGAGGTCAATCAGCCAAAGTTTTAGTCTCTGATGAAAATCTTACGTTTGATTACAAACACTACCTTGGGAGGATAGATAGATTGTACATAACAGGTGAAAAAATCTTTGTTGTCAAACAAGGAATCCCTGCTGTCAATCCAGTTGAACCAGAGAGAATACCTAATGCATTTGAAATCGCAAAGATAGAATACAAACCATATGTATTCAATCCAAAAACAGATGTAAAGATAACTTTCCGTGCAAATCAAAGATACACCATGAAAAATATTGGTGCTCTTGAGGATAGGATAGAAAGTCTAGAGGAAACAACATCATTATCTCTACTCGAATCAAAAACTGATAGTCTTGTTATTACAGATCCTACCACAGGATTGAGCAGATTCAAAAATGGTTTTATTGTTGATCCATTCAATTCGTTTGAGGCAGCAGATAAAACAAGACCACTCAAATATGACATCAATGATGGAAAACTCGTCTCCAAGAAATACCTCGATTCTATTGATCTGCTTATTGGTTCTAATAGTGTTGTGGGGACAAACGGTACTCCTGATCTTACGCTTGACCCAAGGTACGTAACAGATTTTGGTAACCCTAATATTAAAAAAACTGGTGACCTTATTACTCTAGATTATGAAGAGGTCATAGAAAGAGTACAACCTTTTGCTACAAGAGTTGAAAACGTAAACCCATACATGATAAGGACTTATCAAGGTAATCTTGCACTAAATCCAGAGTCAGACGTAAATATTGTAAGAGAATTTCAATTACTCGAAGGTTTCTTAGGACAATCAACAGAGAATGATGTTATTGATACTGAACTTACAATAGACGAGATGAGACAACAAAACATTGAGTTTATTGGAACAAGATTGAAACCTGGTACAAGTCATTTTACCACTTTTGCAGGGGAGGACATGATCGAGAATAATGCTCGT
>Ga0160422_10002690_pt1 | contig 11112 bp, 11 predicted proteins | sample Fk160mmetaG_FD_108192 | JGI IMG/M metagenome (GOLD analysis project Ga0160422, IMG submission 108192) | Marine microbial communities from the Central Pacific Ocean - Fk160115 60m metaG | ecosystem: Environmental > Aquatic > Marine > Oceanic > Photic zone | place: The Central Pacific Ocean... | reverse complement strand
ATTTTCGACGCTGTTCGCGCTGCTACCCGTGACGACATCTGGTCGCGAGGTGTCCAACTCGCCCGAGAGGATCGGGTTCTCGGTGTTTCGGAGTCCGACGACGAGTACATTTTGAGCGTTGTTCCCAAGGGTCGTGCTCGTCCGGCCACGGTGCACCTGTGGCCGGAAGACTCCGATTGGTCATGCGACTGTCCAGCAACGCTTCGGCCGTGTCTTCACATTGCCGCCGCGGCGATTGCGCTGCGTCAGTCGCGCGAGGCCGGCACGGGTTTGCCGACAACGGGGACGAGTGGACTGGCCACGGTCGGTTATCGGTTCGTCCGGTCGGAGCGCGGCCTCATTGTGCGCCGTGTGGTTGTCGGCGCGGATGAGGAAAGCGCCCTAGAGGGGCCGATCCAAGGGCAGCACAACGGGCCCATTGTCCTCAGTTTTGGCGATGCCGATGTGGCGGCAGAGACGGCGCTGGATCGGAGATTCGGTGCAGTGGTTGGACGAGAGCGCCTTCCGCGATTGTTTCGGGCGCTCTCCGACGTGTCTGATGTGTCCCTCGACGGGGTCCCGGTTGCGGTGAGCGAACAACCCGTTGTCCCGCATGGGTGGATCGAGGATTACGGGCAAGGGTTCCGTCTGCGTCTCGTTCGAGATCCGTCCATTACCGAAGTGTTCAGCAACGGCATTGTCGCGTGCGGCTCCACCTTGCATTTTATTGGGGACGGCCAACTGAGCCGGGAACAGCGCAGAGTGCTCACACGCGGAGTCATTTTCGGGATCGACGAAGTGGGACAGTTGGTTGGGGACATGATCCCTCGGCTCGAAGAAAAGATTCCTGTTCATGTGCGAACCAAACGGTTGCCCAACGTGGATGCGAGCCCTCCCCGGTTGGTGATGGAGACCAAGCGACAAGGCGACTCCTTGGTCGTTCGGCCGGCCATTGTCTACGGTGACCCCCCCACGGCTCGCATCCTCCGCGGTGAGTTGGAGCTGATGGGTGACACGGTTCCCATTCGCTCCGAGCGGTCCGAGCAGCGCCTCATCCGGCAACTGGGTGAAGAAATGCGGATGGCAGTGGGGATCGAAACCCGACTTCAGGGAATGGCTGCCGTTCGATTTGTCGATCGCTTGGGGCGCTTTTCCGGTGAAATTCTTGGGAATGGCGTCAAACAGTTCCGTCGCGTCGAGGCCTTCGAGCCTGAAATTCGCATCGATGGCGACACCGTCCATGCAGAGATGGGTGGAGCGGATCCCGAAGACGTCATTGCAGCATGGGTTGCGGGCGATGATCTCGTCAGCCTCCCTACGGGGGGCTACGCCCCCATTCCCGTGGATTGGCTGGAGCAGTATGGCGATCGGTTGGCCGATCTCTTGGCCGCGCGAGACGCCACTGGTCGGGTGGCCCGTCACGCGCTCTTTGACCTTGCTCGTCTCTGTGAAGAGCTGGATCACCCACCGCCGCCTGAACTGGAGGGAATTCGAGCGCTGGTGTCCGACTTTGAGGGAATCCCCGATGCACCGTTGCCTCCGGACTTTGATGGCGACCTGCGCGATTACCAGCAACAGGGCATCAACTGGCTTCACTTCCTGAAAGAGGCACAGATGGGCGGTGTTCTCGCCGACGACATGGGCTTGGGTAAGACCGTTCAAGCCCTGTGCATGATCGACACAAACACGCTTGTTGTTGCGCCAAGGAGTGTGCTCAGGAACTGGGAAAACGAGGCCAAGAGATTCCGTCCCGACTTAACGGTGTCCATCTACCATGGCCCAGACCGAAAGCTGGACCGAAGCGCAGACCTCATCATCACAACTTACGCACTGCTCCGGGGTGACCAAGAGCGACTCACCAAAGATGAATGGGACATGGTCATCATGGACGAGGCGCAGGCCATCAAGAATCCGCAGAGCCAAGTTGCCCAGGCATCGTTCAAGCTGAACGCCCGGTTCCGACTCACGCTGACGGGAACGCCTGTCGAGAACAGACTCGAAGAGCTCTGGAGTCAAATGCACTTTGTGAATCCGGGTCTCCTCGGAGGCCGGAAAGACTTTGACGAACGGTACGCTCAGCCCATCGCCCGTGCGGATGCGGGCGTTGCTGCACACCTTCGCGAGCGGATCCGACCCTTCGTGTTGCGGCGGCTAAAGAGTGAAGTGGCGCCAGAATTGCCGCCGCGCACAGAGATCGTTCTCCGCTGTCAACTCTCGCCAGCTGAGCGGGATGTCTACAACACCGTTCGAGTTGCCACGCAGACAAAGATGGTTGAACGGATGGGCTCAGGCAATGTAATGGCCGCACTTGAGGCGCTGCTTCGGCTTCGCCAAGCATCGTGCCACAGCGGTCTTGTGCCGGGGCAGGACGCGGAGGGCTCGTCGAAGATCGACCTGTTGGTGGACACCCTAGTTTCCATCATTGCGGAAGGACACAAGTCCCTCGTCTTCTCCCAGTGGACCGGCTTGCTCGACCGAATTGAGCCCCACCTCGACGCCGCCAACATTCCGTTCATCCGCCTCGATGGACAAACGCGGGATCGCCAGGGAATGGTCGACATCTTCCAAGGTGACGATGGCCCGCCCGTGATGCTCATCAGCCTCAAGGCCGGCGGGACGGGCCTCAACCTGACCGCTGCCGACCATGTCTTTTTGGTGGACCCTTGGTGGAACCCGGCAGTGGAAGATCAGGCTGCGGACCGGACGCACCGGATTGGTCAAGATAAACCGGTTCTGGTGTATCGCTTGGTGGCGGAAGACACAGTCGAAGAGCGGATCATTGCGCTACAGCAGCGAAAACGTGCGCTCGCGGAAGCCGCCTTGGGGGGAGCCGATCAAGCATCCGCCATCACCCGCGAAGATCTCATGGCGCTTCTGGCCTAGTGAATTCGACTCACCGAGGCACCCAGCGACTCCATTAGGCTGACGTACCACGCTGTCACCGAATCGGTTCGACCATCCAATGCAAGGGTACCCCAGACGACGCTCAGCGTTTCGGTTGTATCGGCGCCGGTCTTGGTTCGTTGCGAGTCCTTGACCGGTCCGCCGCACGGGCCGATCGAATCAAAGAGGGAGATCAATCCGCCGATGGCGATGACCTGACCGGTTGGATTGAACACGTACTCTGTGCCCGGCTCGGCAATGCCAATGCGCCAAGGACCGGATCCGCGCTGGGCATCGACCACACTGATGGGCAACCCGGACCATAGACTCGCGACATTGCAGCAATCGACCGCCGCATTGATGCTGCCCATTGCGTTGCGATTTACAGCTCCGACCAGATACTCAGATGCGGGTTTGCTCCGACCGCTTGGCTTGAAGCCTCCGTGGCGCAGCAGATCCCGGACGATCGGTTTGAGGGTCTCGGGACGATCAATGGGCGGCGCAGCGTCCGGCGAAAACCATGCATCCAAGTCCGCGAGAGTCTGGACCTCATGGAGGGGGTTCGGCCATGTGGTGTGCAGAATTGCAGCGTCGAGAAGCGGGTGAGGGTCGAGCGTGATGTTCATCGAAAGGGTGTATCCCGGAAAGGTGTTCCCCGTGGAACACTCACGGCAGCGTCAGATCTTGTAGTCTCTCTCCGTGCCTGTTTACCGGATTCCCGAGGAAGAACACGTCTTCCCCCATGCCAGTCTTGCGGAGCCCAGTGGTTTGCTCGGCGTGGGCGGTGACCTGCATCCAGACCGTTTGCGCTTGGCGTATGCAAATGGAATTTTTCCTTGGTACTCCGAAGGGCAACCGATTCTCTGGTTTTCCCCCGATCCCCGATGCGTCTTGGTGCCGACCGACCTTCGCGTTGGGCGCAGCCTTCGCAAGACGCTTCGCAAGACCCAATTGCGCGTGACGATGGACTCCGCCTTTCCGCGGGTGATCGAGTCCTGCAAGACGATTCCCCGGTCGGATCAAGACGGCACATGGATCACGACGGCAATGCGAGAGGCCTACATACATCTCCACCACTTGGGTCATGCTCACTCGGTCGAGGTGTGGCTCGATGACCGTCTGGTTGGCGGACTCTACGGGGTTGCAATGGGGAAGATGTTTGCGGGCGAGAGCATGTTCAGCACGGTCTCCGATGCTTCGAAGATCGCGTTGGTTTGGCTGGTTCGGCAACTGGAGCGCTGGGGCTTTGAGTTGATCGATGCTCAGGTGCACACACCGACCCTTGAGCGAATGGGGGCGATGGAGATCGACCGGTCGGACTACCTCGATCGATTGGGGTTGCTTGTGCGAGAGGCAAGCCCGGTGGGCCATTGGTCATTCGATGAGAATTTTTTCCCGCTCGCTTAGCGCACCGCTCGGGCCAGTTGAGATTCGGACATTACTCCCACATGGACCCGCGTCACTTTTCCATTTTCATCGATCACAACGGTGGTCGGAAGCGTGGAGATGTCGTATTGCGCTTGCAGTGCCTCACCGACGACGGCGACCGGGTAGGCAATGGACCACTCCTTTACGATTCGCTTGACGCGAGAGATGGGGCCGTCGTCAACCGAGAGGCCGAGTACAGGAATCTCTGGATGGGCGGTGGCAAAGGCCGAAAATGCGGGGACTTCTTGACGGCATGGACCGCACCACGTCGCCCAGAAGTTGATCACAACGGGCGACCCTCTCAATTCACTGAGCGTAATGGCATCGCCTTCGAGTGTTCGCACCGTAAAGTCGGGTGCGATCTCGGGAATTTGTGGCTTTGGCTGCAGCCACTGAATTCCCAAAAAGACAACAATTCCAAGCGACAGGGCTACAGCCCAATCCTTCAGCATCCGTTTCATGCATGCCTACTATGACTCCATGCGGGCGTTGACGACCCACAACGTGATACCTTCAGGCTGCCATGAAACGAATATTTCTATCCTTTGTCTGTCTGTTTGCGGCCTTGACCTCGTCGAACAGCCTCGCCTTGACCCCTCCGATTGGATGGACTGCCATTGGTTCCGATGCAGCGGTTCTCGACCCCGATCATCCCGAGAAGGGGCAGGTTCTCGAATTCCGGCTCGAGCGAGCGAAGGGGCTTCCCGAAGAAGTGGTGGCGTCGCTGCTCAAAAAAGGGATTGCGATTGAGCGCTTCGGCATCGAGCCAAATGGCCACATTAACCTCGTTGGACCCGAGCACTTGGGACGCGCCAAACTGTACTGGGCAGAGCCGACTGTGGCGATGTGGTGGGCCGTTATTGCGGGTCCTGACCATGTGGTGAGTCTGGACCCCGATGCGCTCTTGCAATCGCTCCAGCCCACTCCCACAGGCGTGCAGTGGGGCAAGGTGGAAGTGCTTGGAGCTGGCCAAGATGGAACGCCTTGGGGTGAGGTGGATAGCCTCAACAAAGGCGGAGAAGGCTGGGGAACCAAGGCCACACAAAGCCCATGGGTGCAAGATGCAGCCGTAGTTGGAAAGTGGGAAGGCAGCGCGAAAATGCGCGGGCTCACAACCAAGCTGACGTTTTTCTTCGAAAGCAACGGGGAACTTCGGGTTCAGTCGATCGTGGAAGACAAAGAGACGGTGACGCAGGGGCATTGGGCCACACGCGATGGCCTGATGCGCATGGACATCACGGAGGGCGGCTCAAATCTGCCCTACATGCTGACCCAGTCGACACTGTCTGTGCCCTATGCTGGTGCGCGGCTCACGCTGTACAAGCGGTGAGCATCAGCGACGAGCGGCAAGCCCGCGTGCGTCACATGCTGTCCCACAGGCTGGGATCGGTTGTGGTGGTCTTGGAAGCGGTGCATCGGCGCCACAATGCATCGGCAATTCTTCGCAGTTGCGAGTGCTTCGGGGTTCACGAGGTGCACCTTGTCACAAAGGCTTTCAAAACCAGCAAAGGCGCTGCGCGTGGCTCAGAGCGGTGGCTGGAGTTGCACCGGTGGACTTCGACCGATGACGCCGTCGCAGCCCTGCGTGCACGGGGGTTTTCGATCTTTATTGCAGACTTGATGGACCAATCGTTCACACCCGACACAGTCCCCATTGATGGCAACATTGCGATTTTGATGGGCGCTGAACTCACCGGGGTGAGCGAACGAGCCCGGGAGTTATGCGATGGCGCCGTGTGTGTTCCCATGCACGGACTGACGGAATCACTCAATGTCTCCGTGGCCGCCGCGTGCATCCTTCAGCGAGTCACAGAGCGTGTTCGCGACCAGGTTGGCGGCGGCAATCTCGACGCCACCCGTCAAGAGCGATTCTTTGAGGAATGGTCCCACCGGGAACTCGAAGCCCGTCAGGGAATGCTTGCCCGAAGTCGGACACAACCCTAATCGCTGAAGGCGCGCCTCAGCGTTTCGTGGCGAGGATCGTTGGGTCCGAGTGCCTTCGCCAGAGCATCGATGCGGTTGTTCAGCGAGGGTTGAGCATCGTTTCGATCCATCAAGGCTGCGATGTATCCATCATCCCACACGGTTTGCTTGCGGTTGGCCTTCAAGTCCGCCATTAGCTCCCGGACACGCTTGGGTTCCAAGCGATCCTCAAGGTACAGAATCAGCAACAATCGTACGGCCTCAAGGTCGAGCGGTTGAGATCCGCATTTTCCGGGGGCCGAGCAGCAGCGGTTCAAGCCATCCTCGAGCAGCTGCATTGCGTTGATGCGGTTGCCCTTTCGGATGCGGATCCGAGCCAGTAGTTTCACCAAGCCCATGTCCCGACTGGACTCACGGAGCAGCGCGGTTGTCTTGGTGTCCGCTTCGTCGATCCGCCCGACCATAAACAACAGTTGCGCCTCCGCGCTCGCGAGCATGACACGCTCCGCAGGACTCGAACTGGATTCGACTTCGGGCTCAATTCGGGTGAGTGCTTCCTCGGCCCGCCCGATGCGAACCAACGTCTGCACCAACATCACTGCAGTGTGCGATGATCCGATTACTTGGTGGCCAACGGTGTCGCCAAAGCTCAACAGCTCGCTTGCGGCTGCAGGAAGTTCTTCGGCTGCGATTGCAGCCTTGGCTCGTTCGAACCGGGCCACATCGTCCACTCCGGTGAATGCCTTCAGGGCGTGGAGGGCTTGCTTTGGTTGACCGTTCTCCGTCAACATCGCTGCGGCTGCGAACTCGGCGCCCAGCGCCAGCATTCGCTCTCGAAGGTGTTCCGGGTACCGCTCGATCAGGAGTGCGAAGCGCAGTCGAGGGTCATCCGGTGGAAGGGACCAAATCGGGTCGTCGCCAGCAGGTTTGGTGTCGGCCTGCACCGGCTTTGGCTTCGGTTTGGGCATGTTTTCGCGTCCAGAGCGTCGCGCAGCGCGCAACTGGTCCGCAGTTGCCCCAAACTCGCGCGCCAGTGCGAGGTGTTCTTCTGCTCCCGCACGATCGCCCGCGCTGTACCGAGCCCGACCCTCTTCAAGATTGGCTTCCACTAGACCGTTTCGCGCCACGCGCAGAAGGTCTGGCGCCTTCGGGTGGTCAAGTGCTTCGAGGAGCCATCGGGCTTCGTGAAATTCACCCAAGTCGATGAACTTCTGGGCCTTGGCGACCTGCGAATCGGGGTCAGTCCCCATGAGTTGTGCCAACCACCCCATCAATCTTGATCCTCCGTCGTCCGGAATCGGCGCCACTCCTCAAGGAAGCTGAGGCTGTGGTGGTCGACCTTGTCGACGTAGAGCACGCCATCCAAGTGATCGCATTCATGCTGGGCCACCACCGCAGGAAATCCATCGAGTTCGCGTTCAAACTGATTTCCCAAATGGTCGTAGCCCGTCACATGAACGCCAGCGGGGCGCCGCACCTCGCCGCGAAGGCCCGGAATGCTCAAACATCCCTCTGTGTTCACCGCAGTCTCATCCGTTGTTGGAGTCAACACAGGATTGATCCACACCTCAAATCCTTCTTCTGGGTCGAAGGTCAGCAATACAATGCGAACGCTCTGGTGGACCTGCGGTGCGGCGAGTCCAACTCCGTCGTATTCGATGACCGTGTCCAGCATGTCCCGGATCAATCGCTGGACCGGGGCACTGGAAATTTCGTCTGGAGGTATGGGGTCGGCAACCCGGCGGAGGACCGGATTACCCATGCGAGCTACTTTTAGAATGGCCATAGGATCGGTCTATCATGTTGCCAATGGAATGCCGTCTGGGTAACAATCGAAAGGCGAACGGAGCTTATCGGTTCGGTTGGAGACCAAGTTGGCCGAGAAAGAAGAGAAATGGGAAGACAACATCGGTGGGAGTGTCACCATCAATGGTCAGACAGTGTCGTTCTACGTCGACAAGGAATGCATCTTGTGCTCGGTGTGTGGGGATGCTGCGCCCAACAACTTCCGAATGAGCGACGATGAAGATCACGACATTTGTTACAAACAGCCCGACTCCGAGGACGAACTCGAAGAGTGCTACGAAGCACTGGAGAACTGCCCCGTCGAGGCGATCGGCGACGACGGCTGAACGGCGCTGACCCAATTACATGCCCGTTGACGAAGACAAAGCTTCGCTGGTAGCGTTCACGCTCGGGAGACGGCCATGCGCGTTGTAGTGTTCCTTACTTTTCTGTTTGTGTCGTTTCCCACGTGGGCGTTGAACGCTCATGAGATGCCCGAGAGTGCACACACCGTGGGGGCGGGAAATTCTCAAGTTCATCTGGGCCTTGGGCAGAGTTCCTTTGGCCTGACAGACACCCTTGACCTGCGAACCCGCTTGGTGGGGCAGTTCTTTGGGTTCAATGCGCAGTTGAAGTGGGCCGTCATGCAGACGGACGACGCTGCGTTGAGCCTCGAGCCGCTGGTGTGGGCCGAGTGGCCGTGGGCCACCATGGGGTTTCCGTCGTATTCGGCGGGTGCCATGCTTCGGCACTCGATGCGTGTGGGCGAGAAAGGTCGCTTAAACCTCGGTGTTGGAGGGATTTACGATCATTTGAAGGTGACGTTTCAGTTCTCGAGTGAGTACGACCCGCGGCGCGGCTTCGGTGGTGACTGGTGGTATTCGCTGACCCTCACACGCGCGCCGGCGGTGTTTGGGCATGCGGTGACCGACATAGGCGAAAACGATTTCCAGCCCGGCTGGATCTTTCACGGCATACGGGTTCCGATTGTGGTGGGCTACGAACATCAGCTTTCAGAGCAAAACAGCATGAATACGGTGATCCGGGTTCACCCGCTCAACATCGTCAACGGGGGCAGTTGGTACGGCGAGTTTCAACCGACCTATGTGTCTCGGATGGGCGAACGTGCACGAGTCGCGCTGGGCGTGAATGTAGTGGTGCCCGGAAACCCTCTCCCCATAGCGGACGATGACTTGGCAGAGCTGGTCGACGACCAAGCGTCCAATTTGCATGTCCGTGCGTGGGAAGCATGGGTGCCGGAGATGCCATTCCTTCCGCTGCCTCACATGGGTATCTACTGGGTTTTTTAGGGGCCGAATAGTCGTTTTCGAAGCGCGTCGACGGCTGCGGATGCATCATCGGCCATGGCCTGCGCCGCGGGATCGCTGGGAATGGAGTCGTCGAGATCGATTTTTCGATCGGTGACACCGGATGGACCGACGCGAATTTCGCCCAGCCGAAGGCCCCGCTCATGCGACCGGATCCAGATGGCATCGCCGACCTTGAAAGGGGCATCGAGGCTTCGATGTTTGTGTGTATCGATCACGAGGTCGATCCGTCCGGTCTTGGCCAGTCGTCGAGCGGCCGACGTGGCGCCGTGGTTCAACAGCACAACGCGATCGATCGAATCGGGAATGCTCTCGAGCGCTTGGGCCCCAGCCTGATACGGATCGAGGCGCTCATAATTTGGAGTGACGAGGTTCTTGGCGCCCGGGTGGGAGATGCCAATGAACGCAAAACGCAGGTCGTCGTGGCTGGCGTACACAACCGGCTCAATGCCGGGTCCGTGCAGGTTTGAGCTGAGCAGTGGAAGCGATTGTGCGTCACCCAAGATCGGGGGTAGACCCAGAAGATCTTCGAAGCTCACGTGGACTGCTGCGGGCGCGACCAGTTTAAGCCCTCGGATCATCCACTGATTCTTGAGTTCTGCCTCTGGAATCGGGTTTCCATCGAGTCCAGTTCCTCCGTCGAGCCATCCGCCCAGATTCACAAACATCTTTGCATTCGACGCTGCAAGTACGGTTGCCGCTCGTGGCAGTCCGCCTCGTGGCCGGGTTGAGCACCCGCAGGGGGCCAAATCACCGCGCTGTTCGCCGGCGTAAAACAATGCCCACTCTGCATCATCCGGGGGCGCCAGTCGTTCGGCAAGAGGCCCTTCCGACAGCAGATGAACCGCCATCGCATCATCACCCTTGACCACGCGCGGCTCACCGTTGGCAACCGAGACTGCAGCGAACAGGAGAAGTCCAACCATGAATCTAGCCTACCGAATCGAGACTTTTTTTGCTTGACTACTCATGGTCGACGCGGCCCATTCCGTTTCCAGATGTGGCAGGACGGAAGGTTCATGAACTCACTGACAGTTCCCCACATCACCAAGGCTCGGTCCGTCACGCGGCATCTCCAGACCATCGCATACGATGTCACCGCGGCGTGTCTGACCTCCAACTACCTCCAAGTACCGGGGAGTTTCGACGTCTTGGAGCAGCCAACGGGGCTGGCCTTTGTTGGGCGTCCAGGCACGCTCAGTCGAGTGGCCCGAATTGAAGCTGGACAGTCCGTTCGGGTGGACTATCGCTTTCGAGATGATCGACTGCTTTTTTTCTCGCGGATTCTCGGGCAGTCGGAACCGGGTGTTTGGAAGCTGTCGAGGCCCCGAATGGTCCAGCGACGGACCCGTCGCGTCCAAGAACGCCGCCCGGTGCGTGGCGACGTTGGGTTGCGGATGGCGATGATGACAAATCAGGGCATCCAGCCTTTCACACTCATTGATCTGTCGAGCGGGGGCGCTGCAGTTCAATTCGATCCGCGATTGGTCGGCCTGTGGGTGGGTCGCCGAATGACGGTCTGGCTGGAAACTCCTGAACACCAAGGCGTGGTTGTGACTGTTGAGGTTCGCCACGTCTCTCGTCGGGGCTGTGCGCCCGGTCACAAAATTGCAGGGGTGCGGTTTGTGGACCCGGGAACGCAGGTCCGGCAGGTTGTCGATCGGGTGTTGATCGACGACTAAACCATGAGGGCTGGCTCGGCCCCATTTGGGGGCGTTTCGGAGCCGGGTCAGTCCTCAGACCACCCGTGAGCCAAGACTCGGATTGGTCGAGCGCACGCTTCGAT
>Ga0160422_10002688_pt1 | contig 11114 bp, 6 predicted proteins | sample Fk160mmetaG_FD_108192 | JGI IMG/M metagenome (GOLD analysis project Ga0160422, IMG submission 108192) | Marine microbial communities from the Central Pacific Ocean - Fk160115 60m metaG | ecosystem: Environmental > Aquatic > Marine > Oceanic > Photic zone | place: The Central Pacific Ocean... | reverse complement strand
TACAGGCTTGATTCGAGGAGCATTCGAATATCAGGGGCAAAAATGCAGTGCCGCCTCCCGCGCTTACATGCCAGCATCAATTTGGCCCGCCATCAAGGCGGAAATGCAATCCGAAATTGCGACACTCAACATTGGACCTCCAGATGATTTTGGCAATTTCATCAATGCAGTCATTGATCGTCGTTCATTTGACAAAATCAAAGGCTACATCGACTTCGCCAAGTCAGCACCCGATGCTGAAATCGTTGCTGGTGGTGGATGCGACGACAGCATAGGTTATTTCATAGAACCAACTGTGATTGAAACGACCAATGCACATTTCAAGAGCATGGTAGAAGAAATTTTTGGGCCCGTCCTCACAGTCTATGTCTACGACGACAGCGCTTCGAATGCCTTTGAAAAGGTTTTAGACCTGATCGACTCAACCTCAGAATACGCACTCACGGGGGCTGTGTTTTCAAACAATCGATATTCACTTGATCTCGCTTCCAAAAAATTGGAATATGCCGCGGGCAACTTCTACCTCAACGACAAGCCTACTGGAGCTGTTGTTGGTCAACAGCCTTTTGGCGGGGCGCGTGGATCAGGCACCAATGACAAAGCAGGTTCTTACTTGAATTTGCTTCGTTGGGTCAGCCCGAGGACCATCAAAGAGACCCTGGTTTCACCAAGAGACTACCGATACCCCTTCTTGGGTTGATTTTGATTCGCAGAAGCCGATGAAAATAAAGAGGGGAGCGGCGTCTCCGCCATTCCCCTCAAAAACACGGTGTAAGCCGGATTCTGTTCCCCAAAGGGCCCTGCCATTGATCTGACGCGACCTACCCATTGACTTGGACGGGACGTCCTCGAATGCCAATTTACATGGTCTTGCAACCCACAAGGTTTACCCAAGCCGCAAGGTCACCCTTACGCTGGTGAGCTCTTACCTCACCTTTTCACCCTTACCTGTGCCTTCAAGGCCATCGGCGGTTTGAATCTCTGTGGCACTGTCTGTCACGCTCCGTTGAACGCGCCTTTCCTTTCGGAAAGTGTGGCTCCCTATGTTGTCCGGACTTTCCTCCCCACAAGTGAGGCGGCAGAGTCAACCGAAAGACGAAAGTAAGACACCACAACCCGATTTCTCTGTTAGATTCGCATTGTATCAACAAGACATAAGAAAAACCCCGACGTGTCCTTTCATTCTTACATGCTTCACAAACCCTTTGGGGTTCTAAGCCAATACTCGGATGAGGGAAACCGCCGCGGTTGGGGAAGTTTGAACTTGCCCTTTCCGAGCGACGTCTACTCAATTGGACGACTCGATGCGGACAGTGAGGGTCTCTTGCTGCTCACGAACGACAACCGCCTAAAGGCGAGCTTGCTCGATCCCGAACAAGGCCATGCAAGAACGTATCACGTTCAAGTAGAAGGAATTGCTAGACCCGAACAGCTGGAAAAGCTCCAAACTCCAATGAATTTGAAGATCAAGGGGAAAACCATCACCACTAAGGGTTGCGATGCCAAATTGATCAACCCCTCTTGGCCTCCTCGCGTACCGCCAATTCGAGTTCGAAAAACCGTTCCCGATTCGTGGCTAGAGGTCACCCTGTACGAGGGAAAAAATCGCCAAGTCAGACGGATGACTGCCGCTGTCGGCCTTCCCACTTTACGTTTGATTCGCGTCACCATGGGAAATTGGAGTCTCGGAACGATGACTCCGGGCGATTGGATGCAACTGGATAACACTCATTCCACATGAATGCGGTTGGCTGGATTCTTTCACCGTTTCGAACTTTGTTGGCCATCCTGCATACAACCGTGTGCAGCGCGATTGGGCTCATTGCAATGTCAATCAACGCGACAAACGGCGATTGGGTGATGTGGCGCATCGGGCGCCAGATGTGGAGCAGACCCTTGCTTCAATTCGTGATTGGTGCAAAGCTGAGGGTTGAGGTACACCCAGAGGCCCAAGTCCTGGCAGATCGCAACCAAGGGGTTGTACTTGTTGCCAATCACAGCAGTCTTCTCGACATCAATGCAGCATTTGCCGCAAGCCCCTCTCCAATCGTATTTCTGAGCAAAGCAAGTGTTCGTAAAGTCCCCTTGCTGGGAAAACTGAATGAAATGGCGGGAACTGTCTTTGTAGAACGTGGAAACCGTGATTCCTCTGAAAATGCAGTCAACCAGTTGACCGCGACATTGAAGGAAGGTCGAAGCGTATTGGTTTTCCCCGAGGGAACACGCAGTCAAGACAACGCCATTCAGCCATTTAAGAAGGGCGCTTTTCACTTGGCCAAATCTGCTTCAGCGCCCATTGTCCCCATGCATATCTCGGGAACGTGGGAACGCCTTCGATCAGGAAATGTTCTCATTGCACCCTCAACCCAACCGATCAGTATTTTGGTTGGTGCTCCAATTCAGCAAGAACTGGAGGACAGCGCATCTACCCTTTTGCACCGTGCGGAACGAGCCATCAAGACGCTGAGCAGAGCCCACGCCACCTGAGTTGTCCAGTCACAGGGCATCTTTTACATGCTCAAAAACATGTTGCGTTTGATTTTCGCCCGTCAGTCGTACTCATCAAACTCCCTGTACATCTCTACAAATTTCTTTTTCTCCCTCATGGAATTGTCCAATTGAAGGGTGAAAAATTTTCCATCTTCTTTGATTCGCCTTTCTGAATCCTTCAATTCTTGGAAGACAGAAATCAGCCCTTTCTCCTCGGGCTCCAGATCCTCTTGTACAGAAAGCAACATGAGTCCCTGTGCCGCTTTGTATTCCAAGAAATACCAATGCTTCTTGCCAAAATGCATGTAAACGACGAGACGGTCATTCTTGCGGTCAATCGCCATCTTACCTCGAATTGTGCGCCACACGTTTTGCTCTCCGAGGGTAGCCAATGAAATGTCACCTTCACTTACCCACCAGTGATCGTAATCATCGTACCGCCATTCCATCATATGGAATACCATGGAATGCCGTACCTCCTTAGGAACTTCTCTTTTGTATTCCAAAAGGTTGCTCGACTCAAGCGATGCCACGTGCTTCATGGCCTCATCCACGCCCACCATCTCATGAAGCATGTATTCGTAATTGCCCAAATCAAAACCGGCTCCACTCGACTTGTCTGACGTACGCACAAACGTGGCGAGATATTCCAAAATCGACTCAGGCATGGGCATGTCGACCACCATACCGCCGCGCAATACCATTTGATTCTTGCTGGTATTGATGTCTCCGATAAACCATTGTGATAAGAGATGTCTCTCAGAAAGGTCAAACTTGGCCTTTCCCTGTTGGTAAACGTCACATCCGCCGCGCGACATGTACGTCATCGTGCCCGGAAGCATGTTGTTTTTACGCTTGGAGTCGTTGGTCACGACATATCTGTCTTTTCGCTTGTCGTATCGCAAATAACCGCGCGGCACTAGAAACGAGCGATCAGATCGAACAGGTTTTTTAGTGAAAAATGTGGGATACATGGACTTGATACCTCCGATGTTGTGCGTCCATCCTACACCGAGATGAGACTTTCCCATCTCTGTGACCAGCGAATCAATGGGAATTGCAACATCTTGGGGATTGATGACACCCACAAACTCGATCCATTCATTTTTAAAATCATCGCACTCAAATTGCATTTGTGCCCCACCTGAAAATTCGAGGTCTTTTCTGCCTGCCTCTAGGTTTACACGGCCCCGAAATGCAAATTCAGGACTTAAGTAAAGCTCATCTCCAGCCCTCACCAAACCACGACCATACGTACGATTGGCCGTATCGACCGCGAGCTCGTTGAATCGAATGGGCCATTCTTTACCAAAGGCATCGACGTACGTCTTGCTCGCTGCGCCCTCGTAGTCAAGCCTACCTTTAATTTGAATATTTGCGTCGTAGAGACGATGATAACGAGTCACGTCATTGGCAAAGATTTCTGCGCCGTAAAGGGGGTCCATGATTGCATCTCGCCGCACAGTCACCAAGCCATCACCTGGTTTGATTTCAGCATCAGCCACCGCAATGGACTTCACATCGCGGCATTCGACAAAGGCTTCGTCAATTTTGTATTTCGCTGATGGGCTCAAAAAATGAAGTCCATCTTGTTCCTCATGCTGAGAAAAGAAATTGCTTTGGTCTCTGTCGGCCAATTCCTGAAAAGTCATGGCGGAGGGATCGATGAGGGTATTCAACAAGTCCAAACGCTCTTCATCCATAAACCATGAAAATTCGTCCATCAGGCACTGATAGCGAATGGCAGGTAAATCGATTAGAGTGGCACCGTCTCGTGCTTTAAAATCACCTCTTCGCGCATCAAAATCAACATGAGATGAAACGTTGTCTGTGCCAAATGCCACTTCATTTAAATCAGAACCTTGGAGCTCAAAAGCAGCCACGTCAGCATCAATGATTCGCTCCTTCATGAGGAATTCTTGTGAAGCCAATCTTGCCCGTTCAAAATGGAAGGTACCTCGGCCTGTCATTTGAGCTTCGGACAACTCCAATTCTCCTTCCAAAAACACCTCCTCGCCAAAAAATTGAAGCGAATCGAGTGGAGTCGAACGAACAAACAATCGCTTGCCACGAGAATGCAATCCAAAGTCTGTCTTTTCAGCATGTACCAATGGGATTTTTCCCGCTTCGGCCACATTGCTGTATGTTGAAGTTCTTCCATACGCAGAGTCAGGGACAAGGGTATTGTCCTCACCCTCGAGATGCGAAGTCAAAAAATCGATGGAACCAGGGCCGTGAAGTCCCCCAAGATTTAAAGTCAATTCCCCATTTACAGTTCCCAAACCCCCGTAAAGTGGGTAGCCCTGGTCCGCGATTCTACGCGTAAATCCGAGACTGTAGTCATCCATCAATCGCAGGGGTTCAGTCAAATCCGGCACAATTCCTCCCGCCAACAATTCCCCCTCAAACAACAAGTCTTCCTTGCTGAAGTTGTCCAAGCTGTCAATGACAAATGGATTTACGGCATAGTTGAAATCGTCCCTGTGATATGCGCCACGACAAATCACATCAGCATCGTAATATACATGCGACATTTCCTTGCTTGTCAAAATCGGATATTGTGTATAGACTTCACTTTTCCATCCGGATTTGTTATTGGGATGATCAATTTCCAACGTTCCCGTGACCTCTTCGATGGTGCTTGCCACCCACCGCAAGAGCGGTTTGCCGTATGCGTCGTATTGACCGTCTACCTCAGCTTTGATTCGAAGTGATTCTGCCTGTCGGACATCCAGGGTAAAAGCATCGTAATCAAACTCAAATCGTGCCCCGGCCAACTCAAACTTTCCTGCCTGAATAACACCATTGAATTCAAAGCTTCGATTCTTACCCAATGCGAGCTCTCCTCCTTCGGGAATGATTTTCACGTCTTGGGCATCACTGACGCCGAAGCGACCAATGCCTTTCATCTCCAACCGCAAATTGTTGAGGCTGAGCATGGCATTTGTCGCAGAAAGTCGAGGGTTAGAGTAGAATGCGAGCACATCGTGATCAATGAGCCCTTTTCTCGCTTTGATGTGTCTTTCTGCACGGGGCTTGACCTGACAATAGCGTGTGGCGATGTCGAGGTCCACATATCCAGCATTTGTCAAACCAATCAACAACATCCTCGCCTGTTCTTCCTGAACTCCAAGAAAATCTGCGTATTCATCTGTATAAAAAGACTTTACGCCTCGCTTAGACATGTAACGTTTGAGTTCCGCGAGAGGATGAATGGGGTCAATGCCCATCATTTGATCATAAACGTCACGCTCAAAACAATCAAGACTTCGAAATGCCGCGGGCTCGGGCCTGTTGCTCGTCAATCGCCTGAATTCTACCGATGGGCTGTTCAGCGGCCATTCCAACGCCTCAACATCCATTTCCACCATGTGGTAGGTGTCAATGAATGGTTGCTGCCCTACACCGTCAATCTGACGTGTTGCTCGAAATGTTTTCAGCTTGTCCAAATATTTGACTTTGATGTCAGGGTGATAGATGCTGTCCTGACCCAACAAAAGGGTCATTCTCACATGCCTAGCATCAAGCGCGTCATCCGAAAAGAGGACCTCATTGGACCAGCAACGAATGAACAGCGTGTCGTGGTTCATGAGTGTGATTTGAGCCCACTTGCCGTCTGATCCTGTTCCCGACAACTTGGAGCCTCTGATTTGAAGGCCTCCTTCGAATGAAACACCAGGAAAAACATTCTCGAGCCGAACTCGACCCGTTTTTGATTCAAAACGCGGGTAAGTCCTTTTTGAGAGGTTCTTCTCGCCTTGCACTTTTAAACTGAGTGAGCCCTCTAATGGAAAATCGAAGAGCGTACTGCGCAAACGCGCATTTTCAGTTGTCAAAGAACTGCCTTTCATTCGAACTTGGAATGGTCCCAATTCAGCTGTCAATTCGCCCTCATTTGTGGTTCGCTCCCATTCGACGCGGCCTTGACTTCCATAAAAACGGCCTTCGAGGAACTTCAATGTCCCCTGGACGTCAAAAACTCGCGAACTGTCTCCTTTTGCAAAACACACCAAAATGCCATCCGTGCAATTCAAGAATGGCTCCCCGGAGGCACCAACATCCAATTTCAAGTCTCCTTGGCGCATGTACCAGGTCGCGGCGCCAGAGGAATACAACATCCCATCGCGAAACAGACCCTGAGACATGGCCAAATAAGTCTCACACGCTTTTCGTTCTTTGGGGGAGGTCTTGAAATACTCCAATTGAGCGTGCCAATCGTCCCAAGTCTTCCAGTCTTGTCGGCGCAAAAGCACCAACGCACCGCGGAAGTACCCTAAGATGCCTGTTCGAAATTTTGTCCGATTGGATTCGAGAAAGCGAACAAGCTTCATGAATTGCTGTCTGCGGTCGTCGCCCACAACGTCACTTTCAAATGCCTGTGTAAAATCCCGGCGCATCCACTTGGCCTCCTTCGAGGCAATCTCAGAGGCTTTCTGCTCCATCTCCTTCAAAAATGCCGGGGCATCCTCAGCATCCTTGACGTCTTGAGCATAAGGAAAAATCCCAAGGCAAAGAAGGGACAAAAACGTCACGTATAACCGAACATACATGCATCGAAGTTAGAATCCTCGAGCCATGACAGGTTGCTTGTTAAGCCAAAGGTTTCCCACAATGCATGCACGCCCATCCCGCTCTAACGTCAACGTGATGTACAACCATACCACAAGTCTGAACAGCCTCTGTCAGCGCAGAAACATCACCCTCAAAGAATCCACTGAGCAAAAGATGCCCTCCTTTGTGAAGCACCCTGACATACCGTTTCATGTCCTGTAATAGAACGTTTTTGTGGATGTTGGCACATAAAACATCCCAGAACTCAGAATTCGTGTTGTCGCAAACAACACCATCTCCTTGGATGAAAGCAATGTTGGAATCCAAGAGGTCTGCATTCAAGGCTTGATTGTCCAAGGCATTCTGGACTGCTTCTTTTTCAATATCGACACCCATCACGTCTGCTGCACCTGATTTGGCCGCAACAAGAGCGAGAACCCCTGTACCACACCCCATGTCAAGCACGCTCTGCCCCGCCAGTGAAATCGACAAAAGACGGGAAACCATCAGATAAGTGGTGGCATGATGACCTGTTCCAAAGCTCATTTGAGGTGCCACAACCACATCCATTCCCTGACGCGGCAAATCATGAAAAGGAGCCCTTATTGTGCACAGTACGCGCCCCTCAACATCCTCGATGGTCACCATTGGATATTCTGATTCCCACTTCGCATTCCAATTTTCCTGAAGCACTTTTTGCTTTTCAATCTTCACTGAAGCAAATGCCTTGATCTGGGCCAGTTGTTTTTCTGCCTCTTTTTCATTCACTTCCTCTACGCCGCCGTATACCAAAACACCTTTTTCGTGCGGCTCAAACATTGAAAACCCGCATTCATTGAGATAAGCCACAACCACTTCCCGAGCCGGCAGAACAGGAACTAAAATGACGTTCCAAGTGTGGAAATACTTTGACACCAATCAGCTATTTAACGCAGGATGACCCTGAATCACGCTCTGAAAACTTTTGGGGTCCAATGAAGCGCCGCCAATGAGACCTCCATTGATGTCTTTCTGAGCAAACAACTCTGAGGCATTGCTCGGATTGCATGAACCGCCATACAACAGCGGGATACTCGCAGCAACCTCAGCACCAAATGCTTCTGACAACCAACCACGAATGCTGGCGTGCATTTCTTGAGCCTCACCTGATGTGGCAGTCACGCCTGTCCCGATGGCCCAAACAGGTTCGTATGCCACAATGATTTGTGTGATTTGGTCGACAGGAATGCGCAGAATACCAGCTTGCAATTGCTTCAAGACAATGTCTTCAGCGCGCCCCGACTCACGTTGCTGAAGAGTTTCTCCACAACAGAACACGGCGGTCAAATCTGCTGCCATGAGAGCGTCTACTTTGGCCGCCACAACGGAGTCTGAGTCTCCGAAGCGCGACCGTCTTTCACTGTGACCTACAATGGCGCCGGATACACCACTGCTCTTTAACATATCAGCTGTGAATTCTCCCGTGTGGGCACCAAAGCTTTCCGCACTTACGTTTTGGGCGAGCACATGCAATCCCAGCGGCGCATCTGGTGCACATGCAGCGAGGTACGGTGCAGGCATGGCCACCATCACATCCACACCGCGATTGTTTTTAAGCCAGCCTTCCATTACAGCCATCCATTCTCGAGCCTCATGCAACAATTTGTTGCTTTTCCAATTCCCTGCTACGACGTTCCTCATCACTTTTGTTTTTTCGTTTGGAAGCCAAAATCGGCAACCTGCGTCTCTTCTCCGCATGTCATCGCAAGAAACTTCACAAGACATCCCTGCCCATGTGCAATCCTTGCTTCAGCAACACTGGGGTTTCTCAGACCTTCGCTCTTATCAAAAAGCTCCTGTGCTGGACTTGTTGCACGGAAAGCATGTGGTAACGCTTTTGCCAACTGGTGGTGGGAAAAGTTTGTGTTTTCAATTGCCTGCGCTCGCCAGAGGTGGATTATGCTTGGTCCTAACACCTCTTGTAGCACTGATGGCAGACCAATGCGAGCAACTGCGAAGAAAAGGGATTCGTGCAGAAGCATGGATTGGCAAGAGTGGAGACCGAGTTCTTGACAACGTCCGATTTGGAGATGTTCGATTTCTTTATCTCTCACCAGAACGTTTACACCATCCCTTATTTCAGGCGCGGTGCGAATATTGGAACGTCACCACGATTGTCATTGACGAAGCACATTGCATCAGTTTATGGGGACATGACTTTCGACCAGCTTTCAAACACATTTCTTCGCTGCTTGACCGATTCCCCAAAGCAGCATGGGGGGCATTTACAGCCACAGCAACTCAGGAGGTTCTGCGGGATGTCGCATCCCAAATGCCTCCGGGGGCGTCCGTGTACACAGCCCCAATGCGTCGTTCCAATTTGCACTATCAAGTCTCTCGCTGGGGAGATCGCGATGCGGTGTTGTTGCATGACGTAAAAAGACAATCCGGAAAAGGTCTCATCTATGTCCAAAGTCGTCACGAAAGCGAACAATGGAGTCAACGCCTACAATCGGCAGGGATTGCAGCAGAGGCTTTTCATGCAGGTCTGTCCCCCACGGAAAAACAGCGTCGCCAGCATGAATGGATTTCTGGTGATTTAAAGGTACTCGCATGCACGAGTGCATTTGGCATGGGCATCGATGCCCCTCACGTCCGTTGGGTATTTCATGCAGGCCCACCGCCAAATTTAGAATCCTACATTCAAGAAGCAGGACGAGCTGGACGCGACGGCCAACCTGCCTCATGTGTACTCTACGTGAAAGAACAAGACTTCAGGTTGTTGCGTGAACGCATCGAGCGGCAGTTTCCGGAGCCGGGGGAAATTCGTGAAGCCTACCAATGGGCTTCCAATGTATCCCATGCAATTTATGGCGAACAACCATCAGAAACGCTTGACATTTTAGACTCAAAGCACCTACCTGCACTTCGTTTGTTGGCGCTTGCAGGACATTTCGAACTGAAAGAAAATAGAAATCCAGAATCACAACGAGGAACAGTCACCTGGCTTAGCTCGATGCCTCAGCCTCGTTCCCAATCCATGAACGACGCACTTGCGCAATGGATTGAACGCAACGCGAAAGCGCAGCCCATTGATATCGATTTGAGCCAATTGACTTGCACCCTCAATCGAGAATTGTATAGCACTGAAACATGGACGGAAGAAAAGCTCCGCATGCATCTTGAGACCCTTGATGGCATGGGACATCTGGATTGGATGCCTGAATCCACGCAATGGCGACTGACATGGCAAAAGCCAAGGCAACGCACAGATACGATTGTTGTTGACCGCAGTCGCTTAAAATTGATGTTGGACAAGTTGGAAAAGGTTCAAGAGTATGCCCTTTCCTCATTGGGATGTCGGGCACAACATCTCGAGCAAGCATTTGCTGACGATTCACACGAGTTTTGCGGTCATTGTGACGACTGCACCAACGACAAAAAAAAATGGCGGCAAAACATCAAGGCGGCTCTTCTTCAAGGCCCCATTCAACCTCAAAATCTGATTCTGTCTTATGAACCCGGCCACAGAGACGCCATTCGCATGTTGATCTCCAGCTGGTACCGCAGTGGATTCATCAGGGCCAACCAAAATTGGATTCAGTGGTCAGGCAAGGAAGCCTAAGTTTAATTTTACATCATGCCCACGACCACCACATCTCTTTCTACGGTCACTCTAAAAGCAAAACGCGACCAAAGCATCCGTAGAAAACACCCTTGGATATTCAGCGGTGGCGTCAAACACATCCAAGGCGATCCCCAAGCGGGAGATTTGGTCAAAGTCTGCGCCAACAAAGGCCGTACGCTTGGTTGGGGACACTACGCTCCGAACGCAAGCATTGCAGTACGTATGTTGTCATTCGACGAATCTAGTCCCGATGATTCTTGGTGGTACAGTCAAATCGCTCAAGCCGTGGCCGTACGGCGTGATTTAAATCTCTTTCAATCAGATGGACAAAATGCATGCCGGCTCGTTCACGCAGAAGGTGACGGATTGCCCGGATTGATTGCAGACCTGTACAATGGAATCCTTGTCATTCAGTGTCATACCCCCGGTATGCATCGCACACTTCCCACGTTGACAGGTGCCTTTC
>Ga0160422_10002687_pt1 | contig 11114 bp, 10 predicted proteins | sample Fk160mmetaG_FD_108192 | JGI IMG/M metagenome (GOLD analysis project Ga0160422, IMG submission 108192) | Marine microbial communities from the Central Pacific Ocean - Fk160115 60m metaG | ecosystem: Environmental > Aquatic > Marine > Oceanic > Photic zone | place: The Central Pacific Ocean... | reverse complement strand
CGTCTATCAACGCATCAAGTAGCAGTAGATTGACCTCTAAAAATGATAATTTTTAGAGCACACATGACCATTAATGCGTCAAAGATCGGGTCGCCATCAACGCAATGCAAGCAAGCAACTTGGCCACCCCCCCGAAAGCCTTCGTTTTGACCCGAAGAGAACAAAGGCTATCAAGATACTGCACAAAGATAAGAGGAATCATTCCTCTGTGAATGTCAAATTCCCGCCGCTGAACAGTCGACACGGCTGAGCCAAATGGCCGATCAATTTCATCCTATTGCGGTCGGTGCATTGCCAGTTCTGCAGCTCAGCTTCTGGCCCAGAGCCTTGAACAAATGATTGCATCGTGAAGGGTGTTGGACAGCACCAAACGCTCAACCCACTGTCATCACCTAGTCGTCTAAGGACGGCGGACGCTGCCGGCGTCGCTTCAGTTCACTGCGCCGGCCCTTGGCCTCAAGTCGCCGTTTGACAGCTGCGCGACCCGGTCGCGTCGCCCTGCGTTTGGGTGCAGGTGGTTTCAGCCCGGCGCGCAGCAAATCCGCCAGACGTGCCCTGGCCCGCTGTCGGTTCTGCCACTGGGAACGCTCCTCAGCGACCACGACGCGCAAACATCCACACTCCAGACGGGAGCCCAACTGCTCTCTCAACCGAGCCTTGCGAAATGGACCGAGTGTCTGAGACCGCTCCAGATCAAAGCGCAACTCCACCTTGGAGTCGGTGGTGTTCACGCCTTGCCCTCCTGGCCCGGAAGCCCGGGCAAAGCGCCACTGCAACTCTGCGGCGGGAATCACCAACCGGTCATTGATCTGCAGATCCTGCACCATGATCACTCCACCAGTCCAACAACCTCAGAAGCCAAGATTGTTACGCAGCAAATCCAGTTTGAGGTTGGGTTTCTGCAGATGATCCGGAAGACGGAAATCAATCGCATCCCAGAGCGGCACTTGGAGGTACTCCGCAAGCATTTGTGCATCATCTCGGATCGCCTTGAGCGCGCCGTGATCGGTCACATTGCGACGGTGTCCATCGCGAAACACGAGATTGAGTTCATAACTGAAATAGGAGTCTTCACTGCTGCGCACACGCTCACGCAGCAGCTGCAGCGCACGCACATCGCTCAGCGGAAACTGGCATCCCCTCTGAGTGAACTGCTGAGCCGAGCGATCAAATTGAATTTGATTGCTGCGTGCCCGCCAGAACATCCACACCGCCAGGCCGACAAGCACCAGGGGCGACAACATCATCACCACTGGAAACTGGTCCAAGGTGGAGCGTTCGATCAGCAGTACTCCACAAACCACAATCCCGGCAACCCCAACCAGGCCGCAGATCACAACCAACAGACGCGTGACCTCAAAGGCAAGGATTGATGTGGTCAGACCAGTGCGCAACCGTGCACGATGGGTGCAGAAAATGTCGCCGCCGCGCACCAGTGGAGTCCAGTCAATCCGGCATGCGAGCTCATCCTCAAAACGGGCAGGATCCAGCAGCTCACGCTTGTCCTGAAAAACCGAAAACAGGCTCCGAACGAACCCCATCAGCAAGCCCTGAACAATTTGCGCAGTCTGCGCCCGATTAGCCGCAAAGGCGAGCCAGCGTTGGTCTTAGCTGGAGGAAGTGATCGTTCGTGACCTTCATGACCCAGGCATCCCCGGCCGATGACGGCTGGATCGATGAACACCATGAAGGCGTGCGCTACGGACTCGCCGGACGGGTACTGGTGGACGAACAGAGCCGTTTCCAGCGCATCACTGTGATTGACAGCGAGCGATACGGGAAAGGGTTGCTGCTCGACGGCTGCTGGATGACCGCCGAACACCAGGAACGCCACTACCACGAAGCACTGGTGCATCCTGCTCTCTGTGGCGCCGCGGCCATTGAACGGGTGCTGGTGATCGGAGGTGGCGATGGCGGCACCGCGCGAGAGTGCCTGCGCCATGCCGGTCTCAGGCACCTCGACATGGTGGAAATCGACGGCCGTGTGGTGGAGCTCAGCCAGGAACACCTGAGCACAATCGGCGGAGACTGCTGGAGTGACCCGCGCTTTCATCTCACGGTGGGTGATGGCATCGCCTGGACATCCGAAGCGGCAGACGACAGCTACGACGTGGTGATCGTTGATGGATCCGATCCCGCCGGTCCCGCCGAGGGACTGTTCAACCGCGCCTTTTTCCAGCAGTGCCGACGCATCCTCAGACCCGGTGGTGTGTTCGCAACGCAGAGCGAATCACCGGAGGCCTTCAGGCAGGTGCATCTCGACTTGGTGCGGATGCTGCGCGAGCTGTTTGACCATGCCGACCCCCTCTATGGCTGGGTTCCCATGTATCCCAGTGGATGGTGGAGCTGGAGCTTCGCGGCCCAGGGGGAACCGCGCTATCGCCAGACCAACCCTGAGCGGGCCGCGGCCATTGCCGACGGCTGCACGATCTGGAGCCCGCGTTGGCAATTGGGGGCCTTCGCTGCAATGCCCGCCTTCATCGAGCGCGAGCTGAGGGCATGAGCGACGAAGCCGCAACCCTGTTTGACCAGGACGGGGCGATTTACATGGGTGCTCGCAGGCATCCGGAAGGCTGCCGAGTCGGTCTGTTTGGGGTGCCCTACGACGGCACCACCTCCTTCCGGCCGGGCACCCGTTTCGGTCCAGCAGCGGTCCGAGAGGTGAGCACAGGCCTGGAGACCTACTGCCCTCAGCTGGATCTGGATCTGGAAACGATGGCCTATGCCGACCTTGGCGCGGTGGACATCCCCTTTGGTGCACCGGAACCGGTGGTGGAGGCGGTGCAAAAGGCCACCACAAGCGTTCTCGAACACGGACTCAAACCCCTGATGCTCGGAGGTGAGCACTCCATCAGTTCCGGTGCCGTCGCCGCAGTGGCCATCGAGCATCCAGATCTGGTTCTGGTGCAGCTTGACGCCCATGCTGACCTTCGCCATGAGTGGCTGGGGGCCCGTCACAGCCATGCCTGCGCCATGCGTCGCTGCCTGGAGGTGCTGCCCAGCAAGGAGCTGCGACAGATCGCCATCCGCAGCGGCACCAGGGAGGAATTCTCCGAACTGCGCAGCAGCGGCCGGCTGATCCCCATTGACCGAATGAGTGAAAAGCTGCGTGAACTTCGGGGCCGGCCCCTCTATCTGACCGTGGATCTGGACTGGTTCGACCCAGCTGTGATGCCCGGCACGGGGACCCCTGAACCAGGTGGCTTTCTCTGGCAACACTTCGCTGAACTGGTCAACGAATTGCGTCATCAGCATCTGGTGGGAGCCGATGTGGTGGAGCTGGCACCACAACTGGACTCCAGCGGAATCAGCAGCGTGCTGGCCGCCAAGGTGACCCGCAGCCTGCTGCTGTTGATGGCTCAGTAGAAATGCGCCGCATCAAGGCGCTGCTCACGCAGGCGACGGTGTTGAACACTGAGCAGGCTGAGCACGAGCGTGGGATGCCTGTGAATCAGCTCCAGGAAGCTGTTGCGATCCAACCTGAAGGCCTGCACCGGGGTGATCGCCCGTGCGGTGCGGCTGTGATGGAGATCATCAGCCACCAGATCCTCGTAGAAGAACACCTCTCCATCGCGATATCGCAGACGGTCACGACCCCCTGTTGTCAGCTCCACCAGGCCCCGCTCGAGGGCAAAAACAGCGGTGGCACGCTCGCCTCGATCAAACAGGATGCTGCCTGTGGGAAGAAGCAACTGCTCCACGTTGCGATGTTCAGCGATCAGCTGAACCGCGGTCGGCATGGATGTTGACGTGGAGACGGGCAACGAGGAATCAAACAAACATAAGTTTCGTCATCTTCGCCGGGCGGTTGGCGATGGTTGTAACTGAAACGACACACGCATCGTTTCAGAGCACCTGAGCCGGATCTCCGGAGGAGCCAGCACCCTCAACGGAGGCCCCCAGATCGAGCTGGCGATCAACCTCAACCAACGACGCCTCCGATGAAGACAGCGCCGGCAGCACAGGCGCCCGTGCAGTCCAGTGATGGCACCAGAGCACCCGTGCCAGATCCGCATGCACCGTCAGGCGACGCAGACGGCACCAACCGCCGCCGCCTCCCCCCGGTGCAGGAGTGCAGTGCTTGCAGGACTGGCAGGAGGCCTTGGACAGGGGACGCTCAACTGGGGGATGCTCAAGTTAAGGACGCTTGCCAAAGCGGTCGATGCCGACTGCGCAATCTGCGGCTTTGCTTCCACTTCCGACGCAAACCGGAACTGCATCCATAGGATCCGCAGCAAACGCCGTCCTGCAGTGATGGATTTACAACGCACGCCACTCCATGACCTGTGCAGGGATGCAGAGGGACGCATGGTGCCGTTTGCGGGCTGGGAGATGGCGGTGCAGTTCTCCGGTCTGATGGCCGAGCACAGGGCGGTGCGCGAGAGCGTGGGGATGTTCGACATCTCCCACATGGGCGTGCTGCGCATCGAGGGCAGCAACCCCAAGGACGCGCTCCAAAAGCTGGTCCCAACGGATTTGCATCGGATCGGTCCCGGTCAGGCCTGCTACACCGTGCTGCTCAATGACGCAGGAGGAATCCGTGATGATCTGATCGTCTACGACCAGGGAGAAACAACGGCTGGCAACGGCACGCTGCTGGTGGTGATCAACGCCGCATGCGCTGACAGCGACACCACCTGGTTGAAGGAGCAGCTGGAACCGCGTGGCCTGAGCATCCGTGATGAGAAAAAAGATGGTGTGCTGCTGGCGCTGCAGGGTCCGAAAGCGATCGGAGTGCTGGAACAACTCAGTGGTGACAGTCTCAGTGGCGTGCCCCGCTTCGGCCACCGGCTGCTGGAGCTGGAGGGACTGGACGAGCCGGTGTTCTGTGCCCGCACGGGCTACACGGGGGAGGACGGCGCCGAACTGCTGCTGTGCCGGAATGACGGCCGCAAACTCTGGACGCACCTGCTCGAACTGGGCGTTGTCCCCTGTGGCCTTGGCGCGCGGGACACCCTGCGCCTGGAGGCTGCCATGCACCTTTACGGCCAGGACATGACCGCCGACACCACCCCGCTGGACGTTGGACTCGGTTGGCTGGTTCATCTGGAAATGCCGACCGACTTCATCGGTCGCGACGCCCTGGAGCGGGTCGCTGACCGGGGACCCTCCCGACGGCTGGTGGGGCTGAAGCTGCCAGGACGGGCCATTGCCAGACATGACTATCCGGTGCTCCACAACGGTGAAACGGTGGGTGCTGTGACCAGCGGAAGCTGGTCACCCACGCTTGGGGAAGCCATCGCCCTGGCCCTCGTGCCGACGGAACTGGCCCAGGTGGGCAATGAACTCGGCGTGCAGATCCGGGGACAGGTCCAACCGGCAACCGTGGTGAAGCGCCCCTTCTACCGGCGTGGATAAAGGGGCCCTGGCTATGGGAAACTCGCCTGTCACCAGCTGAAACGACCCATGCGCAGCAACGGTTGCGGAGACCTGCGCGAGCAGCACATCGACACGCAGGTGCAGCTGTGCGGCTGGGTGGATCGTCGTCGCGATCATGGCGGTGTGATCTTCATCGATCTGCGCGACCGCAGCGGCACGGTGCAGATCACCGTGGATCCAGACCTGGGGGCTGAGGCCTTCGCTGTGGCCGAACATCTGCGCAGCGAAACCGTCCTGCAGGTTGCCGGCAGGGTGCGGGCCCGTCCCGGGGAATCCCTGAACGACAAGCTGGCCACGGGCGCCGTGGAGGTGCTGGCCAGCGGCATCGCCGTGCTGAACAGCGTCAAGGGCAATCTGCCCTTCCCCGTTTCGGTGCACGACGAAGAGAACACGCGCGAAGAGCTGCGGCTGCGCCATCGCTATCTGGATCTGCGCCGCAAGCGCATGAACGACAACCTGCGGCTGCGGGCCCAGACGATCCAGGCCGCCCGTCGCTTCCTGGAGGATGAGGGCTTCATCGAGGTGGAAACCCCAGTTCTCACGCGTTCCACCCCGGAGGGTGCCCGTGATTACGTGCTGCCCAGCCGCGTCTGCGGCGGCGAATGGTTTGCCCTGCCCCAGTCGCCCCAGCTGTTCAAGCAGCTGCTGATGGTGGGCGGCATCGAGCGCTACTACCAGGTGGCCCGCTGTTTCCGCGACGAAGACCTGCGCGCCGATCGCCAGCCGGAGTTCACCCAGCTGGACATCGAGATGAGCTTCATGGACCAGGAGCAGATCCTGGAGCTGAACGAATCGCTGATCTGTTCGATTTGGAAGGCCGTGAAGGGCATCGAACTGCCGCGGCCCTTCCCCCGCATGACCTGGCATGACGCCATGGAGCGCTACGGCACCGACCGGCCCGACACCCGCTACGGCATGGAGCTCACCAACGTGAGCGACATCGTCAAGGACATGGGCTTCAAGGTGTTCAGTGGCGCCGTGAAATCCGGAGGATCGGTCAAGTGCATCGCCGTCCCAGGCGGCAATGACGCCCTCTCCAACGTGCGCATCAAACCAGGCGGCGATGTGTTCAGCGAAGCCCAGAAAGCCGGTGCCGGGGGCCTGGCCTTCATCCGCGTGCGGGATGGCGGCGAGATCGACACCATCGGCGCCATCAAGGACAACCTCAGCGACGAGCAGAAGCAGGAGCTGCTCAGCCGCAGCGGCGCGGAACCCGGCACCCTGCTGCTGTTCGGTGCAGGCGACACCGCCACGGTGAACAAGGCCCTCGATCGCGTGCGCCAGTACCTGGCCAAGGAGCTGGGCATGGTCAAGGCTGACCGCGACAACGATCAGTGGAACTTCCTGTGGGTGGTGGACTTCCCGATGTTCGAATTCAACAGCGACGAGAACCGCTACGAGGCCCTGCACCACCCCTTCTGTGCCCCCAACACCGACGACCTGGGCAGCGATCAGTCCCGTTGGCAGGACACACTGCCGACGGCCCGGGCACAGGCCTACGACCTGGTGCTCAATGGCCTGGAACTCGGTGGCGGCTCCCTTCGCATCCACGACTCGGCCCTGCAGCGTCAGGTCCTGCAGACCGTCGGTCTGCCGCTGGAGGAGGCCCAGGAGCAGTTCGGCTTCCTGATGGACGCCCTCGATGTGGGAGCTCCACCGCACGGCGGTCTGGCCTTCGGTGTCGACAGGATGGTGATGCTGCTGGCCGGCGAGGAGTCAATCCGCGACACGATCGCCTTCCCAAAAACCCAGCAGGCTCGGTGCCTGATGACCAATGCTCCCGGTGGTGTGGCTGTGAAACAGCTGGAGGAGCTGCATGTCGCCAGCACCTGGGTGGAGGCGAGCGAGGACGAAACGACTTAATCCCAAACAGAAACCGGCGGTTCCGTGCACTGCACCTCCAGAGCGTCAACCCTGGAGGAACAGTGAGCCATCACCGGTTTCTTGTCCAACCAAGTCCGATCGACGAGGCATGCCCCGATTCGCTGGAGTGGCGGAAACGACCTGTTGCGCTTGTACCTGCAGGACATCGGTCGGGTCGACCTGCTGACCAGTGAGGAGGAGGTGACCCTCTCCCGTCAGGTGCAGCAGCGGGAAAAGCTGCTGGCGCAGGAACGGGATCTCAGCACCCGTCATGCTGCAATCCGTGTGCTGCTGGATCTCGAGGAGCTGCAGCTGCGCGAAGCCAATCAGGTGAGCCACTGGCCCACACGCCAGGAATGGGCACGGGCAGCCGAGTTGCCCCTGGAGGAACTCAATCGCCAGCTGAATGAGGGCTACAGCCTCTGGGCGGAAGAAGTGGGGCTTGAAGCCAAGGAGCTGCAGCGACGGCTGCGGGAGGGTCGCCGGGCCCGCGACCGGATGATCCAGGCGAATCTGCGTCTTGTTGTGGCGGTGGCCAAGAAATATCAGCAGCGGGGCATGGAGCTGCTGGATCTGGTGCAGGAGGGCACCCTCGGCCTGGAGCGCGCGGTTGAGAAGTTCGATCCCACCCGTGGATTCCGCTTCAGCACCTATGCCTACTGGTGGATCCGCCAGGGCATCACCCGGGCGATTGCCACCCAGAGCCGCACGATCCGGCTGCCGGTGCATGTCACCGAAAAACTGAACCGCATCAAACGCGTGCAGCAGGAGATCGCCAGTGAGAAGGGGCGCCTGGCATCGGTGAGTGATCTGGCCAAGGAACTCGGGCTCAGCGAGGAGACCGTGCGGATGACGCTGATGCGGGTGCCTCGGTCGGTCTCCCTGGAGACCCGGGTGGGCAAAGACCAGGACACACAGCTGGGGGACCTGCTGGAGGACGGCAAGGCCACTCCGGAGCAGACCCTCACCCGTGATTCCCTCCATGACGATCTGGAGCATCTGCTGGATGAACTGACACCGCGCGAAGCGGAAGTGATCCGCAGTCGCTTCGGCCTGGAGGACGACCACCCGCGCACGCTCGCGGAAATCGGCGAAGCGATGGCGTTGTCGCGCGAGCGGGTGCGTCAGATCGAAACCCGTGCGCTGCTCAAGCTGCGGCAGCCGCAGCGCCGCTCCAAGGTTCGGGATTACATCCAGGGTCTGGATTCCTGAGCGTCAATCACCCACCTGCAACGCATTCCCATGGCCAGCGTGCCCCAGATCGACATCGGCATTCCCCAGACCCAGCGCGAGGAGATCGCTGCAGGTCTGAGTCGGCTCTTGGCCGACACCTACGTGCTCTACGGCAAAACACACGGATTTCACTGGAACGTCACCGGTCCGATGTTCAACACCCTGCATCTGATGTTCATGGACCAGTACACCGAGTTATGGAACTCGCTGGATGACATCGCTGAGCGCATTCGCGCCCTGGGCATGGTCGCCCCCCACGGTGGATCGACCCTCGCTGGTCTGGCGTCGATCAAAGAGGCCCCCCAGCAACCGGCGGCACTGGACATGGTGCGTGAACTGGTCGCCGGCCACGAAGCCGTGGCCCGAACGGCGCGCAGCATCTTCCCCTTGGCTGAGACCGCCAGCGACGAACCCACCGCTGATCTGCTCACCCAGCGCCTGCAGATCCACGAAAAGACCGCCTGGATGCTGCGCAGCCTGCTTGAAGGCTGACCGTCACGACTCCCCCGACCCCTTGGGGCGATCGGTACATTGAAGAATCGCCGGGGGAGTCATGGCCAAGTTCGTCTTCGTCACCGGTGGGGTGGTCTCCAGCATCGGCAAGGGCATCGTGGCCGCCAGCCTGGGACGGCTGCTCAAATCCCGTGGCTTCAGCGTTTCGATCCTGAAGCTGGATCCCTACCTGAACGTGGACCCGGGAACGATGAGTCCGTTCCAGCACGGGGAGGTGTTCGTCACCGAGGACGGCGCGGAGACCGATCTCGACCTGGGCCACTACGAACGCTTCACCGACACCGCCATGTCACGCCTGAACAGCGTGACCACGGGTTCCATCTACCAGTCGGTGATCAACAAGGAGCGACGGGGCGATTACAACGGCGGAACCGTGCAGGTGATTCCCCACATCACCGGCGAGATCCGTGAACGCATTCACCGGGTGGCCGCCAACAGCGGCGCCGATGTGGTGATCACCGAGATCGGCGGCACCGTGGGCGACATCGAGTCGCTGCCGTTCCTGGAAGCCATCCGGGAATTCCGCGGTGACGTGGGTCGCCATGACCTGGCCTACATCCATGTGACCCTGCTGCCGTACATCGGCACCTCCGGAGAACTGAAGACCAAGCCCACTCAGCACTCCGTGAAGGAGCTGCGCTCGATCGGCATCCAGCCGGATGTGCTGGTGTGCCGCAGCGACCGGGAGATCAGTGAGGAGCTCAAACGCAAGATCGGTGGTTTTTGTGGCGTGCCCGAACGGGCGGTGATTCCCTCACTCGACGCCGACAGCATCTACGCCGTTCCGCTCACGCTGGAGGAGGAAGGCCTCTGCCGTGAGGTGCTGGATGTGCTGCAGCTGGAGGACCATGAGAGCGACATGGACGGCTGGGCCCAGCTGGTGCATCGCATGCGCAACCCAGGTCCCACCGTGAAGGTGGCCCTGGTGGGCAAATATGTGCAGCTCAACGATGCCTATCTGTCGGTCGTGGAGGCCCTGCGCCACGCCTGCCTCGCCCAGAACGCCTCACTGGATCTGCACTGGGTCTGCGCGGAGCAGATTGAGAGCGACGGAGCCGAGAGGCTGCTGAAGGGCATGGATGCCGTCGTGGTTCCGGGCGGCTTCGGCAACCGCGGCGTCGATGGCAAGGTGGCGGCAATCCGCTGGGCCCGGGAGCAGCGGGTGCCCTTCCTCGGTCTCTGTCTGGGCATGCAGACAGCGGTGATCGAATGGGCACGCAACCAGGCTGGCCTCACGGATGCATCGAGCGCCGAACTCGACCCTGACACCCAGCATCCGGTGATTCACTTGCTGCCGGAGCAGCAGGATGTGGTGGATCTCGGGGGCACGATGCGCCTGGGGGTCTACCCGTGCAGGATCGCGGAGGGCACCATGGCCGAGCGCCTCTACGGCGATGAGGTGGTGTACGAGCGCCATCGCCACCGCTACGAGTTCAACAACGCCTACCGCAGCCTGTTTCTGGAGTCGGGGTACCGCATCAGCGGCAGCTCACCGGATGGACGCCTGGTGGAGCTGATCGAGCTGCCGGGTCATCCCTTCTTCACCGCCTGCCAGTACCACCCGGAATTTCTGTCACGACCCGGTCGGCCCCACCCGCTGTTCCGCGGCCTGATCGAGGCCGCCCAGCAGCGTTTGCCGTCCAGCCCCAGTGAAGCCCTGCGCCACCAAAGCGCAGCATCGGGCTTCAGCAGTTCATCGGAGGGCAGCCGCAACCCTTGAGCGATGCCCCGTCCATGCATGGCCTGCCCTTGGTGGAAACATTCCACTCACTTCAGGGGGAGGGGCTGCATGCCGGGCGCAGCGCTTTCTTCATCCGCCTGGGCGGCTGCAAGGTGGGCTGCAGCTGGTGTGACACCAAACACTCCTGGCCAGCGCATGTGCACCCGGAACGCTGCGTGGAGGATCTGGCCGCGGATGCCAGGGCTGCGGCCGCTGCGGGTGCTGCCTTCGTGGTGATCACCGGCGGCGAGCCGTTGCACCACCCGCTCGAACCACTCACCTCCGCCATCCGCAGTCAATGTGCGCTGCCGATCCATCTGGAAACCAGCGGCGTGGACCCGCTCAGCGGCGACCCCGACTGGATCACACTCTCTCCAAAACGGCACAAGCCGCCCCGACAGGAGCT
>Ga0160422_10002686_pt1 | contig 11117 bp, 8 predicted proteins | sample Fk160mmetaG_FD_108192 | JGI IMG/M metagenome (GOLD analysis project Ga0160422, IMG submission 108192) | Marine microbial communities from the Central Pacific Ocean - Fk160115 60m metaG | ecosystem: Environmental > Aquatic > Marine > Oceanic > Photic zone | place: The Central Pacific Ocean... | reverse complement strand
AGAGCCAAGTAAGTTAGCTGCGCTAACTAGTTCGTTGGTGGTTATACTAATCTCGCCTTTTGATAATTCTGCAATTACTATTGTTTCTGTCATTTTTTCACCTCAAATTATGTTTGCCTCATCTCTAAGTAGTTGAGCGACTGTTTGGGCGGAACTTCCACCCTCGAATTTCTTACCTGCAGGTTTTGCTGGTGGCATGACTTGTGATACAATAGTAACACTTGGTGCTGGTGGGCTAACTGCCTTGACATCAACCTGTGCTTTCTTCGCCATCATGATTCCCTTAACATTTGATTTTCTAACCTTAATTGAACCTTTGTCACAACTTACGACTGCTGGTAGATTTACTGAGACTATGGCATCACCGCCCTCGGTAGGGTATGATACTGTTAACCCATCAGCAAATTTCACTTCTGTTGCATTGGAAACAGAGCCCCAACCAAGTCTTTCTGCTATTCCAGGGCCGGTAGAACCTGCTCCGGTATCAGCGGCGGACTTCCCGCAATAGACAATGTCGTAGCCGCCGGCGGAAATCTCCTCAGCGAGAATGGATTGTAATCCGTTTGAATCCATGAAACCATCATAATCCAACCGAATTATGTTATCGACTCCCAGTGCCTTCACACCCTTCAAAACTTTGTCTGCAGCAGCGCTACCAACAGTTATCGCGGTAACCGTGCCGCCACTGGATTCTTTGTGTTGCAGTGCGTTTTCAACTGCAAATTCATCATACGGACTAATGTCCATTTTGACGCTTGATAAATCGACTCTGTCGCCTGAGATTTGAATCTTCGAGTTAGTATCTGGGACTTGTTTAACTAATACTGCAATATTGACCATGGTATCACCAATATGGCCTGCTGGGAAACCCAACTCATGAACATTTGCATTCAATAATTGGTGTAAAATTAGTTGTTGGGTTATTATTTACGGTTAATTATCGCAGTAACCTGGTCAAGTAAATCAGGATTATCGGTGAAGTGAGTTGACACTTTTTCGAGACCGCGTGAAATTCCGTCAGCGATACCAAATTTTGCATCGAGAGGGTGTAGTTTTCCGTTCATAACAGCATTCCTGAATTCATCAAGGTTAGTCCAAGTCGAGGGTTCACCGAATTTTGGGTTTGGTGTCACAATGATTTCACCAAATTCAGGAAGGATTACATGTTCTGCCAATTCATAAATCGGCGAATTTGCATCGTCGATATTCAAGTAAGCGTGTTTCTGCATTTTCTTGCGCAGTTGCTTAGGTTCATCGTGAATTAAAATTGCTCCGCCCGGATCAGATTTGCTCATTTTGTGATCGAAGCTTTCCATCCTTGAACCGCTTGATTTGAGTGATGAAATTATCGGTGTGTGCAAACATGTAGCCTTTTCCCAACCATATTTGCTGGCGACATCACGCATGAACATGTGTGCTTTTCTTTGGTCCATACCACCAATGGCAATATCAATTCCTAATTCGAAAATGTCGCTTGCCTGCATTGCCGGATAGAAAAATTTCGACAAATCATGGTCAGATGAAGCCTCATCTCGCCCCATAATGGTGAAGGTTTTCCTGACCATTGCTAGTGTAGCACCCTTGGAGCATCTAAGCACGCGCGCCCAATAATCTCCGTTATCCATGAGTTGCGAGGCATAATAAAATCTCAATTCACCTGGACCATCGCCTTCTGGAGGATAATCAAGTAGCGCCCTAAATGTCTCTTCCATGTATTTGGCAGTCAGTTGAATATCAGCCATATTGCCGTTAAATTTGTCATTGATCCAGGCATGCCAGTCAGCCAAGAATATCAGCACGTTAACATCGGCCTCTAGCATTCTCTTGAGTTGGAGCGAGAGCACTTTCCACCCGATGTGAGCCTTTCCCGATGGCTCAAAGCCGACATAACATCTTAGTGTCCCGTCACCTTTGGCGCTCTTCCCATCAATGATGCAGTCGATTAAATAATCTAGACCAACAGTTTCTTCAACGCTTCCGATTATTTTGTTGATGCGAGTCAGCTGAGATGTAGTTAATTCATTGATTCGTGGACATTTGTCTTGATATTGAATCACCATTTGTTCAATATCCATCAATATCACCTCAGAATAAGTCGTTAAGTTTCTTTACCTTCCCTTCAGACGGTGCTTCTCCATTTTCAACCATAGTTTCTAACTCAGCAATCATGGCCAGAGCTTTTTCTTTGACTTCATCAGTCAATTTTGTTGACATTTCCATCGACTTATGAGCCATTTTAATCGCTGATTTCGCTTTGGAGAACTTTTTTGCTTCTTCTTTTGCTTTGTCCCCTCTTTGTTTAGCATTATATCCAGTCGCTTCGTCTAGGAATCCTGACCAGCGTTTTCTTGACTCCATGGCCTGTTCTTTACCACCGTCGCTTGCTAATAACTCACCTAACGCATCGCCTTTCAACTGCTCTACATCGACTACTAACTTGCCATCGCTGTCGAAATGACCTGTAACCTTAGTTAATATTCCGTACGAGGCAGTAAATTTGCCGTCAGAATCAGCATTTACACCATCAAAATATTCCGTTGCTAGTTTTGCTAGCCCTGCATTTCCTCCGAGCTGTTTTACCAGTCCACGCTTAACTGCGAATTTCTCCATGAGTCACGCCAAACCACCATTGAACATAAGGCTCACCGTCAAAAAAAGCGAAATGAGAAATGTTTTGATAAGGCACTATTTCGCATAGGTGTGCGAGTTAATCACCTGATACCAATCTCTCTGATACTGATTCTTCTCCTACCGGTTGTAATGGCCGAGACTAAGCAGGTTGACTTGTCAATTGAAACTTCAATTGCGGACTACGACATTGGGATAAGTAACGCCGCAATTGCGCCTGATGGTGCGACTGTTCTGTTGGTAGGTAGTGAGGGTTACACTCACCTTATTTCGGCGAAAAACCCTGGCGACCGGTCTTTGGATGTAGAACTGAACAGCGGTCGCGATAACAATTTGAATGATGTTGCGTGGCACCCAAGAGGTGAAGCAGCGTTAATTGCCGGAGATTTCGGAACTGCGATGCGTTACGAAAGGGTTGACCATAGTGTGACTATCGTTAATGGAACTGGGGCTATTTTGGGAAGAGACATGAGTGCAGTAACATGGCGATCTGCAGGTGATTATGCTTACTTTGCTAGTGATGACGGCTCGTTGTGGCGATTTTCCGAAGGGACAGGATTCCTCAACCTTGGCAACGATGCTGACTCAAAAGTTACCGGAATATCTTGTCACCTAAACTATGATCTGTGTGTTGTATCAACGATTTCAAGTGGTTTAGGTGTCATTGGCCCAACTCACAACCTAACTTGGATTAGTGGAACTAGAACCAATACATGGATCGATGTTGATTGCCCCGACGCTCAGCTCAATGAGTGCGTCGCTTTTGCCAGCGGTTTGAGGATGATTTCAATTCAACTAAATACCGTTGACCACACAAAATCTTCAGTTGGTAATATGGTAGAATATCGCACTCTAGAAGGGGACTTTATTGCCGCCTCAACGGGATACTCAAGTTCGTCGTTGATTCACCTAGCACCGTCCGGAACAGTTCGATATGACCCACAAGATGACGTCGCAAAGGTTCAGATTTCATCATCGCAGATGGCGGAGTGGGATTCTGTTGTTGCAGGCAGGCAAATATCATATGTTTGGGAGACTGGTTTCAACACTGGTTTCGTGCTAACTTCAAATGGTAACATAATCGCCTTTGAACCGTTCCAAATTCAGATTGAGAACACCATGTTGACAACAATAATATTGGTCGCAGTTTCAATATCCGTTCCAGGCGTAATAATCGGTTTAATCTACATGAATAGTCCGTTTTTGCAACGCAAGTACAAGCAACTTATGAAGAAAAGAACGAAATAAGAAAAACCCAATCGTAGTTAGGTTATTGAAGCGGCTATGTTCCCATCTCAATGGGGAGAACACATGGAGCAGTTTGAGGGGCTCGATTTTTACGACATAGAGAGTTTACTGACAGAAGAAGAGATAATGATTAGAGACATGGTTAGAGAGTGGGTAGATGAAGAAGTGCTGCCCAAAATCGAGCATGCCTGTGAAGCAGGAGTCTTCCCTGATGAGTGGCGAGTGGCACTGGGAGAAATGGGGGTTCTAGGCGCTCCATTGAAGGGTTACGGGTGTCCTGGTCTGTCATATGTCGCATACGGATTAATCTGCCAAGAATTAGAAAGAGGTGACTCAGGTCTTCGCTCATTTGCTTCTGTTCAAGGTTCACTTGCCATGTATCCAATTTGGGACTTCGGCTCAGAAGAACAAAAAAACCACTATCTACCAAAATTAGCGACTGGTGAAATGGTGGGCTGTTTCGGTCTAACCGAACCAGATTATGGCTCCAACCCCGGGGACATGATAACAAAGGCTGAAGATATGGGAGACCACTACCTGCTAAACGGAGCAAAAATGTGGATTACCAACGGAACTATTGCCGATGTTGCAGTTGTTTGGGCAAAACTCGACGGGGTCATTAAGGGCTTTATTGTTGAGAAAGGTGATGAAGGATTTAGTGCCCCTGAAATGAAAGGCAAGCATTCACTGAAAGCATCAGTTACCAGCGAATTGGTGTTTCAAGATTGTAAGATTCCCAAGGACCGAATATTGCCGGGCGTCAAAGGACTCAGGGGACCATTTTCTTGTTTAAACAACGCTCGTTATGGAATTTCATGGGGTGCATTAGGTGCTGCAATGGCTTGTTTCCACAGCGCTAAAACCTATGCACTGTCAAGAATTCAATTTGATGTGCCTATTGCTTCTTACCAACTAGTCCAGAATAAACTCGCATACATGCTCAGAGAAATTACCAAAGGTCAACTTCTGGCATACCACCTTGGCCGCAAAAAAGATGACGGGACATGGTTTAACGAACAAATTTCGCTAGCCAAGATGAACAACGTCGACATCGCTCTTGAAATCGCCAGAATTGCTAGAGACATACACGGCGCTAATGGCATTCTAGACGAGTATCCTGTGATGCGCCACATGGCAAATCTTGAGTCTGTCAAAACCTATGAGGGCACTCATGACATCCACAATTTGATTCTTGGCCGCTACATAACCGGCATTCAAGCCTTTACTCGAACACAGTAAAATCATACCGATGGAAGTAAGCCTAGCCTCGATAATCCGTTCCACACCGGATCGAGAATTCTTGGCAACATTCTATGCCTGACATACACTGCTGCTGCTAAACTCATTTTTTGTAACTTGTTTAGTTTTACACGCTTAGTAAAAACATCGCCCTGCTCTTTTTCGATTTGACGCAATATCTTATCATAAAAGGCTATCATTGCGGCAGGAGAATATCTGGTTCTTCTTGGCAACAGTGGTAGCAATTGTCTTGCTTCTTCTAAGTAGCTTCTGGCCCTCCTAGCGTAATGATAACAGTAAGGCTCCCAGGTTTTGTTGAGGACAACTTTACCATCCAATTCTGCTTCTTGAATTCCGTTCTTCTCCAACTCATCTAGTGGCAAGTATACTCTATCCCGCTCGATGTCTTCTCCAACATCCCGTAAAACGTTAGTAAGTTGCATAAATATGCCCCAAGATTCTGCATACTTTTTCGCCAGTGGGTCATCATAACCGTAGATTTCTATGCACATTAGACCAACTACCGAAGCAACTCGATAACAATAGTCATACAGCTCATCGAAAGTGCGATACCGGTTGTTATACAGGTCGTCCTCCATGCCGGAAATCAAGTCATCAAAGACATTTCTTGGAATCGTATATCGATTAACGGTATCCTTCAGAGCCAAAAATACGGGGTCAGTAGAATAAACATCTGTGTAGCAAGTTGACAGTTTTTTTCTAAAGAAAAATAACTGGGTGATTTTGTTTAGATAAGACTCTTCATCTAGGATTGTTCCCCTGTTTTGCAGTGCTTCCAATTGTTCTCGGTAAGCGGTTGCCTCAGGGTCGGTTTGGCCAACACTTCCTGGAAAGCGATCGGCCCAATCGCCATCGGCAATATCGTCTGCTCGGCGACAAAACGCATACACAGCACACATTGCCAGTCTTTGTTCATCGGGCAAATATTTGAATGAGTGATAGAAATTACCAGCTTCTTGAATGGTTAATTTCTCACAATATTGGTATGCGAGTTTGAGTAATTCCTGTGGCGGTTGCTCTGACCATATTGGTGCATCCAGGTTTTGAAACGGGTCGACCAATTCATTTTTCTCGCTGATGCCGATGAATGCAACACCCTCACGGAGCGCCTCCATGGCTGTTACGCTGACTGCTTTGACCGCATCTCTAGCTAGAACAACACCAGCCCTCAAACGATCGAGCGTAGTCATCTTTTGTGTTGGTGCGCCACTTTCCCTAGATTTGGCGTTACCCTGTAGCGGGAATAACAAATCCAAAGGTTTGCGGCGTTCCAACATCCCTATCGCCTTGCTGTATCAGTCCTCCTTTTTGATTGCTTTGTAACAAAGCATCAGGCTGTAAGCCAAACAACAAATTTCCTTTTAGCGGTGTATTCAGTGCCAAAAAAACAAAGTGGGTTTATACTTACTTAGTCCGTAACCTTACATTTTACTATCTTTATTTTTCTCTAATAATCTTCGCACTCCGCCCGGGATTAGTAAAGCGCGTAACAATTTCCTTGCATACGATTTTATTTCATCGCGTGTTACTTTTATGCGGTCTGATGAATCAAGGATATTTCCCTCACGCAACAGGGTAACGGTGCGTTGTCCAATTAGCACTGGGAGCATACACGAGGCTTTGAGCCTAAATTGGGTCTCTGGTATCATTTTTATGTATTCGACTGCTGCCTCAAGATGCGCATTTGTCAGGTCTAAATATTCATCATAAAGCGGTCTAAATTTGTCGATATTGTTTGGGTCGAGTAAGTCATCCGGAGTCAACCCGTTACGTGATAATTCATCTGATGGGATATAGCAACGGCCAAACCTCAGGTCTTCCGGAATATCCCTAAGGATGTTAATCATCTGTAATGCCTTGCCAAACCTAATGCCCTTCGAAAAGAAATCTTCTTGCTTATTATCATCCATTTTAATCACATGGGCAAGTGACATTTTAGTCCAAAAAACACCTACACAGCCAGCAACTCGATATGTGTAGTCATCCATTTCTTGATTATTTTTCAGTGCTGAAATATTTCCACCTTCTTTAGCGGGACCAAATCTTTCAAGGTCGAGAATTTGCCCACTAACAATAGTATCTAGACATTCTAACATTCTTTGTTGGTCACCCTTGTCATATACATCAAGCGCATCGACAACGTCTCTAACATTTCTGAGTAACTCAGCCTCGTTAGGATTCTCTTGGATTTCAGCTACCGCAGTAAAATCTGGAAGTTTTGTGGATATTCCTTGAGCAGCATCGTTATACTCTCTAATCAATTTCAGTAAGAACTCAGTCTCCCCATGTTTTGAATCAGCAATAGTGTCTGCTACCCTCGCCAGTAGGTAAAGCAAGCCAATTTGGCCCCGCACCTTTTTTGGTAGGTATTTCAAGGTGGGGTAAAATGATCTTGAGGTGGTTTTCAGCAGGTTGTCTATGTCATCGTTGACCAATACTGACATGATTCCCCTCCATGGTAATCCACCAACTAGATGTTATTGACCCTATGGTAAAAACAGTTAGAAAATGTAAATTTGTTTACTAATATACAGTTAACTAATCAAATTATGTAACCGGTAACTATTGTTTTTTTTACTGGAATTGATAGTAAGCCTTTATTGGGAATTAACTTACCGTCTCGATGAGGGGATAACATGCAGTGCGACTCTTGTGGCGAAGAGATTCCAGCGGACAGTATATTTTGTCCGGAGTGCGGTGCTCGTCAAGACCTGTCGCGAGCAGGAGGTTTCACCACACCTAACTCAGTTGGGTTGTCAGGCCAAGAGGTCAGTGGCGGCAGAAATTTTGGTGTTGTTTCAGGAGAGGCCATCCGTCAACAGAGAGAAATGTCGATTTCCGATCCAAATGCAATTTCGCCCGAGCTAATGCGACAAATTGCCCAAAGTATGCAAAACCAACAAAATATCCCACCCACCGGAAATTTCCCACCTCAAGGTTTCCAGAATCAGCCCAATCCTCAACCTAATCTATCACCCCAGGCTGCGGGAAATAACTTAGGAAATCTACAACAGTCAAATGTGCAAAATGTAGTGGCACAGAATCAATCGACATCTCCGACCGATGAAATGGTCAACCGTTTGGCAGAGGCAGAGAAAGCAATGAAGAGTGAACGACGAAATCAGTGGTTGAACATGAATCAAGCCTCGGCTTCCAATGTATTGTCAAATTTGGGGGCAGATTTACCAAATCACTTGCGCAACGAAACTAATGCTGCCCAAGAAATCCTAACAGGTGCTCTAGGCGGGGCAACAGATGCGCCAAACGATGCATTTTTGCGTCGAATGTGCGAAGTTGCTGTGAGAAGAGTTGCGCGGAAGAGAGGCGTAGCAGTTGAAACACCGCAAGCAAAACTTGCAGACGATATTCTAACTGTAAATATAACATTCATTGATGATGGGCGTGTTCTAGATACGCCAGAGGAGTTAAGCAATGCTTTTGAACATGCAATTCAAACGGAAATAGCACTGAAAGGATTTGATTACGTCGCTGAAATAAATCTCTATCGCTCAAAAGACGGTGAAATAGAAAATCTCTCAGATGCCGACGTCGAAGAAGAAATGTTCGCTTGCGAAATCTGCGACGGACTGGTTAAAGAGAGTGACACAGAGTGTCCGCACTGCGGTGCAGTATTCGAAGATGCGGATGATGAGCCAGAACCACCAGCTCGTGGCCCACCAAGAGGCGGCCCTCCAGGCGGCCCATCACGCTCGCCCCCTACCGGCGGCCCATCGAGGGGGGGTCCGCCACGCGGTCCGGCGAGATCAGGTCCCTCAGGCGGGCCATCGCGAAGTCCGCCGAACAAACCAAGTCGTCGCCCACCATCCGGTGGCCCTCCAAAAGGACCCAGTCGTCGCCCACCATCCGGCGGCCCCCCCAAAGGTCCCAGTCGTAGTCCACCCTCAGGTGGCCCCCCCAAAGGACCCAGTCGCAGCCCACCATCAGGTGGGCCAAAAGGCGGTCCTCCGAAGGGCCCTAAGCGTGGACCACCAAAATGAGTAAGTGATAGTGTTGGCGAATAATATCGTACCTGAATTCGGTGCTATCGGATTCAACGGTAAACTGAGGCCATCACAAACCGCTGCGGTTTCAGTCATTGAACCTCAGTTGGATGTTCAAGGAAAACATCTGCATATAGTTGCTCCACCAGGCTCAGGAAAAACAGTTCTTGGACTATATGTTTGGGCCAACTTAGTTAGGAAACCCACCCTTGTTTTGTCACCTAATTCTGCAATACAAGCACAGTGGGCGGCAAGAACAGATTTGTTTAATTTAGATGGTAAAGATGAATTCATTACTACCGATCCAAAAAAACCGGGCCTACTTACCTCACTAACATACCAGTCAATTACTATGCCAAAAAGAGGCGGCGAGGAGCTAAACGAAGCAGCGATTGACCTTTGGACAGAGAATCTAATATCTAACGAAGAGGCACTAGATGAAGAAAATGCACTAGGTTGGATCGAGGACCTAAAAATAAAGAATAGTGATTATTATGAGGAACGACTTTCAGTCTATAGAAAGAAGGTTAGAGATGAATTTTCTAAACATGGAAATGCTCTGTGGACTTTGAGTGAATCAGCAAAAAATAATCTTCAAAGATTGAAGGAAATTGGTATTGGGATGATAATTCTTGACGAATGCCATCATTTACTCCACCATTGGGGAAGAGTTCTAACTGAAGTTAGAGAATATTTCGATAATCCAATAGTTCTAGGTTTGACGGCAACTCCTCCAGATTTCCAAAATTATGACGAAGAAGATGCAAAAAGGTATCAGGAATTTTTTGGTGAAATCGATTATGAAGTACCGGTGCCTGCATTGGTTCGAGATTCAAATTTAGCACCATATCAAGATCTAGCATTCTTTGTTCGACCATCACAAAATGAGTTGAATTATGTTGCTAAGGTTGATGAAGAATTCCAAGCACTTCTCAATGAATTGCATGAGGTGCAGGATTATCCCAATGCAACTTTACCTATTGACAAATGGGTGTTCAAAGCCCTCGAGGAGAGGAAATCACCTGGTGGGAAAAAGGAAGAATGGGAACAATTTAGCAAAAGAAATAGTGGATTTGCCAACGCAGCAAGAGCATTTTTGATTAACACAATCGGTAGTATACCAAAAGGGGTCCCCAATCCACCAGACTATTTGCTCGATTCTTATCAGAATAAATTGGCTATTTTGAGGCCCGTCCTTGACCGTTACGTAAGGCATGGATTACGTAGGAGTGAGAGTGACCTAGACCATGAAAAAGCAGAATTAGTCACCCAGCGGTTGAGAATGCTAGGCACTCAAATTACTGAAACTGGAATTCGACCTTGTGCATCCCCAGTAGGGAGAATTATGGCTTATGCATCCACCAAGGTCAAGGCTATTTCTACAATTTTAAGCTCTGAAATGCAAGCTCTGGGTGGAGATATTAGAGCAGTAATCATCACTGATTTTGAGAAAACCTCAGCTACGACGTTGGTTGAAGGCGTAATGGATGACGAGGCAGGAGGTGCCGTTGCTGCCTTTAGACAAGCAGTTCAGTGTGACAATGTAGACCTGCTAAATCCAATATTAATGACCGGTAGTACGGTATTAGTCGATGATGACCTTGCGGAAGAATTTTTGGCAGCGGCAAATAATTGGATAGAAGAGAGATCTCTAGCGATTACCTTGGTTGATGAAATTAGGGGGGACTACCATGAAATTGTTGGTAAGGGCAAAGATTGGATTCCTAGATATTATTCTCTAATGATTACGGAATTCTTCCAACTTGGCATTACAAAGTGTCTAATTGGAACCAGAGGCTTGCTTGGCGAGGGATGGGATGCATCAAGAATCAATGTACTGATTGACCTGACAACAGTAACAACAAGCATGAGTATTAACCAGTTACGAGGGCGCTCAATCAGATTGGACAAACAATGGCCAGAAAAAGTTGCCAATAATTGGGATGTTGTTTGTCTAGCAGAGGAGTTTACCAATGGATT
>Ga0160422_10002685_pt1 | contig 11118 bp, 12 predicted proteins | sample Fk160mmetaG_FD_108192 | JGI IMG/M metagenome (GOLD analysis project Ga0160422, IMG submission 108192) | Marine microbial communities from the Central Pacific Ocean - Fk160115 60m metaG | ecosystem: Environmental > Aquatic > Marine > Oceanic > Photic zone | place: The Central Pacific Ocean... | reverse complement strand
TTAACATTACCTTTAATGTATGACTGGTTTACATAACCAATTGCGCCTGGAGTATTTTGAATAACACCTGCAACACCAGAATTTCCTTTTGCTCCAACTCCCGATGGCCATTTAACAGATTTTCCAGTACCTAAATTCCAGGTTTTAGAGAAAACCTCCATAGAATTGGTAAAAGCTTTAGTTGTGCCTGAACCGTCGGAACGATGCGTCCAAGTTAATTTACCTGACTTACAACCCAAATCCTTCCAATCTTTTATAATCCCCATTGCAATTTGAACAGCTTGCTCTTGAGTAAGATTTAAATCGCAATCATAATTATATCCAAAGGCAATTGTGCCTCCAACCATTGGTATTTGTACAAGACCTCTTTTAACTTTTTTAATATCAGATTCTTTCATTGGATCGTCAGAGGCTCCAAAGTTTACAGTCTCATCAATAAATGCCTTCCTGCCAGATCCTGATCCTACTGCTTGGTAATTTACTTTTACACCACTTAATTTTGCGTAATCAAAAAACCATCTTGTATAAATTTTTGAAGGGAAAGAGGCTCCTGCTCCACTCAGTCTAACGGTTGGAGAACCGCAAGCAGCTAAAACTAATAAAGAAGAACCAAGTAGAGCTTTTTTAAAAATGCTCATGATGTCATTGTGTGTAAAGACAATTCATTTATAGCATCAAACAAAGAAAGATAAACAAAGATTATGAAACATATTTAATTATTTTGATATAATCAAGAATTCTTGATATGTATAGCCTTGCCACTCATTCAAGACGCTTACTACTCTCACTACTAGAAGCCCTTGCTCTTCCTACTGTTGTTAATGCTGAAACTTAGTATCTATATAATAGTGAGAGGAATAATAGTTTCAGCACCTATGGAATCACAGGAAGAATGCGAACAAGCAGGTGATGATAAAGAATGGACAAGTGATAGGAAACTTTGGTTTGTAGTTAACAGTATAAAAAGAGAAATGACTTAAATGTATGGCATAACAATCACTTACGGTGTGGTTAGCTTACTAGTACTTAGTGGGTTTGCATATGTAACTTTTAAAATGACCTCTAAGAAATAGGTGTAGGTAGTAGGTTCAAATCCTATCGCCCAGACTCTAATAATCTAAGTCATATAGAGTTAATCCCTACCTCTCTTTTTTTGCATAGTTTCTTATATCGCGAAAGAGTTGCTCATAAGAAATAATTTGAGGTGTTTTATTCTTGACTTTTGTCTCATAAATTTTGAAGAGAACTTTTTTTTAAATATTTATGCAATTTATAAATATGAATTTCTTGTTCAATAGGAGTTATTAAGAAATCAACTGATGATGGAGAATCCCACCAACATAATCCAGTTGGGAAATCTGAAATTAATTCAATTCCTGCCAATCTACCTTCATTTGAATTATTGGATTTTTGTATTTGCCAAATCTGATAGTTATTATTTTTTAATAGTTCACTAAGCTGCTTCTTTCTAATAGTATTCCTTTTTATAAGATCCTTGGAGTCTGCATGAAGTACTTCACATAAAATAATGGGTCTGTAGGTTTTAATTATTTCTGAAGCTCCTTGAATTACCTCATTTTCATAGCCTTCAACATCAATTTTAAGAATGAATCCAGAAGAAAACTTTAAATCATTGATAGAATCTAATTTATAAGTAGAAATAATTTCATAATTACATTTATCTCTAGATCTAATTTCAGGAATAATAGATCCGCCAGTATCAAGTTCATTAAAAAGATATATTTTTCCATAATCATTTTTCTCACCTAAAGCCCAAGGGAAGAGGACTGCATTTTTTATATTACTAAAAACAAATTTCTTCAATATGAAATAACAGTCTATATTTGGCTCGAAGGCATAGTATCTAAGTTTGTTTTTATTAGAACCTATAGCCATTAAAAGTTGTAAAAAAGTTTGACCAATATTTGCACCAACATCAAGAAAAATATATTCCTTTTTTTCCTTAAATAAAATTTCCAATAAATCACATTTCCAATCCCTCTCCTGTCTCAAGAGGTTCTCACCTTTACCCCCAATAGTAGGAATATTTATCCATACTTCATCAAATTTAATTCTGAAAAGAAAATTAAAATATTGTGAAATACCAACTCTTCTTAATAATGTAGGAACAATTCTTTTTAAAAATTTAAACCTATTAGATTTATTTTTCAAACTGTAATTTAAATTGATTATTGTATTTTAAGATCTAAATCTTACTTATATCCATATTTATAAAAATTTCTTTATGTATAAATTTTAAAACCCGTCTCATGCAGGATATTTTTCAAGATTATATTTATCATCTCATATTGCAAAAGGATAGCTCTAGGGGTATCTGAGAGTATGTATTTAGTAAGATGCACTTTGTTCTAAATTGAGACTCAAATTCATTCGTGCCACTTGCCTTTAACATAGTTCTTTTTAGGAATAACTAAGAATTATTATTTGTTAGATCGAGTGCTTTTATAGCACTAATTCGTGGTTTTAAATCTTGTAGCTCCGACTCTTTAAAACCATTTCATATGGATAGGTCTCCAAAATATCTTTTTTATTGCAAACTGTCTCAATTTGGAGGGATATAAACCTTCTTTTTTTATGAGAATTAAATATTTATTACCACTTATTTGACCGATAGTTCTTGGGTTCCCAAAAAACCGAGTTAAAAAAATGCGTCTAATAATTAAAAAAAGTATTCTAAGATTGCTCAGAATGTTGAGGAAAAAAAGTTTTATTTTTTTCTAGAACAAGAATTGAATCATGGATGTGAATCCCAGAACAATCTTTACTTATGTGTTCCATTTTTAGTGAGTGAAAGTGGTACCATCTGTGCATGTCATTTATAAGGTCGATAACGATATTTCTAAAGAAATTATTTTTTGAATTATATCCCCCACCAAAATCTGCCCAATATGAAGCATGTAAATCCTCTATAAAATAAATACCTTCTTTTGTGAGATGAGGAAAAAGTATATCCAGTGTTCTTTTAATATGATGAATTTTGTGACTCCCATCATCTAAAACGATATCAATTCCACCCATTTCATCTACAACTGATTCTAAAAATTCTTTATCATCTTGAGAACCTATCCTCACCTCACCATGAACCCCATTATATTTATAACAATTTGGATTAATATCAATTCCAAAAATTGTAGCAGAATCTCCAAAATATTTTCTCCACATCTGGAGACTGCCCCCTTGAGCTACTCCTATTTCAAGAAATTTTAGATTTTTCTTTTTCTTAAAAGTACTGAAGTAACGTTCATATAAATTTATATAATGATGCCATTTATGGATCAAACAACCTTTGTGTGAAGAATATAATTTTGCTAGTTCTGAAGACCCCCCATATTTTGATTCTATATCTTCTATTACAGACTTATTTTCAGGGAATTTAAATGATTTAAAGTCTGGACCTATTCCAATTTTTGCTTTATAGTTTTTTGGCGTAATCGGTAAAACTAAATTGTAAAAATTTTTCTTCAAAACATTTTTATATTTCCACTTTACTTTTTTTATGAGACTAGTAATAAATATTTTCATAATAGGTAAAGGGTGAAATACAGTTTAAAATATAGAATTTAATTGATTAATAATGTTAATTTTGTAAAAAAAAAAAAAATTGCTAATTCTTTTAATATAAATCCAAATTAATGATGAAATGGTTTAAAGATTAGAATAATGATAAAAAAACAAAATTTATATAACGGAAAGGGTGGGATTCGAACCCACGAATAGTTTCCTATTAAACGATTTCGAATCGTTCGCTTTCGACCACTCAGCCACCTTTCCTATTTATTAACTTTAATAAAATTTGCTACGACTTAAGAATTTTTACGTTGAATGTTTGAATTTATTATTCAATTTTATTGCTACTTATTTCTAATGACAGTTTTGAAATTTTTGTACTTCTATTAGATGTGCGAGGATTAGCATTTATTATACAAACTTGTTAATTTTTTTAATTAAATTTGCTATGAATTAATAGAGGCCAAACCTCTTAAGAGATTAAAAGTCCCTTCTGAAAACCAACTTCAGGAGGGTTTCTCGTCTTAATTAATATTTATTTAAAAATATTCATACACTACACCAAAGAGGTAATTTTTATCTAAATCATGGCAACTGAAAAAACAAACAATCTAATTTATCAATTTTTCGTATAGCATTGTTTACAACTCCCAAATTTATACAAAATATAGATTCAAGAAATAAGGTTTATAAATTCGATAGTTATTTTAGATTTCCTCATGGCAGATATTAACCTATTTAGCCTTTTTAGTTTCTAAGATATATTAAATTCAAAATTCCAATAAAATGATTAATGCTAAAGATGGTTTCTCAAGCGAAAGCTTTTACCCAGATAGTAATTATTATCTTAATCAGGATAATAATACAGAAGAGAATACAGCTTTAGAAGATCAAATATCTAATATGGGTGAAGATTTTGTATGGCCAAATACCTTTTGGTTTATTGCGGAAAGAACAAATGGCAGACTTGCAATGATAGGCTTTATGGCTGTCATTATTAACTATGGTTTGTTTGGTTGGATAGCATATCCCATTCTATAAATAAGTAATTTTACTTCTTAATAAAACTGGAGTTGATTGGTCAGGAAATCATTTGCTTCAAAATACTGGACCTATTGTAAGTCAATTTGCTATTCACTTTCCTGGGGGGTTTTTAATCATGTTCGTTTCCACCATCTCGCTTTAAAACCATTTAAGTTTTTGAATTGTAATGGATATAACCCTTTAAGTTATTTAGTGATTTGTTGCAAATTGGACTTTTATTCTTAAAAATAACTTATCAATATTGAGATAAAAAGGAGAGTTAAAGCTTTATTCCCATATTATTAATGACATACTAAGTTCATTAAATATTATTCCTATAAATGTAATTACAACACTTATAAAAAAATATAGAAATGACATAGAAACTTGATTGTTTTGTCCTGATAAATCATTCATGTATACGTAAATATTTAGTTAAATTATCTTTAATAACTTTTTTCTCACTAACACAGTCAAGTGCACTAAGAATACTAGGTCATAGGTACTAATAAATTCTCCAGGATTTTCATTGCAGTGTTTCTGAAACGTCATGATTTTCCGTCTTAAAATATCCGTATTTATTTCAGTGGGATACTTTGGTTTAAAAAAAAAGTTCATCGAAATATTATTTAGATTATTTATCTTTATCTAATTTAAAATCACATAATTTATTTTTTAGAAAGTATGATTATTTATCTTTCATAATCATATAAATTAATTAAAAGAAGAAAATTAAAACTTATTAGTATATTATTGAAATATATTATTGAAAATATTTTCAACCAAATATTATGTGTGGCAATTTTATTAGAATTCTTTCAAAGTTTTCACTCTTAGGTTTTTTATCATTATGTTTAATACCTGCAAAAGCTAGTACTTATGTTTATGAGGGGAAATGTGGTTTCCTATTACAAGGTTCCTATCAAGATAAATGTAAAGCAATATTTTCAAAAGGTAAGTTGATGCTTTTATCAAAAAATGCCCCAAGTATAAAAATATTGCCACAACAGATCTTAAAGGTATCAAATGCAAAAAAGAGTGTTTCAAGCATTATTGAAAAGGACTCATCTACTGAATTATGGAAAAAATATTTTGAAGTAAATCCAAAAATAAAATTACAACAGGGCCCATATTGGTTAAGGGATCCGCAAACAAAAGAGATTACTAATCATAGATATACTATTAGATTTGTCACGAGAGATTTTCAACCAAGGATTGTTTTATTCGTTTTGGATGATAAAAATAATGCCGCTGCCATGGGGCAAGCAATGCAAAGTTTTACAGGAATGAGACTTGGCCAGCAAAGAGAAATAAATACTATTCTTGATCCAAAATTAACCTCAAAATATATTAGGGAATCCAATAGAATGTCACAAAGACTTATTGGTTATTGTTCAGCTAAGATGTATGAGGAAGCAAGGCCAATGGCAAGAAAATTAAATGCCTATGTTAATAACTCTATAGATGATATATCCATTTTCTCGGATATAGAAAGAACTATTTCAGCACTTTATTTAGCAAGAGATAAAGCAGTAGCAATTTGTGATAATAAATTACTATCCGATATTCAAAAAGCCAATGAACAAAAAAAAATGAATGAGATTTCTAAAATAGAAGAAGAAAAATTTAAAAGGGAAGAAGCTTTTGAAATGTTATCTTCTTTTTAATTTTAAAAAATGAAAAATTTCAAAAATTTATTATTTATCTTTTCAATTTCTTTATTTGCTAGTGCGTGTGGAAATTGGAATATAAAAACTGGTAATACAGATTTTCAATCTAAAGATGGGAATTATTTTGATAATCAAAATAGAGACATCATTTCGCAAGAATATAATGCATCAGGAATTTTGCAAGATTGCACTATTGGTAATTCATCTAAGCAAAGAAGATTGCCTTCATGTAATAGTGTAAGGAACAAAAGAGAAAAAATTCTAAAGCAGCAAGCAAAAAATCAAGATAAATCTTTTAAAATAATGGAACAAAAAAAACAAAAAGCAGTTATTGATAAAAAAAAGAAAATAAGTAAAATTCTCGACAAACAAATTTCAGGAAATAATTTTATTAAATTCGATGATGGCTCAGGAATCTTTGTGAAATCTCTTATAAAATTTAACGCAAGTACCTCGAATTTGATTATTAATGCAGAAGTTGAAAGAGATAGAAATACAACCGTTGATTCATTTAAAAAACTTTTTACAGAGGATGGTAAATATATCCAAATTTCATTTTTAGATGCTGATGGGTTTGAATTAATATCTCCTTTAATACTTCCGCTTAATATAGTTAAAGGTCAATCTGAAAATATTGTGTATAGAAAAAAATCAGGGAATACTGCTGAAAATATTATTGCAGTAAGAATGCTTGCAAGAAAACCATTAGTAAATTTCTTAGAGTATTCAAAAGTAAAAAAACTTCAAATCTCTTTAAGTAAATAAAATTCTAATAAATTAGAATAAATCCATGGCATCATTTCCAGCTTGTCTTGCAGCTTCCTTCGCTTCCATTTCATCAATACACTCATCTTGAAGATATAAAACACAGTTTAAATACTTTCCAGATTCTTCCATCGCTTGCATTACGGCTCTTTTTATAGGAAATTTGTTCTCAACCTTTTTTTTAGATTTTACAAATCCCATATCCATATCTTCTGATAAAAATTCTTCCTTGGCAGAACCTTGAATTGTTCTAGTAAATGCTCTGACTTTTGTTCTAGGATTTATTACCACAACGTTAAAAGTAAGATCTACCTCTTTTATACTTTTTTCTGTTCCGCCCATATTCGCATTCATGCCCATTTTTCCGAACATTTGATTCATTCTTCCCCCTGCAAAATTACTTAAATCAACTTCTGTGGATTCTGAAATTTCATTTTCACTGTACTCGCTCAGATATCCTTTAATAATATATTTTGCTTGAAGTGAATCATCTTCCTTATTGGAACCCCCAAAACCAGGAATAATTCCTAAGGATCTTTTTTTTGTCATTCTTTCTATAGCTTCTTCATCTTCCTCTAGAACCGTAAAATTGCCAGTATTGCTTAAAGCATTTGTAAGCATATTTTTGAAAGAAGATTTATATTTTGGCTTCCACCATGTAGCATCAGATTCATTTATAAACTCAGCTACAACAACAGTTATTGGAGTTGATGACATTATCCCTTCTGCATAAGAATTTTGATTACTATCAATTAATAGTGAAGAGGAAGCTAATGCTAAAGCGACAGAAAGATTTTTAATTAATTTATTTTTCATGAAATTTCATAAATATAAAAATAATTTTAAAACCTCACAAGAAATATAAAAATTTGTTTCTTAATGAATTGTTACTTAATTTAAACTCTTTGCTTTAAGAGATTTATTATTTCATATAAATAATAATTATTTCGATGAATATAAATAAATTTGCATGGACTCTTCTTTTCTCCTTTAGTCTTAGTAATTTATTTTTTATTAATAACTCTTATGCTGATTTGGATCCAATCAATTCAAAACAACAGAAATTTTCAGCTTGGTGTAATTTTCCAAAAAATAAGTGCAAGGTAACAATAAATAATAATAGATTAATAATTGATAAACATCTTGGTGGAAAGGGTGTTTTATTCAATGATATATTTTCATATGAAAAATTTGAGGAAGAACATCAATTAAGTAACTACAGAAAAAAGCCTGATCTAGTATGGGTACATCAATTTGAATATCAGAAAAGTGATGGTTCTTTTTCTACAACAAAAATTATGTTTAATAATAAAAAAACTGATAATAGATTTTCAGCCGCTATTGATTCTTCGATATAAATAATGAAAATACTCCTTATACTGCTATCAATAATTACAATAAGTTCTTGTTCAAGAAATGAATTGGTTATAAAAAAAGATAATGGGGAAAAATTTATTGTTGATAAAGTAAATTTAAAAAATCAAATCTATGATATTAATTCTTTGATTGATTTAGTGAGCAGGATTGAAAATAACAAAATTAAAAAAATTGTGGAAAATCAAGAAAATGATCAAGTTATTAAAAAACTAAAAAAGAATAATAAATTTCTTAAAAAGAAATTAGCTGAATCTCAAAGTCTAATTAATAATAATTGTGGACAGTGGTACAGACCTGAACTTTGCAATAAAGGCATGGATAATCTAAATAAAGATAAGGAATTATTGATATTGGGAGAAGAAAAACTTGAAAATATCAAAAGGGAAAATGAATTACTTCTAAAAAAAGAAAGAGAAAAGAAAAAAACTTTTATCAACCAAATAATTAATGAAAACTATGCAGAAATACATTTTTCAAAAATAATATATAACTCCTCTCGCTTTGATACAAAAAAAAATAAATCAGTGCTTCCTGCAAAATCTATAATCTGCTTTAATCCAGTTTTACAAAATAAATACTATCAGCTTTGGCAAGAGTATGGGAGCATTCAAAAGATCCAATTAGACTTTATTGACAAAGAAGTATGTAAGGCTTTTGCCAAATTTTAATTAAGAAAAATGAAGAAATCTTTTATAAAAAAAATATTTTTTTTTATTATCATTTTTAATTTGTTGCCATTTCAAACTTTTGCTAAAGAAAGTTATATCAAGCTAATAAGCTACAAAAATTACATTGATACTTGTGTATCTGATTATTATTCAGCAGAAGAATTAGGAGAACTAATGAAAGATAAAGTTGTAACTGTTAAGACTTACAATTCAGAGTATTCAACCCGTGGTTCAGGATTTGTTATTGCTCATTTTAAAAATCAAACTTTTATTCTTACAAATAGTCATGTAATTCAGGAAGCTGATACCATCAACATAAGGTGGCTAGATGGAAATATTGATAAAGCTTCACTAGTGCTCGATGGAGGAGGTAATATCGATTCAAATGATATAGCAATTTTAAAAATTGCAGGGATAGTTGGTACACCCGTCATAATAAGAAGGAGTCCCCCTAAATCAGGTAGAGATGTTATAGCTATTGGTACTCCTGAAGAAGATTTTTTTGAATATACCATAACCAAAGGAATTATTAGTAGTCTTAGAGATAAAGGTACTCAAATTCAAACTGATACAGCTATAAATGGAGGAAATTCAGGAGGTCCTCTAATAGATTACTCAGGATGCGTCGTTGGCATGAATACCTCAGGAATGGACGAATTACAAGGGATAAATTTTGCTATTTCAAATAAAGTATTGAATAGGTTTATAAGAAAGATACTACCTGGATATTTATTTGATAATGCTGTGTACCCTCAAAATAAAAATAAAATAAATAAATTTAATAAAAAATTTAAAAATAGGAATAGTCAAAACCAAGATAATTATAATTCTGAAATTGATCTAGATTATTTTTTTATTGACTAGAAATTTATTAATTTATTTTTAATTAAGTTATTATTATCTATAGATTTCAATGGCTTTACTACCCATATAATCAAAGGTGTTTAATCTCTTCCAGTCTTATACAGATTATCTGCGTCGCCAAAACAATTTCACATTGAAAGAGGGGCTAGGGCTTTAGAAATACTAAATAGTAGTTTTAAGTAATTTAGCAAAGATCTATTATCTAATTAATGCTTAGCTGTATATAAATATATAAAACTATTGTTCTCTCAAATCACTTAAGGAATCAGATGAATTGGTAAATATTACTTTAGATATAAATAGGAAAAATGATTTCAAATACAAATCACAAGGAAATAAAACAATCTTAAGTGGTATAAAATAAAAAAATAATTCCATAGATAGAGCCAAATTCTTCAATAGTTCGTCGAAGTCATATAGAAGATAAGATTTGTTTTAAGAAGCTATACTTTTATTCATTTAGATATCTATTTAATTGGAATTAATTGATAAATTTTGAATATCTATGAGATATGCGTTTAATAGATGAAAATCATTTATCAATTTAAATAAATTAAGTAGATGGTGCAAAAGAATCTTGAATACGATACAAGAATTTAATGATAATAGTGATTAATTTTTTAAGACTTCATATTCTTTTCGTGCACGCAAAACTCAATCAAATCAAAAAATCTTATTCTAAATTAGTTCATATTTTTTTTCTCAAAGATTTTTAATCAACATAAGTGTCAGTTAAAGCTAAAATCTTCCTGGCGTATAGGAAGCACTAGGTGAAAGTTTAGAATCCTCCTGCTCAGATTTACTTCTCAGCACTCTTAAAACTTCTGGGGCGTGGATTTTCTATTGCTTTGAATAATTTTGGGAGATATAACGCCCGTTGAAGCAAAAAAAATAGAAGTTTTGATTAGTCATATGTTTTCGAAGAGTTTTCGAGTAATCTCTTTAATTTATAGAGTTCTTCTTTGGTAAATTCTCGATATTTTCCTGTTGGTATATCCAACCTAATATTCATAATTCTTACGCGCTTTAATGATAGTACTTTGTATCCTAAGGACTCGCACATTCTCCTAATCTGACGATTAAGTCCTTGGGTGAGAATGATTTTAAATTTTTTGGGACCCAATTGTTCTACGAAACATTTCTTGGTTATGGTGTTCAATATTTTAACTCCATTACTCATGACTTGAACAAAGTCTTTATTAATTAAACGATTAACGCTTACG
>Ga0160422_10002680_pt1 | contig 11129 bp, 11 predicted proteins | sample Fk160mmetaG_FD_108192 | JGI IMG/M metagenome (GOLD analysis project Ga0160422, IMG submission 108192) | Marine microbial communities from the Central Pacific Ocean - Fk160115 60m metaG | ecosystem: Environmental > Aquatic > Marine > Oceanic > Photic zone | place: The Central Pacific Ocean... | reverse complement strand
TTATTACTTTCTAAGTAGTCCAAAGTTAAAGTTGACATAGATTTTAGACCTGTAATCATTGCGGAGTCATCAACATAAAAATCTGGTGTATGGTGTGGAGCTACCTTAGATAAATCAGTTCCCTTTTTAGAACCCCCAATAAAAAAATACATGCCTGGGACTTTTTCTTGAAAATATGAAAAGTCTTCAGCACCAGTTACCGCTTTCATGAAATTAACATTATCATTTCCTATCACTCTTTTCAATGAAGGTAACATTTCATTGTAAAGACTCTCATCATTATATGTGATTGGATAACTTACTAAAAAAGTAACTTTGGCTTTGGCATTATTAGCATCTGCAACTTTTTCAACAATTTCGACTAGCCTTTTTAGCACAAGATCTTTCATTTTATTATCCAATGTCCTTATGGTACCTAGCATATACAAACTTTCAGGGATTATATTACTTCGAACTCCACCATGGATACTGCCGATTGTTACTACCGCAGCTGCTTCAGTTAGAGGCATATTTCTACTGACGATAGTCTGAATTGAGTTAATCATTTGTGAAGCTGTTACAATAGGATCTATTCCAGTCCAAGGTGTAGAACCATGTGTTTGAACTCCCTCAATGTCAATTCTAAATTCATTTACTGCTGCCATTATTCCCTCAGGTCTAACGTATACTTGACCAGCTTCAAATTGAGACCAGATATGCAACCCAAAAATTGCATCTACGTCAGGGTTTAATAGTACACCTTCCTTTACCATTAACTCAGCTCCACCTTCTTCACCCGGAGGGGCACCCTCTTCAGCAGGTTGAAAAATAAATTTAATTTTCCCAGAAATCTGATCTTTCAAATCATACATAATTTTGGCGGTAGCGAGTAAAATCGCTACATGTGTATCATGACCGCAAGCATGCATTACAGGAACCGTTTCTCCATTGTACTCACCTATCATTTCAGACTTCCATGGCAAATTTACCCTCTCTTTAATGGGAAGTCCATCAATATCTGCTCGAAGAGCAACGACAGGTCCTGGTTTAGCACCCTCCAAAATTGCGACGACTCCAGTCTTGGCAATTCCAGTTTGAGGTTTTAATCCTATTTTTTTTAATTCCTCAGCAATTCTATCAGCGGTTTTAAATTCTCTATTACTTAACTCAGCATTTTGATGAAACCAATGACGAAGCTCAATCATTTCCTTCTCATATTTTATCGCTAATAAATTTATTTGCTCATCAAATTTTTGAGCACTTAATTCCGTTCCAAGAAGAAGAAAAAAGAAAAATACAATTGAAAAATTTAATGTTTTTATCATGGGTTTTATTTTGTTAAAGTTAAATAAAATTCATTCACCCATAGCTGTAACTACTAAAGTTCTTGCACCACCACTATTTCTGTGTTCACACAAATACACACCTTGCCAAACACCAAGCTTTGGGAAACCGTTTTCTACAGGGAAAGACACTGAAGAACCAAGTATACTACTTTTTATGTGCGACGTCATATCATCAGACCCCTCATATATATGAGTGAAATAATTTTCGTTTTCAGAAACCATTTTGTTGAAATGTGTTTCGAAATCAACCCTAACTGAGGGATCAGCATTTTCGTTAATTGTTAGGCTTGCTGAGGTATGTTTAATGAAGACATGAACAATTCCTGTAATTTTTGGAATTTTTTCAATGATATTTTTGGTTATAAGATGGAAACCTCTTTTGCGTGGATTTAAGACGATCTCTTTTTGAAAAACCATAAGAATTTACGAAATCTACTATTTTTCATTTGTTGTGGGTCATACTGGATTCGAACCAGTGACTTCTACCCTGTCAAGGTAACACTCTGAACCAACTGAGTTAATGACCCATGTAAATTTTAGGGGTGTCCACCATCAATATCAATGTCATTTAAATCAACACCTGTTTTCTTTTTAAATTCTTTTCTAAATTCAATATTTCTTTTTCTTCTCTCATTAAGTGTTTCAAAGACTTTTTTTAAGAATTTAATCATATCAATAAAATTAACTAATTAAAAGATTTTTTTATGTTTTTTACTGAAAAATTTCCATATAATCCAAGAACCGGTTATTAAAATAAAAATTGACAGTAAAGAACTTTCAAAACCAAATTCCCCTCCATTAATAATTGTATTTTGGGGTATAGAAAATTGAATAATTGAATATGAATCTAATCCACTAACATTAAAACCGAACATAGACTGAAAAAAGTTCCAGCTAAAGTGTAGAGCTAATGGAAACCACAAGTTTTTTGTATACACATACGATATTCCCAAAAAATAACCAGCTAAAAAGATATTCAATAATCCTATAAAATTTACATTGGGGTTTGATCCATGGATTACGCAAAATAGTAGTGAGGATATGAATAATGACAACATCGGATTAAATGATTGTAATAAATTTTTTAACATATATCCCCTAAAAATAATTTCCTCAAACAAAGAAACTCCAGCAAATAAAATAATTGACAAGAGAATTTTTTCCAAATCAAACATTACACTTTCATAAACAATTTGTCCCAATATCATCAAAAAAGAAAAAGCAAAGCCCATTATTGCAAATCCTAAAAAAATTCCAAAATTAAGTTCTGTAAACCTACCTTTTACATCCAAACCTATATTTAAAAAATTTTCTTTATCAATGTATTTCATAAAAAAATAAAGCATTATTATCATCACGATAAACATTGTATACTCTAAAACAATCATAGTTTTTAACTCTATTTTCCCAGTAGTTAGAGAAGATAAATCAAAATCTAAAAGGATTAATAAGAGTGTTGCCAAAATTTGAGGAACAAAAATTAAAGGAAAAACCAAAAATGACTTTAGCCAACCCCTGTGAGAGATATTATTCATGTTATATTATTTTATTTTAACTGATAATGAATATGAAAAATTAACTGGACGATTCGAAACTAAAGCGGGTTGATCAATTGGTATCCTTTTTATTAACTTTTCAAGTTGTTTACGAAATAATTCTGGACCAATAATTGAATAATCTACAATATCATTATTTGAACCAATCACAAGTTCAATAAAAACAATGACTTCATCATTTGTCTCACTTTTTTTTCTGTTTTTTTTCAAATTATTTTCAAAATAAATTTGAATTTTTTCTTTAAAACACTTTTTTGACTCTTTGGCTGTTTCACACCCTTTAATAAGAGGTGGAAAAAAAACCGAATCAATGTCGTAAATTTTTTCCGGATCAAATTGACTTTTTAAGCGATATGTTATTGAAACTTGAAATGGGAAAGAGGTTTTTGATCCATTGATGGTTCCAGGGACCATTTTAGGCAGTTTACTGATTATTTCTGATGCTGCATCCTCAAATAATTTATTTGCATTTGATAGTGCATTAACATCACTAAACTCGACTCCTACTAAATTGGACTTCGCCTTTATATTTTTAACATTTCCCAAAGTATCGATCTCAAAGAAAACACTAACAATGGATTGAAGTGCCATCTCATTTGCGAGATTAGGATATATTAAATTTTCGTTAATATGCTCCTGGATGGATTCCTCAAAACATTTAGACTTTAAATTTTCAGGAACAAGATTACAGATTTGGAAAGCCGGGGGAATTTCCTTTTTATCTTGTGAAATCAAAAAATTAGAAAAAAAAAGATAAAAGATTAATAGGTATTTCATATGGAGCAATATAGTGAAATAACTAAAAAATGTGTTGGCTTGTTAATGTAGTTTTTAAATAGTTAGATAATTTTTATATTTTTATAAATTATATTTTTAATTCATTATGAAAAAAACATTTTATTTATTGTTCGGACTACTAATATTTACAACTTCATGTGAAGAAGTTTCTGACGTTATGTCTGATGAAGAGTTAATTGATGCAATAATAAATTACGACAACAAAATTGAGGTAAGTGAGATGGATTTACCAGATTCAGCTGTTTCTGTAATAAGTACTGATATGCCTGACGATGTCATTAGTAAGGCCGAACTTGCACCCGATTTAGGATATGAGATTGAAATGAAGAGCTCTGGAATCTTTGCTTTTGAATTAGATTTTGAAAGAAATGATAATCAATATTTTACGACCTCCGGAAGAAAGCTTGAAGCATCTATGAAAGACAGTAAGTGGGGTGATAAAAAAAGCAAAGATGCAAAAGACGGTAAAAAGAAAAGGGGACCTTGCTTTAAGTTTGTATATCCGATTTCATATACAATGCCCGATGGTTCTACCATTTCTGGAAATGATCGTAAGGAAATTCATTCTAAGATGAAATCTTTTTATGAAACATATGAAAAGACAAAGGATTCAAAAGAGCCACAACTAAATTTTCCAATTTCAATACTTGTTCTTGATGATGATAAGAACGAATACAAAAAAGAGCTTGCTGATCATAAAGAACTAAAAGAGGCGATGTCTTATTGCTCCAGAGGCAAAGGTAAAGGGGGTGATGGTGACAAAGATGGCGATGGTGATGGTAAAGGTAAAAGAGGATAAATCTTCATAACAATTCAACAAATACAAAAGCCTCCAAACGAGGCTTTTTTTATTTGATGACCTTCCAATTTGAGTCAAATTTTCCGCTCTGTCTAACTTCTCTTAACCTCTCTTTCCAATTGTTGTGATTTATTTTAGGTAAATCAGGGACAGTATCCAGAGATTTTTGAAGTTTATTAAAAATTTCTTTTTCACGGGGACTTAAATATTCTAAATTAATTTTCTCTCTCTCATAAGGATCATTCAAATAATCAAAAAAACTACCGTTTTTATAAAGTTTATATTTTTTATCTTGAGCATAAACTCCCCTATTCAATCCTCTAGAACCCCACATGGGATTATAATAAGTTACCAAAACATCTCTTTCATCATATTTTTTATCAATTAGTAGGGGTAAAAAACTCTTACCATATGAATCTTTTTTATTGACATTCAAGATATCTTCAAAAGTTGCATAAAAATCAGTAAAATCAATTAATACATCGCTTGTATTTGCTTTTTTTATTTGTTGATTCCAGCTAATAATCATTGGAACATTTGATGAATAAATTATGGATCCTCCCTTAGAACCAGGAATTTCTAAACCATTATTAACTGTTGTAACATCAGGATCGGTTCCGTTGTCTCCGACGAAGATTAGTAAAGTGTTATCTTCCAGATTATTTTCCTTTAAGGAATTACAAATCTTACCAACAACTTTGTCCATATAATTTACCATATCATCAAAATAAACGGGGTCATTTCCGATATTTCTTTTATTTATTTCATTCCATTCCTCTGAATCAGGTGTTGGTCTGAATGGATCATGAACCAGTGCCATGGGATAATAAACAAAGAAAGGTGTATTTCGGTTTTTTCCTATAAAATTCATAATAAAGTTTGTAAAAATATCTGGACCATAATCATCAATAGTTGTTTGAACTTTTGAACCATTTTGAAATATATTTGGGTTTGAAAATCTATCTCCCCTTTCATTAAGCCACCACAAAGAATATTCATCAAATCCGAATTTGTATGGTCGTTCCATATCCTGATTATTGGAAATATCGGATTGAACTCCGTTTAGCTGCCACTTTCCAGCAACCGCAGTTTTATAACCATTTTCTTTAAATAAGTTTCCAAAGGTTTTTTGATCAGGATTTAGATAAGCAAATGCCTCATAGTTTATATAATTAGGTTTTCCTGTCATTATTTTTACCCTGCTAGGGGTGCAAAGTGGCTGTGAATATGCATTTGTAAAATTGATTCCATTATTGGCCAGTGAATCCAAAACAGGGGTATTTAGGTAGTTAGCTCCGTTTATTCCTATTGATTCAAAACCAATGTCATCCGCCATTATAAGAATCACATTAGGTTTAGATATCTTTTCTTGTTTAGTCTTGGTGACGCAGCTAGTTAAATAAAAATGAGTAATTAAAATAAAAGAAAACAGTCGTAATGTCATTATTAGTTTGTTGTTTTATAATAATTTGTTAGTTCTATGTCAAATATAATTTTATTATTTTATCTTGAAAAGAAATAAAATGGAACACATTTCTAAAAAGAATATCGATTCAATGGAAAAGATATTCAGACTCAATTTGATAAATAGTTGTACTGGATATAAGTCCGCTAACTTAATTGGATCAAGGTCAGATAATGGTATTGAAAATCTTGCTGTATTTAGTTCAATTACACACTTGGGAAGTAATCCTTCACTTTTAGGTTTTGTTGTTAGACCCACAATAGTTCCGCGTGACACCTACAGTAATATAGTTTCAAATAAATTTTTCACTGTTAATCATATTAATTCTGACGATATAGAAGATGCACACCACACTTCCGCCAGGTATCCAGCAAAAGTTTCTGAGTTTGAAATGACAAAGTTTGAAAGTGAGTATCTTAAAAATTTTCCAGCCCCTTTTGTAAAAAGTTCAAACATCAAGTTAGCATGTGAGTTTTTAAATGAGTACCATATTAAAGAAAATGATACTGTTCTTATCGTTGCTAAAATTAATGATATTTTTTATAGAAAAGAATACATTGAAAATGATGGTTGGCTGAGGCTGGATAAAGCAAAAACAGTAGCAATAAATGGTTTAGATGGTTATGCACTACCAAAATTAATAGAAAGATACAAGTATGCAAAACCAAAAAAAAATGAATGATTTTATAGATAAAAAAATACAAGAGTATGTTGAAATTAGTTCTCAAAGTGAACCTGAACTATTAAAAAAATTAACGAAAGAAACCCATTTAAAGGTTTTACATCCCAGGATGTTATGCAGTCCATATCAAGGCCGTCTATTGTCGTTAATTTCAAAAATTCATAATCCAAGTTCAGTTTTGGAAATCGGTACTTATACAGGATATTCAACACTATGCATAGCAGAGGGGTTAAAAAAAAATGGAACAATTTTTACAATTGACTGCAACGAAGAGTTACTAAAAATTCAAAACAATTATTTTGAACGATCGGAATACCGTCAAAACATAGTTCAGCACACAGGTAAAGCTTTAGAAATAATACCAAAAATAAATTCATTTTTTGATCTTGTATACCTAGACGCTGACAAAGAAAATTACATAAATTATTTCAATCTTATAATTGACAAATTAAATCCAGGTGGATTAATACTTTCAGATAATGTATTGTGGAGTGGCAAAGTTGTAGATAAAAAAACGAGTTTTGATTATGTAACTAAAAAGGTTTTTGAGTTCAATGAAACCATGAAAAATGATTTAAGAATCGACACCTTGGTTTTACCCATAAGAGATGGTATTACAATAAGTAGAAAAAATTAAAGTTTTCTTTTAATCGATCCTCCTATTTCATCTATTTTGTCTTTTACATCGTCGATGTCTTTTTTTATTGACTCAGTATCTACACCATTAGATTTTGCACTTTTTTTAATTTCACTTTTTACCTCTTCGGTTGCATCTTTGACAGCACGAATGCTCTTGCCCAAACCCTTCGAGATTTCTGGTATCTTATCAGCACCAAAAACAAGTAGAACAACCAATCCAATGAAAAGTATTTCAGGTCCACTAATAAACAAGTACATAGGCATTAGCTAAGTTATTACTATCCTTTTATTTTGTCTTTAAATTTCTCGAAATCAGATTTTTCTTGATTTTTTGGCCAAGTGTTGTTTGATTTATCAATATCAGCGGTTTCTAAATCAGGATCCAGTACAATTCCAATAATTTTTTTATCTGATAAAACAACTTTATTTACTTGGTCATCATTTTTTCTCCAGACCTGTGCAGGGTATTTTATTCTTTCTTTAGACCCGTCCTCATACTCATACTCAGCAATTATTGGCATAACCAAACCACCAGGTTTATCAAAAACAACTTGATAAAAATATTTGGGAATATCAAGTTTAGCTATTTCTTCATCAGAATAATTTTCTTTGAGATAATTATTTAAAAGCTTTGAATTATCAAGTGGAGAACCGTCTTTTAAATTACTTGAATCATTTAAAAAGTCTTCAAAATAAATATTAGATCCAAGACGGTTCATGGGGATTCCCATCTCATCTAAATATTCTTTAAGTTTAACTCCGGGTTCTGGTGAAACATAAAACTGTCTGACATCTTTAATTCCAATATCAACATAGTCTGTTGTGTAGAACCATCCTCTCCAAAACCAATCCAAATCCACGGCAGAAGCATCTTCCATTGTTCGAAAAAAATCCTCAGGTGTGGGATGCTTGAACATCCATCTTTTAGAGAATGTTTTAAATGCATGATCAAAAAGCTCTCTACCCATTATTGTCTCTCTCAAAATATTTAATGCAACTGCAGGTTTGCCATATGCATTTGGTCCCAAATTAAAAATGTTTTCAGGATTTGACATAATTGGAGCCAAAATTCTTTGGTCGATACTCATGTACCTAGTAATTAGCTCCGCAGGTCCTCTATCGGAGGGGAATTTCTCTAATGGATAAATTATATCAGGATAATCTTCTCCTAATTTTTGTTCAGCGACGTATTGCACAAAAGTATTTATACCTTCATCCATCCAAGCCCATTGACGTTCATCAGAATTTACTATCATTGGAAAGAAGTTATGCCCAATTTCATGAACAATCACACCAATCATTCCAAATTTAACTTCATCTGTGTAAGAACCATCGATATTGGGTCTTCCAAAATTGAAACAAATCATTGGATACTCCATTCCTTGCTGTTTTGCATGAACAGAAATTGCTTTACTGTATGGATAGTCAAATGTGTAGTCAGAGTAAGTTTTTAAAGTCTCCGCTACGGTAAGCGTAGAATAATCTTCCCACAACGGATTGCCCTCTTTAGGATACATTGACACAGCCATTACATCTCTGTTTCCTATTTTTACAGACATCATGTCCCAAATATATTTTCTTGAGGATGCAAAAGCAAAATCTCTAACATTCTGAGCTTTGAAATGCCAAGTTTTAGTTTGATTAGAAAAATTCTTTTCAGCCTCTTCAGCTTCTGATTGAGTAACAATCATAATTGGTTCATCATACGACTTTTTAGCTTTATTATATCTTTTTAACATTTCCTTAGAAAAAACTTCTTTTCTGTTTTGAAGTATTCCAGTTGCATCCAAAACATGATCAGAGGGAACTGTAATTTTAACGTCATAATTTCCAAAAGGAAGAGCAAACTCCCCATCTCCCCAAAACTGATAATTTTGCCAACCCTCAACTTCGTTATACACTGCCATTCTTGGAAAAAATTGAGCTATTGTGAATGCGCTATTTCCATCTCCAGGAAAATATTCATAGCCAGATCTGCTATTTTCCTTTACGTGGTCAGGTATATTAAACCACCACCTAATGGAAAATGAAAATTTTTCTCCAGACTTGAGTGGATAAGGAAGATTGATTCTCATCATTGTTTGATTAATAAAATGAGAAAGAGGTTTTTTATTTTGATCCAATACGTGATCGATGTTGAAACCTCCATCAAATGGATCATCAACGAATTCAGATTTAAATTCTGAAGGTCTGTATAAAGACCTCAATCCATTACCATCAATTTTAAGTGAAGGAGAATCTTTTTTTCTGACATTTTGATCCAACTGAACCCAGAGATAATCTAAAATGTCTGGTGAATTATTGGTATATGTAATTGTTTCATTTCCATAAATCATTTTATTTTTTTCATCTAACTCTATTTCCATTACGTAATCTGCCTGTTGTTGATAATAAGCAGGACCCGGTGCTCCTGAGGCAGTTCTGAACATGTTTGGAGATGAGAACTCTTCATACAATTGTCTAAACTTATTGACGTTGACATGTCCTTGCTGCTTTTCTTTTTCAACATTATCTTGAGAAAATGACAAGGTTGATGAAATTAAAAGAATTAAAACATAAATAAAGTTGTTTTTATACATATTTAATTTTTTAAGAGTTTCAAATTTAACAAAAAGTTTAGAGATCGATTGTAACACTTTGTGAGTCTTTGTTTAATAAAAAACTTTTTCTTTGAATGTCAGTTTTAAAGTGAATTACGTTTTGTTGATCATCAAATAACTCTATAAAAAGTGAGTTGCTGATTTTTATGGATTTGGGACTATTAAAAATATCAAATTCTATGTAAAGAGCAGTTGTATCGTTTTTTTCTTCAGATCCTAGAAAATTAAATTTTAATTTTTGGTTCTCAGCTACGACACCTAAATTAACCAATAAATAATCACTAATTAGCTGTTTATTTTCAGGCTCATTTAAATCGCTATCTAAATCTAAATCTTTTTGATATCTTGTATTTAGTGCATTAATAAAATCATCTTCAAAAACCCTGACAGTTACCTGTATAGTATTCATTTTTTCTTTATACTCAAACAGAGAAGTGCTAACATAATATTTGTGGGTTTCAAATGAGCATAGAAACAGTCCAATGAGAATTAAAAAAACTTTACTTTTCATTAATTGATTGACTAAAATTATTAAAAGATTTGATTACCAAATTGTGGTTTGATGCCAAGAAATCATTTTCAATTTCTGAATTTTCGAAAGCACCCAAAACAAATTCATATACTTCATCCTCATTGAGATTATAATTTTTCATAAAAAAAGCTACTCCATAGAACTGGATTGCTTGAAAAACTACATTAAACTGTTTGTCTAGAACTCTGGCTTTTTTTAGATCATCATAATATCCTGAAAGTTGTTTATAAACACCCTCAATGTTGATCGGCATAATTGGTAAAAGAAGAACATTAAGTAGAACCTGAGCATCATTCTTGTAAACAATTCGTTCTGCTCTCTCGCCTTTGAATCCGGGAACTCCAACATCATCAAAATTTATCGATTTTTTAATACCTGAATCCTTCATATCGTTAAAAAGATTCCCTGTTAAATTGTGTGGTCTAACTACAACATTATCAAGCTGGTTTACAAATGGCTCTGGATAAATTTTTATTAAGTCCTGAATAAATATTTTAGAGTTAACAATAATTATCTTAGGTTTTGTCTGAACTGATGAAATGACAATAGTATCATTAATTTTAACCCCAACTGAGAACAATCCATTTGAGTCTGTAATAGACTTTGCACCACTGCTTTTATTTATTACATGTATTCCGCTAATGTTTAATGAATCGCTAACAATCTCACCTCTAAGTAATTTATACTGTTGTCTATCTTCAGAAAAAAGCTGATAATTCCCAAAAAAAATAAT
>Ga0160422_10002679_pt1 | contig 11130 bp, 10 predicted proteins | sample Fk160mmetaG_FD_108192 | JGI IMG/M metagenome (GOLD analysis project Ga0160422, IMG submission 108192) | Marine microbial communities from the Central Pacific Ocean - Fk160115 60m metaG | ecosystem: Environmental > Aquatic > Marine > Oceanic > Photic zone | place: The Central Pacific Ocean... | reverse complement strand
CGCCTTCCAAGGTCCTGGTGGATGGTATATCGAGAACTCTCTAACTACATTAGGGCAGAAAGATCCAGTATCTGAGTTCAACTCACAACTCTGGAACAATGGAACAGACGCAGGTAAAGATACTGCTCGTAAGCAGAAACGTAAACTTACTTACATCAGCAATATCTACGTTGTAAAAGATCCAGCAAATCCTGAGAACGAAGGTAAGACATTCTTATACAAGTATGGTAAGAAAATCTTTGACAAACTAACTGCGGCAATGCAGCCTGAGTTTGAGGATGAGGAAGCAATTGATCCATTCGATTTCTGGCAAGGTGCTAACTTCAAGTTGAAGGCAAAGAACGTTGCTGGTTATCGTAACTATGACTCTTCTGAGTTCGCTGCCACTAGTGCTTTACTAGATGATGACGATGCGATGGAAGCAATCTGGAAGAAGGAGTATTCCTTAGCAGAATTAGTTGCTACTGATCAGTTCAAGTCATATGATGAACTCAAGACTCGTCTTGGTTATGTTCTTGGCAATAAGCCAGTTCGTAATGATGCTGAAACTGTAGAGCAAGAAGTTGAAGATGTGAGAGCATCTGCTCCTGTTGTTGAGACAGTAGAATCCGTATCTAGACCTTCGGCTACAGAAGATGAAGATGATACACTATCATACTTTGCTAAATTAGCAGAATCATGATATAATAAAAGGGTTCTCATAAAGAACTCCTTGATAATGTGTTAACAGTAAGACCCCTTCGGGGGTCTTTTTTATGTTTATAAATATATGAAGTACCTCTTTTATATTCAAAATGGGAAGATATGTTGGGTTGACCAATAATAGGGGAAAAGGTGGTGGTGGAGGTCTAGGACCAGTTAAACCATATACCAGATCAACGGGCATTACAACTAATACTGATAACAATGTAACTGAGGTTATATTGGATGATGTTGAGTATACTGCTATGCAGTATGATTCTGTTGGATTAGTTACTGGTTATAACGAAAATTTTGGTGGTAGCAAGAAAGGTTGGATTTGTACATATACATCATCTGGATTAATCAATACTGTTGTTGAAAGAGTACCTCCACATTATGATCCAAGATATACCATATCACCTAGTGTTACTGCTGTAGATGAAGGTAGTCCTGTAACATTTAGTATAAATTCTACAGGTGTTGCAGATGGTACAACTGTTTATTATAGTTTGGTAGGAGTATCAACAAGTGATGTGAGTGGAGATTTTGCTTCATTAACTGGAGATTTTACAATTAATGGTAGTGTTGGTGTTGTTACTGCCACACCATTAGCAGATAGTGCTACGGAAGGAACTGAAACATTTAAACTTTCTCTTTATACCGATTCTGGTAGAACTGTTAACGTTAAGAATAGTGCTGTAATAACAATTAATGATACAAGTATTTCTAATGTAGATAATATAGCATTCTATAATCCAGGAACTACTACTTGGACTTGTCCTTCAGGTATTACCGAAGCAAGAGTTATTGTCATTGGCGGTGGCGGTGGCGGTGGTGGATCAGGTGGTGGTGCTGGAGGTGGTGCTGCTCTGAAGAAATATACTAACTTATCGCCAGGTACAGCATATCAATTGACTGTTGGTGCTGGTGGACAAAGACTTAATAGCTCTAATGGAAATAATGGAGGCACTAGTGAATTCCAAGGTCCAGGTGTCACAGTATCAGCAAGTGGTGGTGCTGGTTGGGGTAATGGTGGAAACAATGGTACATATGGCGGTGGCGGTGGATCAGGTAGTAATGGTGATATAAACGGAACAGGTGGTGGAGGATCTCCTTATGCTAATGATCCAGTATCTCAGTATGGATATACAACAAATCCACAAGGTAATGGTGTTGATGGCGGCGGCGGAGGCGGTGGCGGTGGTGCTGATAATGGTCCCGCTATTAATGGTGGTACAGGAAGCTACTTCGCTGGTGGTGGCGGTGGCGGTGGATCAGATAATGGTCAAGGTGGAGATGGTGGAGATGGTGGAACTTTAAGAATTAAAGAATTCGTAGCTACTAAAACAAGAGCATTTGGTGGAGGCGGTGGAGGTACTGACGGTACTAATAATAATATCTATGGTGGTCCTGGTGGTACTGAAGATGGTGTACAAGGTCAAGGATATGGTGATGGAAGTAACAATAATACTGGTGGAGATGGTGGTGGACCAGCTGTTAGCCGTGGTGAAAAGGGTATAGGTCAAGGTCAGAACGCTGGTGGTGGAGGCGGTGGAGCCTTCGGTGGCGGTGGCGGTGGAGCTGGTCACAATGATTCAAATAATGTTATGGGTGCTGGTGGAGGTGGATTAGTATACATTACATTTGGAAGTGGAGTTCCATCAACTTATACTGAGGAAACTTAAATGGGAAGATTTATTGGATCGAGTTTAAATAGGGGAAGTCAAGGTGGTGGTGGATTAGGTCCAACCGAACCTTATGATAGAAATGTCGGTTTTAGAACAGATAGTCTTAATAATGTTAAAAAAATTGAATTAGGTGACTTTAGGTATACGGATGTTCAGTATAATGCTGTTGGATTAATTACTGGATATAATGAAACATTTGGTGGATCCACCAAAGGATGGGTATTAACCTATGATTCCCAGAACTTAATTGATGAGGTTACTGAAAGAACAACCATACACGCACCTGCACCAGATGCTACTGTAACAAGTTCTGCTTATAATATTGATGAGGGATCTGGAACACCTTTAACTATAACTGTAAATACTGCTAATTTTGATAGTGGAACTCTTTATTGGGGTCTTTCAGGAATATCAACTGATACTATGACAGCAGACTTTACATCCGATACTGGTAATATAACCATATCTTCTAGTACGGGAAGTTTTGCCTTAACACCACTAGCAGATAATCTAACAGAAGGTAATGAAACCTTTAAGGTTGTAATGTATCAAGATTCTGCTAGAACTATTGAAGTTGGTAATAGCCCTGCAATAACTATTAATGATACTAGTATAGGCACTACTATTGGAACGCAATCAAATCCAGCAGTCAATGCTAAAGAAATTTATGATTCTACTTCGACCAATAATCGTACTAATGGATATTATTGGATTAAGGGTAATGGTACAGCAGGAAACGCAAGATTATTCTATTGTATCTTAGATTCTCAATGGGGTAGTGGCGGTGGATGGATGGTTATTTCTAACCATGACGCAGCAAAATATGCGAATACGTCAGGAAGCAACCATCAACCAAGACCAACTGCCGTAGGTGGTTATACAGGAGCTGATGGTAATCAAAGTAACCACAATCCAACGGAAAGTGAGATGATACCTGACATTAGTTTCAGTTGTAATATGACAGATATTCCTTATACTAAGGTAATGCATATGGCATATGATAATAGTGGTATGAGTAGTATTAGTAATAATAATTGGTTGGGATTACCTAAAATATATTGGTGTAGTTCTTTTAGTAGTCCTCAAACAATGCCTACTAGTAACGCATGGTCACAACAGTTTCAAAATGCAGGATTATCATTAGCATGGGGAGGCAATGACCAAAGTAATTTAAGACATTGCTACAGTAGTAGTGATTTTAACTGTGAAGGTTGGGGTGTTTTTAATGCAAGTGGACAATCTGCACCATATCGTAATGGTAGTAATAACAGTGCTCAGTATGATCCTTGTTATTGTGCTAGTTGGGCTTACGCCAGTAGTGGTGCTTCAGAAACTACTTCTTGGCATGATACTAGTAACTATGGATATGATGATTGGCAAGATGGATCAGGTCAAGGTGATAGTTGGTATGTAGGAAACACTGGTGGTAAAGGAGATGCAAGAGACAAACCTTCTTTCTTGTTGGTACAGTAATATTAGATAAGTTATTATAAATAAATCGGAAGGTATTAGGAAAACATGGGAAGGTTTGTAGGAGTCAGTATTAACAAAGGAAAAGGTGGAGGTGGTCTTGGACCTACTGTGCCTTATAGTAGATCAACTGGAATTAGAACAGACTCTTCTAATAATGTTACCAAAGTTGTTCTAGATTCAACAACATATAGAGATATTCAATATAACAATGTTGGATTAATTACTGGTTTTAATGAAAAAATTGGTGGTGCGACAAAGGGATGGGTCATGGAATATGATACCCAGAATCTTGTAACTAATGTTACTGAAAGAACAACCGCACATCCACTTTTCCCAGAGGCTACTGTAACAGCTAGTGCTACTGCTTTAAATGAAGGTGATTCTGTAACATTTACTATAGCAACAGCAAATGTAGCAGAATCTACAACTCTTTATTGGGGTATTGTAGGAATAACAACAGCTGCTGCTGATATGAGTGGTGACTTTAGTACCGCATTGACTGGAGATTTTACTGTTTCTAGTTCTTCAGGTTCTGTTTTAATTACGACACTAGAAGATGGTACAAATGACCTTGGTGATGAATTATTTAAACTTCGTATTTATAGTGATGCTGCTAGAACTATAGATATTGGAGATAGTCCTACTGTAACTATTGCTGATACTAGTTCAGGACCTCCATCTGAGACTCCACTTTATACTTCAAATGGAGCATCTTATTATATTACTAACCCAGATACTACTTGGAATGGTGTAAAAGTTAAGTATGGGTATGCTAATGCATTAAGTTTCAATGCTAGTGAAACTCCAACTAATGATGATTGGGGTCCATGGGTTACTGAAAGTCAGGGTAATGATAAATGGTATATCGGTGCGAACTGGGGAGGAAGTGCTATTCCAAATAGATGGAGCTCCGTTCATGGAATCTATACCTATCAGAAAGCACAAAGTCCAGGTGGTGGTTATAGCTTTACCTTTGGTAATGCTAATACTTCTGGACCTCATAAATCAACATTTTATAGTGTTCGTGGTTCCTCAACACAGGTTAGTGGAACCAGTGCTGGAATTGTGACTACAAATTATAATGATTTTGAATTTGATGCTACTGAATGGAGTAATGGTTATGGTGATGGTTTCGCAGCATTTTATTCAGATAGTAACAGTAGTAATCACAAATATCCAAATATTATCGATACAATAACAAGCCATAGTCCTAACTGGAATAACCAAGGACATGGTAATGGAGATAGTGATGGTGGTATGCTTTTATGGAGACCACCATATCCAACAAAAGAAGTGTTACTGTGTTTTGCTAATAACCATTCAAATGATGTCTGTAATATGACATGTTGGGATAACAATGCTGGATCAATAAAATGGCAGGTTAGGTATGGAAGACCTGGAGGTTTCGGTGTTGGTGGAAATGATATCAACCAAAATGATACTTATTATGTTATAGCAGAACATACTGATGGGTATGTCTACTTTAACACTGATAATGGTGGAACTGTTGCTGGAGCATTCTATTACATGTATAGGTAATAGAATGTTTTTATGATACTAAATTATTATTTTCTGTTATTATTAAGTTTTTACTTGCATATTGTGAATTTCTATCATACTTCATAATTCTTGTAAAGTCTTCTAAAAATTGATTTAAATATGACCTCTTTAAGACGCTTATGCGTCTTTTTTTATTGTTTTCCATTACTTCATATTGCCAATTACTTATTGCCACACCAATAGTATTGAGTAAATCACCAGCATTTCCACCTAATGTTTCTTGAAATAAAGAGATTGCTTGCCCAGAAGGTCTAATTGCTTTCCATGTAGTTCCAACTGGATATAGTTTACCTGGACCATCTATTTGAAAGTCTCCATTCACAACTAATCCATCTTCTAATATTAGTCTATTTTTACTATCTCTAACTTCTACTGTTTGATAATGGTGAAGTGCATTTATTTCAGAACCATATTTATCGTGAGAATAATTATATAAATCATACTCTGATAATGGCCATTGATTTCTTATATTTGTTATATTTGCTGATAATATAACAACAAAATCCAATTCAGAATTTCCATAGATATCTTCCGCTATTGTGTCTGGTCTATCTCCTTGATATATTTCATATTTGTCAAATAATAGCATATTATCTTCCAACGCATCAAGTACTTTGATTTTTCTGAATATATTTTTAGCAACAACATATTCGTTAGATGCTTTTTTATCAGATAAAAATGATGGTACTGCTACATTTGGTATGTAATTAAAATATCCCATTTTAGTATCCTACTCCTGGTCCTGCAAGTCCTTGTTCTCCATCTTCATAATCTTCAGCATATATTGGATTGATTTCTTTAAACACCATTCTCATTTGTATATTTGTTGGTGTTGAATCTCCATAGGTTGAATATGTTCCTGATCCAGTGTAATTAACATTTAATTGAGTTAAGGCACATGGTTTAAATGCGTTCAAAAATGGATGATCTTCTCCATTTTTATAATATCTTAATAAAAATAATGATGGTGCTGATAAAAAGTATTTTCCTTGAGATGATGCGTCAGATGAGTTACCAGAACTTTTTCTTGCTGACATTGCTTGCTTTAGGTTTCTAATTATATTTTTTACAACTTTTGCTTCTTTTGGATCTCTAGGTGCAAATGTTACATCGAATGGGAATGATCTTAATTGTACACCTCTGAATAGAAGTTCTAGGTTAGAGTTTAAAACTTGCCCTGTTGATCTTGATAGTACTGAATTTACATCTAAGTTTGATCCCAAAGCATTAACTGCCATTCCAGAAGCAGCAGCAATCACAGCATTTTGAACTCTTTCTTCACTTAGTCCAAGGTTCATTTTACCAGTTAATGCCTGTATTGTTCTTACTCCCTTCTGCATACTATCTTTAGTAAATCCACCTTGTGATATAATTGATGAACCAACTGCTAGTCCTGCTAATTCAAAGATATTAACTGTTTCATCACCCCAAGTTACAGCTTGATTGTCATTTATTTGTTGTGGTATTGGTAGTTCTATAAAAAAGTTATGTTTTATTTTGGCTCCTGGTTTTGTAATTTCGTCTGTTCTAGAACTATTTTGAAATTTAAACTCAGCATTAGATATTTCATCCTCCCAGCTTTTTACACCTTTAAAGGTATCTGCAACTACTATTCCTTCATCTGTTACTTCATTACTTGCTAGACCTTGTTTGATCTTTTCTGCACTTGGAGCAAGGATATTAACTAAATTACCACTATCTTTATCAACTAAAGTTCCACCAAATCCACCAAAACCTGGTGGGTTTATATAATCAATACATTTTATAGCAAAACTATCTTCATATTCTCTTATATCTCTAGCAGAAGGATATATAAAGACGTTTGATTTTTTATGTCTTGAAGATTTTTTCGGGATAGTATTTTTTGAAGCAGTTAGATTCTCAACTTCACTTACTAAATCATTGGGACTTAATGTTGCCATTATGGTTTTCTATACACCATCGTAACTCTATTTAGTTAGAATTTTTTGATATGGTATTGTTCTTGCTGCCCTTAACTCTATTGGTCTTATATTATATAATCCTCCCATTATCTCATCCCATGTATATTGTTTAATATCGCCCCAATGATAATTTAATCCACGAAATCCCCAGTCAAATACATCAAATACTGCTACTAATGGATGTTGGTCATATTGAATAAGAGGTGTTTTTGCAAAATAAATGAAAGTATAATAGTTACCTGCTTGGACTCCTTTAGGATCCTCCTCTTCTAAGACATCTCTAATACTAAGCATAAGATCATCAGGATCTTCAGTTCCAATTAGATCTCTGAGGACTGGTGCTAGTCTAATTCCTTCTTTGGCATCAATTTTTGCCCTTTCTTCTTCATAAGAAAGACCACCAGATCTTCGTTTAGCTCTTCTTGCCATTATTTTATACCAAGTTCTTTTTCCGTAACGACTTTAAATTCCCAACCCCTATCAGCACAATATTCTCTTGCTTCTTTCCATTTTGTTTGATTTATAGCATATGTATATGCTTCTTTTATATAACGTGGTGTTTGTCGTTTTGGTTTTTTAGGTGGACTACATTGCTTTAGTGGTTTTACTTCAATAACATATTTTTTTACATTACCATCAGTTTCTTTTACTTTCATATAAAAATCTGGAAAGTATCTATGAGATCTTCCATCAGCAGGAGATCTATATTTAATCGCAATTTCTTCACTATTCCATTCTAATACGTTAGCATTAGAATCACAGTAAACCATAAACTTTCTTTCCCATAATGATCTAAAAGTTATACTTGTTGGATCACCTTTATACTTGTGAGGAAAAGTTGGATAATATTTTCCTTTATAAGCCATCTAAATAGAATTATAATGTATAAAAGTATTTAGAGTGCCAGCCCCCAGACCAAATACAATATCTAGAATTTTACCAAAATTTCAGAATGTTGCTCAAACTTCTCATTATTTGGTCAAGTTTGGATTGCCACCACATTATAATAACGATGGATATTCCTTAGCGGATCATCTTAGAAATAAAGGTGTCGATTTTAGATTTGATGGTGAAGATATAGGATTACTTTGTAGTACTGCTGTTTTACCAGGTAGTGCTATGGCAACATCTGATGTTGTTGGTAATTATCAAGGTGTTGTTGAAAGATTTGCTCATACTAGAAATTTTACCCAAATATCTTTAGAGTTTTATGTTGATAATGAATATAAGTCGCTTAAATTTTTAGAACATTGGATGGAATATATTTCTGGTGCAAATCCAGGTGATCCTAAACAACCTACTAGTTATCATTTTAAAATGAGATATCCAAGTCTCTATAAATCTAATGAAACTAGGATAGTTAAATTTGAAAAGAATTATAGACAGTTCTTAGAATACAAATTTATTGGTTTATTTCCACTATCCTTAAATTCTACAAGAGTTGCATATCAAAATTCACAAGTATTAAAAGCTACTTGTAATTTTAGTTATGATCGTTACATGTGTGGTGAAACAACTAGTGTTTCTGAAGAGCAAGGAACAGATCTTAACAATAATCCTAGAAATGTTTATAATCAACAAGATTATAGTTTACCTGCTGTTATAAGAAACCAGGCAAAAGGTGGAAGTATTAAAGTTCTTAATACAGCTGCTGGTTCAATTAAATTGAATAAATCATCATCTAAAACAACTCTTAATACTGGTTTTGACAATGTTCTTGGTGATTTTCCAAATCAGGAGGTCAGAACACGTAATTACGTTGGATAAATTCTAAATAACCTACCTATATAAATTACGACTTGTTATAGTTTATTATGCCTTTACCAAAGATTTCAACTCCTTCGTATGAGTTGGTAATTCCTTCAACAAAGAAAAAAATTAAATTTAGACCATTTTTAGTTAAAGAAGAAAAAGTTCTTATTATTGCTATGGAAAGCAATGATGCGAAGCAAATTGCTAATGCTGTTAAGGACGTATTAAAATCTTGTATTCTTACTAGAGGAATTAAAGTTGAAAACTTAGCTACTTTTGATATTGAATATCTATTTCTTAACATTCGTGGTAAGTCTGTTGGAGAAGAAGTTGAAGTTATGATTACTTGTCCAGATGATGGTGAAACACAAGTTCCATCAACTATTAATTTGGACGATATTAAAGTTGATATTAGTAAGAATCATTCTAAAGATATTGTATTAGATGATGATTATACAATGAGAATGAAATATCCTTCAATGGAAGAATTTGTTAAAACTAACTTTGATTCTGGTAACATTAGTGTGGATGATACATTTAAATTAATTGCTTCTTGTATTGAACAAGTATATTCTGAAGAGGAATCTTGGGCTGGTACTGATTGTACAAAGAAGGAACTGTCAGAATTTGTTGAAGGTTTAAGTAGTAAACAGTTTAAAGATGTTGAAACTTTTTTCGATACAATGCCTAAATTATCCCATAAAGTAAAGGTCGTTAATCCAAAAACTGAAGTTGAAAGTGAAGTAACATTGGAAGGGTTGCAGAGTTTTTTCGTGTAAGTATGGCTCATGAAGATCTTGAGTCATACTATAAGATAAATTTTGCTTTGATGCAGCATCATAAATATAGCTTAACAGAGCTAGAAAACATGATTCCTTGGGAAAGAGAAATATACTTATCCCTATTACATCAGTACATAGAAGAAGAAAACTTAAAGGCACAACAATCAAATGGCTGAAATAGCATCACCAATATCAGGAGGAATAAGAGCTGTTAGGAGTACTGTTGCTTCTAATATTATAACTGGAGGTGCTACACCACAACAGCAACAGCAGCAACCGCAAGTTGATGGTTCAACTACAAGATTACTTACTAGAAATTCTTTATTATTAAATTCAGTTGTTGTACAACTTGGATCTGTTACCCAACAAGTAACTGGATTAAGAAATTCTTTAGATGTTTTAAAGGAGAATTTAATTGTTGAGGCTAGATTAGAAAAATTAAGAGAACAAGCAAGAGCAGTAAGGGAGAATCAAATAGCAGAGCAACAACTTAGGGAAGGTGGGGAGTCTGCAATTGAGAAAAAAATACAAACAAATTTAGTCCGTCCATTTTCTAAGATTGCTTCAAAGGCACAGATAACATTAAATCGTTTGGGTAGATTTTTTACTACTTTATTTTTTGGATGGTTAGCTACTAATACTGTACGTGCATTAGGTGCTTTATCTGACGATAATAGACAAAAATTTAATGAAATAGTACTTGGAGTTGGAAAGGTTCTTCTAATTTTAGGTGGTGCTTTTATAGCATCTAAAATTGGTATAGGTAAATTACTTACAAGGGTAATTACTTTCAATTTTAAATTGAAGAAATTTAGTGCTGTTGGTATTTTAACAGCACCTTTTAGGTGGATAGGGAATATTATTAATGCAATATTAAATAGAATTGGAAATTGGTTCCCGTGGCTTATACCTGGATTTTTTGCTGCTAAAACTAATGCTACTGAACTTGGTCCAAATAAGGTTAATATTGATGGAAATAAAAATGATGAAAAACTAGATGAAAAACTAGAAGAGGTTCAGGCGAAAAATGAAGGTGGTCTAATAGATTATAAGAAACAAATTAGTGAAATAATGAACAACGAGCAGGAAATTATTAATCCTGTTATAACTAAAGATGAGAATCCAAAAATATTAACTTTTGAAGATAGACTTAGATTATTTGATGAAAAGACTAATATTTTAAAAAAGCAAAATGTTAAGTTAAATGAGAATCAAAATACACTTGGTGATAATCTTAAAAAATTAGAACTT
>Ga0160422_10002678_pt1 | contig 11130 bp, 8 predicted proteins | sample Fk160mmetaG_FD_108192 | JGI IMG/M metagenome (GOLD analysis project Ga0160422, IMG submission 108192) | Marine microbial communities from the Central Pacific Ocean - Fk160115 60m metaG | ecosystem: Environmental > Aquatic > Marine > Oceanic > Photic zone | place: The Central Pacific Ocean... | reverse complement strand
CGCAGAGAAGGGCGCAAGAAGGTGGAAGGACTGGAACACCATACCGCAGTGAACGCCTCGATGCCGATCGAGCCGCTCGGTCGGCATCCCCGCCAGGTCTGCCCCGGCCACAATCACTTCTCCTCGATCCGGCCTGCGTAGCCCGGCAATGAGGTTAAGAAGGGTGCTCTTTCCGCAACCACTAGGTCCGGTAAGAGCAATTGTTTCCCCGGAGGCTGCCTCGAAGAAGGGAAGATCGAATTGGACGGAAGAAGCATGACCGGCTTTTCCAAGGCGCAAGGAAACCTCGCTTAAGCGGATCATACCTTGAACTATTCGCCGTTCTTTCGATGGACGTGGGGACGCAACACGAAAGTACCGGTTGTAGCGTCTCCAAAGCTAAGCTCCACCTTGGCGGCAAACTCGGATCCCATAAGCCAGGATGCGTCCGCTCCGGTTTCGCCTGGAAAAACGAAATAGTCCGTAGCGCCCTCGAAAATGGTCGAAGCGCCGGATTCATCCTCATTGCGCTCCGAATCCCGGACTGCAAGGGTCACCTTTTGCCCGCTAGCCGGAAAATCCAAGGTCAAGGTCGCTTCGAGGGGCAAGCGCCAAGGCTCTCCATCGTAGCCCCCGCGCTTGAGCCAAACTTCCAAGTCGCCAGCATCGTCATGAAGCTTGATCTCGATGGTCCCCGCCTGCTTGCCGGCGTCATCGAAAACGGGAAACATAAAGCCGCTGTTGGGGCCCTCATTGGCATGGACGTGAGGCATTCCCGCGGCTTCGATCAATTTCGCTATAACGGGATGTAGTCCAAGTACCAAGTTTTCAAGCGAAGCATCGTCGAGGTCTTCGCTCGCAAGGCCGTCTACCAGGCTGGCGAGGTCACCCAGTATCAATTCGACTTGCTCCGGATCAGCTGAGTTGGTGGGAGCGGACGCTTGGGTCACCGCCCTACCAGTCCTAAGAAGTTCTGTCCTCATTGCGCGTACTGCAGCGATATCCTCGACTCGGGCATAACCATCGGCCCGAAAGGCAACGTCGTCGAAGCGAGTGATTTCGGGCCAGGTAACCGCTTTGTCATCGCTACTCGGTGCACGCGGTTCGCACGAAACGCCAATCATTGCCAAAGCGATAAGGCAAAACGGCAAAGCCGCGTTGTTAAATTGTGAAAAGCTCTTATTGCAAGTCATTTGCATTAAGGAATTGAGTTTATAGTAAATGTGGTCAAACATATTAGCCTTTTTCGTTATGTTTTTGGCAAATAGACTCAATCATAAAAACGCCACTCGGGCGGAAGTTCTCATTGTCGGAGCGGGACCTGCCGGCTTGGGTGTTGCGACCGCCTTGAAGCAGGCGGGGGTCGATAATTTGCTCATTGTGGATGCCAGGGAAATAGGTGCCTCCTTCCTGAACTGGCCGAACCAGATGTCTTTGCTGACCCCCTCCTTTCACTCCAACTCTTTTGGCCTTACCGATCTCAATGCGATCGATCCCGAAACTTCCCCTGCCGATTACCTGCGCACCCAGCATCCCAAGGGCCACCAATACGCGAAATACCTGCGTGCCGTAGCCGAATACCATAAACTGCCCATAAGAACGGGCGTTCAGGTTAGTGACTTGAGAAAAGAGGAAGACCACTTCGTTGCCACAACAAGCAAAGGAGATTTGTTCGCAAATATCGTGGTCTGGGCGTCAGGGCAGTTCTTTTCTCCGCGAGACAAGGCTTTCCCGGGAGCGGATCTCGCCCTCCATTCTTCGAAAGTCCATGATTGGAGTGATCTTGAGGGGGATGAGTTTACAGTCATCGGCGGATACGAAAGTGGAGTCGATGCTGCTTTAAACCTCGTCGAGTTAGGCAAATCGGTTGGTCTTCATTCCAGAGGTGAGCCTTGGTCTTCCGATCATCCCGACCCATCTCGCTCCCTAAGCCCACGCACCTTCGATCGGCTGCGTGAAATCCTGCAATCGCCGGAAAAGACCACTAAGCTCGATCTATACAAAAATTCCGATATCAAAAAAGTCGAGCAAAGCAAAGGCTGGTGGACCCTTTGGGATCAGGATGAAATCCCTTCCGTCTCCCGCACCCGCCCGATCCTCGCCAACGGTTTCCACTCCGGTCTCGGACTCGTGGAAAACCTCTTCGAATTCGACGAGAACGAACTGCCGGTTTTCACCGAAGATGCCGATGAGTCCACGATCACGCCCGGTCTCTTCTATTCCGGACCCGCTCTGGTTCACCGTAATTCCCTTTTCTGCTTCATCTACAAGTACCGAGCCCGCTTCGGCGTGGTCGCCTTGGAAGTCGCAAGCCGTCTTGGTAAAACGAACGTCGACGAGAAACTTATGCCTTATCTCAAGGCGGGGTTCATGAACACCGACCTAGACTGCTGTACGGAGTGCGAATGCGCCATCAAGCCTCCGGATTCAGCTCCCGAGCCGGCTGCTTTCTCCTGATGTCGAGAACCGGTAGCGTCATTACCATCCTTCTTCCTCTTGCCATACTTCTGGGTCTTGGCCTTGGAAGTTTCCTGCCGACCATCGCAGAACAGGTGGGCAGTCTCGTTGATCCTCTCGTACTCAGCCTGCTTACGCTCTTGTTTTTCGAAGCCCGGATTTCCCTGCCCAAGCCCCCTGGCAACATCCCCTTTCTGCTGATAGCGTGGACGGCCAACTTTGTGATAATCCCTGTTTTAGCTTGGGGGATTGCTTCGATTTTTTTTGGTGGCGAGCCGGCGCTCTTTGCCGGTCTTTTGCTTTATTTGCTCTTTCCATGCACCGATTGGTTTCTAGCTTTCACCCGCATCGCGAATGGAGACGTAGCCCTCGGCTCCGCGCTGATCCCCATCAACCTGATTTCACAGCTCTTGCTGTTTCCCGTCTTCCTCCCACTCTTCATCGGCACCCAGACGAGTTTCGACTTTGGCGGGATTTGGGGAACTTTGGGAAAATGGTTTCTACTGCCTTTCACGGGGGCGGTGCTTCTTCGCTTTGTATTATCAAGGGTTTTGTCCGCCACCCTCTTCGATCCGCTTCCCCGACTTGCCGGTTCTGCCATTGCTTGGGTTCTTTCCGCATTGGTCTTTTGTATTTTCTCCAGCAATGCTTCCCAGTTAACCGCAAATCCTAGCGCCTTTCCCCTGATTCTGCTGGCGGTCTTTCTTTTTTTCGTCCTGACTTGGCTTTTGGGAGAATTTCTTGCTTGGCGCTTTCGCATCGGGCGCAAACAACACGTTCTGCTGGCCATGACCACCGCGGCGCGAAATTCCCCCCTTATGCTAGGGCTGGCGACAATGGCTCTTCCTGGAGAGCCGATTGTCTACGCCGCCCTCATCATCGGTATGCTTGTAGAGTTTCCTCACTTGACGGTTCTATCTCGGCTACTTTTGCGAAAGGAAAACCGGATGGTGTCCTCGTCGACTAATCACCTCACTAGAAAATAAGATCAAATTCTTGGTAGACTCCATCCAACAACACGCGATTCCATAAATTCTCGGGCTAAACTTCTTTCGTCATAGAAAAATTTTCACGGGATTGCACATTTCAAACTTGAGAACCAACCTCGATCCTCTTAATGAGCGACTCTATCCAACCTAACCCAATCCTATGAAACGAATATCACACGCCTTAATCGTCACCTTACTCGCCGCCTTTGTCTTTTCTTCTATCGGCTTTGCCTCGAACAAGAAAGTCGTCTTCCTCGCCGACCGAGGGAAAAACGCCAAGACCCATGCCCACGAGAGCGGAAACGAGCTTCTCGCCAAGGCCCTCGAGGACAGCAAGCTCGGTTTCGAGACCTCCCTTCACAAGGGCTGGCCCGCAGACTCCAAGGCCTTCGATGGCGCCGACTGCGTAGTAATCTTTTGCAACGGTGGCAAAGGTCACCTCGTCATGAAGCACCTCGATCAGTTCGAAAAGCTCATCAATGACGGCGTCGGCTTCGTGTTCATGCACTATGCCGTGGAAGTGCCTATTGGACGCTCCGGTGACCTCATGCTCAAAGCAATGGGTGGCTATTTCGAGACTCATTGGTCGGTCAACCCGCATTGGACTGCCGAGGTCAAATCGCTCCCCAAGCACCCCATCACCCGCGGAGTCAAGCCATTCACCCAAAAAGACGAGTGGTACTACCACATGCGCTTCCAGCCGGACATGAAGGGAGTAACCCCCATCATCTCCGCTCATCCCCCGCAAAGCACCATGAACCGCAAGGACGGTCCCCATTCCAATAACCCGCACGTACGCAAATCGATGGCGGCCGGAGAAATCCAACACATTGGTTGGGCCTATGAGCGGCCCGATGGCAAAAGCCGTGGGTTCGGAACTACGGGAGGACACTACCACGAGACTTGGGGCAGCGATGATTGGCGAACCCTCATTCTCAACGCAATCGCATGGACGTCCGGTGTAGAAGTGCCCAAGAACGGGGTCCCGTCGAAAGCGGTAGCGATCAAGTAGGTTCACCCTCGCATCGAGCAATCAAATTTTTAAGGACTTTTTTGAGTTCTTGAAATTAATTCAACCAAAGAAGATCATGTTCAAAACCTTTCTCTCCATTCTCGCTGCATTGGCGTTTCAAATCACGTTTGCGCCTAAGGCCTCATTTGCCGACGCCCACAAGGGTTCGGCCAAGATCAAGGTGCTCCTTATCGACGGACAGAACAACCACGATTGGAAAAGATGCTCGCCGGTCATGATGGAAACCCTCAAGGCCACCGGCCGTTTCACCATCGAAGTGGCCACTGTGTCCAAAGCCGAGGTAGCCGGATTCAACCCTGACTTCAAGAAGTACGACGTGGTTCTTTCCAATTACAACGGAGCTTCCTGGACGAAGAAAACCGAAGAATCCTTCGTCCGATATATCAAGGGTGGAGGGAATCTCGTGGTGGTTCATGCTGCCGACAATTCCTTCCCCAAGTGGAAGGAGTTCAACGAGATGATTGGTCTCGGGGGCTGGGGAGGCCGTAATGAGAAGGACGGACCCTACGTCTACTGGAAAGATGGTAAGATCGTACGGGACAATTCCAAGGGACGAGGTGGCTCCCACGGTCGCCCATGGGAATACAAGGTGGTCGTCCGCGAAAAGGACCACCCCATCACCCGTGGCTTGCCAACGGAGTTTCTACAGGTAAAGGAGGAACTGTACGACCGCATGCGTGGCCCGGCCAAAAACATGGAAGTCCTGGCCACCGCATTTGCCAAAGGTGGGTCCGAGAGGCATGAGCCCGTTTTGATGACCATCACTTACGGCAAGGGTCGAATCTTTCATACTGTCATGGGGCACAGCCATACCTCAATGGGTGGCGTTGCCTTTCAGGAAACGCTTATCCGCGGAACGGAATGGGCCGCTACCGGAAAAGTGACTTTCCCTCCCATCACTGCCGCTGAGTTGCCCGTAGAACGAGCGCTCTATCGAGACGTCAAGGACATCAAGCCACTGAAATAAAGAACCTGCCGAAGTCTTCCTAGAGGGACTTCACCTTGATGTTCTTTATCAGGACAACACTTCCGGGGTCGTGGGCCTGAAGTCCGATTGTTCCGCTTGAAAGCTTCCTCTTTCCTTTGACCTCCTTGCCTTCCTCGTAGACCACCACGGTCTTGCCGTCCACCTTGGTTTCGACGCGGTTGCCCTGCACGATGATTTCATAATGGAACCATTCGTTGTCCTTGGCCGGAGCCTTCAAGTTCTTCTTTACGATGTAGACGCTACCCGTCTTCACGGGATCTTTTTGGGTCTGGTTGATCTGCGCCTCATGCCCGACAGGCCATCCCTTGTCCTGATACTTGGTGTGAAAAAAGATTCCACCGTTTGATCCTGGCTTGGTCATCACGTCGGCCTTGAAGTGAAAATCCTTCATTTCCTTGCCCTTGCCCGTGTAATACACCATGGAGGGCTTGCCGTGGCATTTGATCGAACCGTCCTTTACGGAAATGCTGTCCGGATTCCATTTGTCGATTTTCCAATCGGTCAGGTCCTTCCCGTTGAACAACAGTTTCCATCCATCCGCTTTTTCGGATTTGGACAGGGCGTTGTCGCCAGCCGTCAGAACGGTGGCAAAGCAATAAAAGCAAAGGATCGTTGAAAATAAAAGAGGGTTCATTTCATTTTCTATATTTAACAAAAAGAAGAGATGCAACCTGTGAAACAACCTCTATGCATGAAACGCAAATAGCCGGCCCATCTGTTGGGCGAAGCAAATGTTTCCTCAAACCTCACTGGCGTGATTGATCCTGAAGACCTGGGGCAAGGATCCGATGCGTTATCGTTGACGCAAGGGTTGTACTGAATGGCACTAGCCTTACTTCTTGGATTTCTTCGGGTTTTTCTTCGAAGCTTTGCCGCTCACCTCTTTTTCAGGCAACCATTTTTCGAACCGGCTCAGGTCGGAAGTTGCGGCCAGGTTCTTCCATTCGTAGGGATCCTTTGAGTGATCATAGTATTCCTCGGATCCGTCTGCATATCGAATGTACCTTTCGGTTGCCGTCCGAACGGAATGATTTCCTCTTCCATAGGTGGTGATGGCCGGGTGTTTCCATTCGGCTTTTGGGTTTCGTAAGAGAGTGGAAATGTCGTGACCGCTTACGTGATCAGGTTTTTCAATCCCTGTCAGCGAACATAGAGTGGGGTAAATGCTCATGGTGTCGACGGGTTGACTGCATCTCGTTCCGGGCTTGGTAACGCCCGGAGCCACCCATATCATCGGAATTCGGGTTGTTTCCTCCCAGAGTGCAAATTTTCTCCAATGCTGTTTTTCGCCAAGTGACCATCCGTGATCGCTCCAGAAAACGATGATCGTATTTTTTCGGTCGGGGCTTTTTTCAAAGGCATCGAGAAGTCTGCCCACGTTCATGTCGGTATAGGCGCAGGTGGCGAGGTAGGATTGGATCGCGGCTTTCCAGCGCCCGCTTTTCAAAAACTTGGCATGATCCGCCTGAGGTTTGGCCATTTTAATTCCCGCAGGAGGAATGTCATCGAGATCATTCTCTATGTGAGGAGGAAGTTTGATTTTATCGAGGGGGAAATCCTTGTAATATTTGCGTGGCGCCACAAACGCGAGGTGTGGTTTGTAGAGCCCGCAGGCAATGAAGTAGGGCTGTTTACGCTTCTTTGAAAGTCGCTCCACGCAGTAATCGACCGAATGCCAATCCACAATGTCTTCATCCTTTAAATTCGGGAAGGTTTTGCCGTTATGGAAACCGTCGTGCTTAGCGACTCTCCGACCATTGAGGGATAACTTGCCTTTGTCCATGTAATCACTCCACTCCTCTTCCAGCACATCCATTAGGTGGTAGATCTTGCCGGCCCCGGAAACATAGTATCCGGCTTTTAAAAACTGGGCGGACAACCCCTCCCCGGGCATTTGGTATTTTCGCCATGTGTGTCCGTTCTTGTAGCACCCGCTTACCCATGGACGCCGTCCGCTCATCAGAGCGCAACGGGAAGGCTCGCAGGCAGGCACGGCCGTGTGAGCATTGGTAAAGGTTGTACCCATGGCAGCCAGACGATCGATATTGGGGGTCTTGGCCTGTGGGTTGCGACCCAAGTGACTGACCCAGTGGTTCAGGTCGTCAACGGCAATGAAAAGAACGTTGGGCCGATCGTCGGCAGAGACGATGCAGGTGGTTAAGAGTGCAAAAAAAAGGGTCAGGAACAGTTGTTTCATGGTGAATTCTTCTCTAAGTGGTGGCCCGGTTCTTTCACGGCTCGCTAAGCAGGGAAGCAACGGTGCAAAATTCAATCGTTTAGGGCATGACTTGCATGGCAAGATTAAATCAATTATCTTCAAGGAAGTTATTCTCGATCTTTCGGAGATCCTAAGCCACTTTCCGGTCTCCACCTTTGTTTGCATTCCAAACCCTTTCCTCTCTCATGAACCTGGCGCTTAGATCATTCCTTTCCTCACTCCTTTTGGCCACGACTTGCTTGGGGGCTTTTGAAAAGCCACACCTCGTGGTCTTCATCTCCGACGACCTTGGTCGCCTGGACACTTCCATTCACGGATCGAAGGACGTTCGAACGCCAACCATGGATCTTCTTGCCGCCAAGGGTATGACTTTCGACGACGCCTACGTCTCCTCGCCAAGTTGTTGCCCCAGTCGCTTCTCCTTGCTCACCGGCTTGATGCCCGCCCGCCATGGAGCTCACCCCAACCACAGCCAGGTCAAGCCCGGAACAAAGTTTCTAATGCCCATCCTCAAGAAGATGGGTTACCACGTTGCCTCTTTCGGCAAAGTTGCCCACGGCAACACGGACTTCGAAGGCATGGACTTCAACAACCCCAAACGGACCGGCATGTCCGTGGAGGTGGAAAAGTATTTCGGCAAAGCCAAGATCGACGGTCCCGTTTGCCTCTTGGTCGGGGATCGCCGGCCGCACGTCGAATGGACCAAGGAAATGAAGTACGATCCCAACAAAGTGACCTTGCCTCCCTTCTTCATCGATACCAAGGAGACCCGCGAGCACTGGGCCCGTTACCTGACCGATGTAGAAGGCATGGATGAGGAGATGGGCCGGGTCCTGAAATTCGCCAAGAAGAAGTTCGGCGATAATTTCATCTTTTTGTTCACGAGCGACCACGGAGGGCAGTGGCCTTTCGGCAAGTGGAACCTCTACGATTACGGTACGCGCGTCCCTTTGCAGGTCTATTGGCCCGGCAAGATCAAGGCCGGCGCACGGACCAATGCCATGGTAAGCTGGGTGGACGTCCTTCCTACCCTAATCGACTTGGCTGGCGGCAAGGTTCCGAGGGACATCGACGGCCAATCCTTCGCTCCGGTTCTACTCGGCAAAACGAAAAAACATCGAGAAAAGATCTTCACCACAAACACGGGCGACAAAGAGATGAACGTCTTTCCCATCCGGAGCGTCCGCATGGGTAAGTACAAGTATATCCACAACCTGCGGCCGGACGCGTACCACACAAATCATTCCGACCGCCTGCGCTCGGACGGGCGGGGAGCCTACTGGCACTCCTGGTATGCGGCCGCCAGGTCGGACCCCGATGCCGCCGCCATCGTGAAGAGATACCACGTCCGGCCCGAGTTCGAACTCTTCGACTTGGACAAGGATCCGAACGAACTGAATAACCTGGCCAGCCACCCCAAGCACAAAGCCAAGTTGGCCGAGCTAAAAACCGAGCTCAAGAGATGGACCAGTGCCCAAGGGGACGAACTCCAACCTCACCAAGCCACCTACCCTACTTCCGAGCCCATCCCCGAGATCACCCGTAAGCCGAAAAAAAAGAAAGCGAAGCCACAGTCAAAGTGAGACGACTGAGACCCCGTCACTTTACGATGGAACGTGGGATCTGGCCGTGTTTGCGGGCCCGCATTTCAGCGAGTATCACGCTGTTGATTAGGAAGTCCCGCTCGTGACGCCCTTCAGCCAGCGCTCGAAGCACTTTCTTTTTCAGTTCCGGATTATATTCCGTGAACATCAGCAGCGGGTGAATGCGAACGCCTCCGATTCCGTCGACGGGGTCTACGTTCGGATGCTTGGAGGCGCGGGGCAACGGGCGCCACTGGTTGTATTTCGGAAGCACCATCTCGTTGAAAGTTCGGGCTAGGTCGCTCATCCGCCTGGGAGTCATTATATCTCCATAACGGCCTGAATCGTAATGCATGTAGAAGGACTTCATCGTGAAATTCATGTGAGCGCGGTCTTCTCCGCGTACATGACCTTTTCCGCGCGGCGTGTTCGTGTCATAATCCTTGGCCATCGGGTTCACGCAGTTGGGCTGGTAACCCCAGGCGCGGTACCACTTGTCGGGTTCATTCAAGTACTGCCCATCATGGCCGGGTGCATAGAACTGAAAGGTATTGAACCAACTCTTGAGGATCTTCTCGGCGCAGGCATCGATCGCACGGGCTGAGTCTGCGTCGCCAAAGGTCTCGGCCGCCCAGGCCGCAAATCCGGCGCAGGATGTCGCGGCGACGAAACGATTGATCCCCGCCCGCCGTTCTTTCGGCATCGGCATGGGGTTCGCTTTCAAGAAGGTCGTCACGTCTTTTTCGTCTTTGACCGATCTGCGAGCCTGCTCCCAAACTTCCCGTTCCGCTAGGTAGCGATCGTTGTCTTTATGGAACGCAGTGTAATTGTCCCAGATGAATTCGGTCTGAAAATTGAACAGCTTATGGTCCTTGTAGTCTGCGTAGTTGAGGGCCAGTTCTCGGACATAACGTTCGGCCCGCTGACGATAGGTCGCCCCAAGCCTGCAGGGATCCCCATCAGGAACGATCTCGTCCCATATCTCTGGATGCAGGGAGACGCAATAGGCTGCTAGGGAGGGCATGATCATGCGCGCATTGGCCGCATCGCTGGTGTGCGAAATCTCATTGCGGACGTACTCATGCCGCCCATTGAAGTACTTGCCGCCTTGATCCGCCTCCGATTGGAAGCCTCCCTCGGGGAATACGCAGAAGTCATGCAGGTTCAGGTAGCGTTGGTACGATCCACCGAACCGGACGCCATACTTGGTTCCGTTCACCTCGAAGCCGTTGCGCATAAGGATGGCCGGGTCAGCAATGCGGAGCAGATGATCCAGAACCTCTTTGCGACGCGTGATCAGGAAAATCTTGGCCGGTATGGCCCAATCCGGCAGGGAGAAAATGGGGTCCGCTCGGGTGCCGAAGCCATGGGCGTTGTAGCCGGCGACGTAGCTCGCAAGCGCTTCGCTCTCGGTATTGGACAGGGGCTTGCTCAGGTCATTCGACAAGGCATTGGCCAAGGCCTTCGGATCTTTGGTTCGCGTACCGGGAAACCCTGGCGTATTGGGGCGACCATGAGGATGGCGGGGAGCCGGAATAAACCCGCGGAGCTCAGCGAGGTGCGTCGCCTTTAACCTGCCTTTTCGAAACTGGCTCATAACCGATTTTCCGCGGGCAAAGAGACTGAGCTTGGGAGCCTTTTCCAAACCTTCGACGAGGTAGCTTCCCTGGCGCCCGCAGGCAAACCATTCGATACGTTCGCCGGATCGTGCGATAAGGATCGTTTCGGGTCCGAGCTCCTTGGATACCCGGGCTATGTACATCATGTAATCGGGCGTACGAAAGGGATTCATGCCACTGCCGTCGTCACGCTTTTTGTTGCGGTTTCCATGGCGCCCCAGAACGAATAACTGGCCATCCACGCCAAAACCTGCGTGCGCTCTT
>Ga0160422_10002676_pt1 | contig 11133 bp, 9 predicted proteins | sample Fk160mmetaG_FD_108192 | JGI IMG/M metagenome (GOLD analysis project Ga0160422, IMG submission 108192) | Marine microbial communities from the Central Pacific Ocean - Fk160115 60m metaG | ecosystem: Environmental > Aquatic > Marine > Oceanic > Photic zone | place: The Central Pacific Ocean... | reverse complement strand
ACTGACTGGATTCCCTACGGTAAGAACTGACGCTGAGTTGCAGTCACTTACCCCGATGGTTTGATATCTTACATCCCTATCATCCACACGCCCTCCGGGGCACGGGATGCACACTCGCTTCGGCGAGAGGCGGTGACGCCAATGGAAAACGGTAGAGGAAATTTCACGCGGGAACGAAGAGCGCTCAGGCCGAGCCAACTGCGTCTTACCAACGAGGATGTTTCTCTGCCACCACGTTTGTTCCATCTGAGCAATCTCCCATGGATTGATTGCTACAAAAAGCAACTCAAATCAGAAAATAAGTCGGCTAATACGCAAAAGTCGTACATATCAGGTCTAAGGTCATACGTTGAAACCTTACTACCCGGAGAAGACGTGCTTAGTGAAACGGATTATCAAACCATGACGATTCACGAACTTGCACAGCGGATGGAACCACTTAACGGTAGAATCGATTTGTGGACCCATAGTTTGGCCGACCTTCGTCCAACGACATACAACGCTAGATTAGCAGCAGCTCGTCATCTCCTGAAGTGGCTTGGACACCGTTGGCCAGAACACCTAACTCGAGCTAGAACTGGAAAAAGACTGCCGCGGACACTGACTAGAAGAGAACTTACCATGGTCTTAGCGGCGGCAAAAACCAGTGAAAATCCGGTAGCCTCCGTAGTAGTTACCCTGATGCTCGATACTGGCTTAAGAGTCAGTGAAGTGTGCAATCTGAATCTGAGCGACATCGATATTCAAGACAAATCTGCCAAGGTAATTGGTGGCAAAGGCGATAAGGACCGATTGGTTTTGTTTACCGAACGTTCACTCGATATGATCAATGCTTGGTTACCTGTTAGAGATACTAGAGTTAAGGGAGAATTTGACGCATTGTTACTCAATTCGATCGGACGACGCATCCAACCCAGAGGCGTGCAACGGCTGATGGACGCCCTTGCTATCGAGGCTGGACTGCCCAAAGGCAAATTGACACCGCACGTTCTACGGCACAATTTTGCCACCGGTCTACTTGAGCGAGGTGCAGATTTAGTGTCGATTCAGAAATTGCTGGGACATAGTAGCATCGCAACAACTCGAGTTTATCTTGAAATCTCCGACCAAACCCTGCGTGAAGTATACAATAGAGCGCAATCGATGCGAACCAATCTTGCTGGATTAGATTCTCCTGACGAAGAGTTGATTGACAATTCCCCTTCAACCAGCGTATTAGGAATTGAGTGACTCTACTTTGTTTTGCGTTTGGTTATTTTTTCAGGCCCCATCCATGCTCTGTGAGGCTTCACTGCTTGACCCGAATGTCCCGGAATCGGGCAATATTTCCCTGACCGGCAGCGAGAGCAATTTTCCTTTGGTGGAAGTTCTACAGTCTTACGCAGACGGCCATACTTCCTTCTTGGCATGACCAGCGATTAACAACTGGGTCTTTGAACAATTCGCGAGTTTATTTTTTGGCGTTTCGAAACCAAGCCATCTTTGACAAGGGAGTGTCTCTTGACGGCCCTATTCTGCTGGTATCTTTACTGCTCTTGGTCTTGGCCTTTGTCTTAGCTTTAGCCGCTAAATTCTTGGCTTTATCAGTGGCTTTCACAGCCGCTGATTTAGTTGCTGCTTTCGCCTTCGTTGCTGTGGTTTTAGCTTTTGCAGGGGCTTTCTTAGCTGCTTGCTTGGCTGCGGCAGCAGTTTTCTTGGTTGCTTTTGATGCGCCGTCGAGCTTACTGGCTGCCGCTGCAACTTTTTTTGCCACAGCGGCCTGTAGACCTGCTTTGACTAACTTCGCCGCTCCCGCTGTCGCTACTTTAGACACGGTGTCTAATTTTGCGTTGACCAATTTCTTTGCCGTTGCTGCTCCGACTCCGGGAATTGCGGTCAGTTTAGATGCCTTCGATTCTTTCTTGCCTGAGGCCATGGTTTCACCTAGTATAGCAGAAGAGCAATTACTAATGAATTCTTGCTCTCTGAATTTTTTTGCGGTCAATTGATGTTATAGGATGGCCTCAGTTTAACCATGGCCGAACCTCTTAGCGACGCTAGCGTGGTGCTGATTGGTCAAGTAACCAAAGCAAAATCAAACTACAGGGTTGAGAAAGCAACCCGCTTACTTCGCAGCGAGAACTTCCCAGGCAAAACTGAAGTTGTCTACCTCGGCAACATTGCGAGTGCGATAATCGCTGCTTTAGAATCGCCAGATACCCCCGAATTCACTCAATTACCGGGATATAATGAGCAGAAATGGCAATTAAAGACCATTAGTGGCCCTCTTACCGTCACAATTACGTCTGATTCTTACTGGGGATTTGGCCTGTTAACCTCCGGCTATCTCAACATCATTGAGTTAAGAGGCCCAACTAGTATTATTGCCAGACTAGTATTCGACCTAGTAGCATCATCTGGTTGGCAACCGTGGCGTTTCAAACATCGATCTTCAGCGCGACGTTATTTGCTGAGGCACCGACCAAATATTTCCCTCGATACTAATGAGCAAACCTGGGAAAAATTCGTCGAATTCTGTAAACAAGAAATCAGTGAATTGATCGCAGTAATGGAAAATGCGATCGCTAGTGTGGCAAGGAAAGTTGCCGCAATCGATGTTTTAGAAGGTTGGTCAAAAAGTAAAGCAGAGGTTGGTATCGCCGCAGCAGAATACGACCTTAATATCGCTAATGAAGCCCTGGCAGACCGCAATCTTCCAAGCGTCGAACGGGCCATTGCTCGTATCGAAGCGTCACTAATTGAGGCAAACCCTGATAATGCTATGAATGAGGAAAATAGTGGCTTAGTAATCGAAAAATCGTTGGAGTCTATCAGATTTGATAATGACTTAGTGGTCAACCCGAGTGATGATGAATTGATACCTTTAGTGGACTTAACCGGTGAAGAATAATCCATAGATTCAGTACTATTTACCGACGCGTCGCGTTGATAAAGGGGATGCTACTCGGGTAGGTTGATTGAAATGGCTTCAAAGAAGAAATCTGAAGGTAGTGGGATTCAACAGGCTGCTGGTCTAATTCGATATTTCGATGAAGAGTCTGAGCACGCTTGGAAAATTACCCCATTCCAAGTTTATGCTGCCTGTATCATAATTGGAGTATTTTTTTACCTCGTCAACCAAGGTGTTGTCGGCGCAATATGGAATCTATTTTAGATCGGTTTAATCATCACTATTTTATTCTCTAAGGTTGCCATTTTTTGCGCCACCTGCATTGCGATTTCCATATTCTCTGTTGCGCCAATGGTCTTTGCACCAGCTGAGTCATGAACGATTAGACGATGCGTGAGGTTGCGTAACACACCCTCTTCAACTCGCTCAAATATCCAGTGTTCGTCTTCAATTCTTATCATTGCTGGGACATCAACCAATGGACCCATTTCAGTGCCCGTCTCAGATGTTCGAATCTTTAATCCGCGCAGGTCTCGTATTGGATTCCAATTACGTATTCTTGTTGGTGCGCTTACTTTCTTCCGTTTGTCTATGCCGCCTCTAAATGCTCTAGTCATTAGGGTCCCATCCCCTGAAGTCTTTGACTTCGTTCAAAGGATTTCTGTTCTATTAATAAGGAGCGCGATGGATTTACCTTCTCTAAACCCGGTTTGTTGATGATAAATCGATTTATCACTACTTCAAACCATTGACAATTAGAGCACTACTAACAAGTATAACTCCACCTAACGAGATAAAATTGCCCAGCATATTAGTAGTATTAGCTGTGAGTATAACAATCAATAAGCTAACTACAATTAGGAAACCAAGTTTTTGATGCGACGGACTAGTGGTATCTTGTTCAATCAAATTTGGAATTACGATCGTTAATGACCCGATAATCCAAAGACTTGGGATTAAGAACACTGCTAATTGATTGAACCAGTAAATCAGTGCAGGGGCAAACACAATACTCATTCTCAGCCACCAATATTCTGGCCTCGCTGCACTATCAAAACCGTATCTTGGTAAAATTTGCAATGTCGACAAAATAAGCAAAAATGACGCACTTAGCCACAGTGATTCGAAGAGATAACGATTACCTGCTTTGAACTCAGCCGTGTTTTGCAGCACTACTGAGGTTACAATTAGCAGAATAAACACACATAAGAATGCCATTACAGCAAAAGATTTGGTTCTTGCTTGGCCAACTTTCAAGATACTATCAGAATATTTTCCTGGAATGCATACAAGAGATAGGATAAGTGTTTGAGACAAGAACAATATTGTCGCTATGTTAATTTCGTTACCTTGGTTGCTAACTATGTTCCCTCCTAAATTCCCCCCTTGATACAAACCAAGCAGCACCAAAATCATGACAACGTAAATTTTCATCAATGCACGCCTTTGCAGAATGGCAAAATATTCGCTTGGCAACTGCAAAGAACTAATGGCAAACAATTCTCCACTGAATGCAATCATTAGAGTAACTAAGACAACCATCAAGGGATTGAGCTCACCACTCGACGACATGGTGGGATGAGCCGGTAGTGTATCAGGAGAGTAATAGTTCGATTCGGGGAAAAAAATCCAAAAGCTAAGTAAGGCACATGCCGAGATGTATAGCATTACCTTACTTTGAACCGCCTTTCTTACGGATAATGGGGCATTTTTCATGCTTGGTAGGTTAATCGTCCAAAGCGCAAATAGCATTAGAACCATCAGGGAAAATTCACCCACTCCGTCACCGGTTATTAGCAGCAATAAATCACTCATAACAAAATCCGTGCCTTGCAATCGATTGGCAACTTCTACATGCTCATTATCGCGAATTATGAACGCCCTTGCTCGCACAACCATCAGCCAGCCAATCATCAATAGCGGAATCATTCGATAGGTGCTACTCAAGCGGCGCTTGACCATTGGAGAGAACTTCGTAAGGTAATTCTCCACCTTGTCAGCCACTAGCCACAGCGAGAGCAAAAATAGCAGGACTGGGAAAAATAGTGGTAGCGAATCCCCCAGCATGATATCGCTACTAACATCAAGCCCTTGAGGATGGCGGAATCAACATATGGCGGATACTAGCGGCGATAATCATGGGCTATGAGTTGTGGGACGAGGGTGAATTAACCACCCTTGCGCAGAATTCATTGCTCACAAAATTAGCCAAAACACTGGAGATTGACACTGAAAGTTGGATTTCATCGGCAGTATCAGTCTTGCCAGAAACCCTCCGTGTCACAGTGAATCGCTCTGACCTGGCGTGGACCAAGCAAGAGTTGCTCAACCTCGGTGCTCAACCGATTCCATGGATGCCGAATGAAAGCGCATGGCAGATGCCTTATCCCAGAGGTAAACCACCTAACGATTATACCAAACGGATAATGACAATCCTACATGACAGCGGCAGAATCACTCGCCAAGAGTCGGCTAGCATGTTACCAGTAGAGATTCTGGGGATTACAGATGAGACCGTGGTTTTGGATATGTGCGCCGCACCGGGCTCCAAAACCACACAGATTGCTGAACGATTACCTCCACATGGTTTCGTGATTGCCAATGAGCCTGTTTCATCACGGGCTAACATGCTGATTTCAAATCGAGCGAGGCTGGCACTGCATAATGTGTTGATCAACCAGCAAGATGGTCGCCATATCGGCCGCATACCATCACCCGGCTACGATGCCATTGTTGCCGACGTGCCCTGTTCGGGGTCCGCAACAACGCGTAAAAATGTCAAGGTGTGGGAAAAATGGCGACCTCTCGATGGTCGTAGTCTGTTTAATATTCAAGCAACAATCGTTGAACGTGGGGCTCGTAGTCTGCGCCCGGGTGGAAAATTAGTCTACTCCACATGCAGTATTGACCCAGTGGAAAATGAAGCAGTGGTTGCCGAATTATTGCGCCGGTGTCCGTGGATGGAGTTGGTAAAAATAGATGCAAAAGTGCTGAATGGTCTAAAAATGCGTGATGGATTATCATCTTGGGCAATACTAGATGATGAAGGTGAGCCGGTGGAGGTTAACGGTATTCTGCCAGATTTACCCGGCTTGAAAATATGCCATATTGCCCCAAAACAGCGGATGATTATCGATGGAGAATGCGACGCTGAGCAAGAAAACCACATCGCGAGCAAATTGAAACTAACAAAGCGCTTGTATCACATGGATAATGACACAGGCGGCTTTTTCGTCGCCCTGTTAAGACATCGAGAAGATGCTACACCGGAAGGTGTTGCACGGGTTTATGTTCCAAAACGCAAGTTGTCCAGTGATTCCGGCTGGCAACCACGTACGTTAACTGTGAAATCCGGTGGTAAGCACGCTGTATTACCTGCCGATAAAATCGCCATTACTAGCGTAGTGGACCAGTATCAGCTGAACACTAGCGGATTGTATTGGTGGCAGCGTGGGCGACGACTGAACATCACTCCACAATCGGTCTACGACCGTATCTATCACCCTCAGTGCAAAAATAAGGACGGTAACTTATGGCAGCATGATACCTTTCATCCCCTGAAAATTATCCACGCTGGAATGCCCTGCTTCGTCAACAATAAGGGCTCATGGCGCACAAGGCAGGAGGCCATACCAGCCATCGAGGGAATTCTCGGTGATGTGACAGTGGAAATTGACAACGATGGCATCATAGCCCTGCTAAACAACGAGGCTATTTTGAAACAAGACATGCTACCGGAAACGATGAGTGATTATTGTGGACCACTGATTTTCACCAGCAATATCGCCGGGTGCAAAACCTTGGTCTCCGCTTGGAGTGGAACATGGATTAGTCTAATGATTGGTACCACAGAGCGTGATATCATCAGAGCCAAGTTGGGTCTGCCGTTCGAACATGAAGTTGAGGAGGAATAAGATGCCGAGGGTTATTTTTATCATAGCACTGTTGCTGTTTCCAGCAGCAATTACTGCTTCGGCGAATCAAAATGAAGCGATTGCGTCTACAGCGTTCGGTGACCCAGAATCACCCCTCGTGTCATTTAATGAGTGCTTTGTTGGGATAGATACTGGTGGTTGTGATGATTATTCCTCGGATGATATTTTGCTAAACTGGTGGTCATGGAGCGATGAGACAAATTCAGATTGGCCGGATGATGACGCAAAAGCCCGAGCTGGTGAATTATTACTTGATGGCGCTGAATCCTTCCCAATTTTGGTCACTAATGAGGAGAATTCCAGTGAGCAAGCACAGAGTAATCGACAGGCGATAATTGCTGAATTACCGATTGTCACGCTTAATGGTGAACTGAATCTCTTCCGTGAACAAGGCGGCCACCGTATTGAAATTCTTGTTAGTATGACGCCACTGAGGAACCTCTCTGATTCTACCATCATGTATATTTTCTTGAGTAAGGCGTATTCAGTAGATCACCATAATCGGGAATTACTAAATTTAGTCTACGAGATGAAACCTGAAATTGGTTTTAGTAATCAGGCAAACAATACTACGACAACAACCTGGGAGCTTGCAGAAACTCACCTTACCGCTGCCGGAGTAGATTTCTCTCAAGACCCATACGGATGGTCAGTGACTTTTGCGATGTTTGGCGCACTTGAAGGCGAGACAACAAATCAGTTACTCTACCTTGAACAAGTCAAACTCAAGACCCAATCTGCTAAGGTTGATTTTGACCAGTTTTTGGTGCCGATTTTTGCTATCATTTTTTGTGTGATCATTATTGCTACCATTCTTGCCAATATGCACAAAGAAGAACATGGGATGCCGGTAATTGGCGGCTACTGGCACCGCACTAAGACCGATTGTTTAGTGGTCGAATTTACCACCAAGCAGCGTCGCATGGAAATTAAATCACTTGAAGTCGACAAGCCGTGGAAGTTATCATCGAGATTCAAAAGTCGATTTATTGAGCCAAATAAATTCGTGGAAATTGAACTAAGATTCAAACAATCAGAGCCAAGTGAGTGTCGCTTACATATCAAACTCGAGGTTGATGAATTAGGCGTATGGACTCAATTCTTGGCCATCGCTTCTAACCACGACTAACCTCGTTTAGCGAAGTTTGAAGAATAGTAAGTCTAGGCTTCGCTGGTGCCAGATATGGATTTGGACGATGTCGACAGAGCAATCATCGCAGCTCTGCTGTCCGATGCCCGAGCCAGTCAACGGCAATTAGCCCGTGAGGTTGGTGTTGCTCAAGGGACAATTACCAACCGAATCCGCCGCATGGAAGACATGGGGATAATTCAAGGATATAGTGTGGTAATCGATCCAGAAAGTGTTGGGTGGAACATGACAATAATGGCTGGATTGATGATTGCTAAGGGTAAAATGATTGACGTTCAACAAAAAATAGCCGCAGACCCTCGAGTATTTTCAGTATATGATGTCACGGGTGATTGGGATTCAATTGTTCTTGCACGAGTGAAGAATCGGGCCGATTTAGACGATTTAACCAAAACCGTGTTTACCCTTGACGGGGTGACAAGGTCATTCACTCACGTTGTCCTGAACACGGTAAAGGAAGACGGTTTACCAAGGCCAGCACCGTCAAACAATGATAAATAAGGCATTAGAACAAGAAAAAAAATGGGTGGAAACATGCGCAATAATAGGAACACGGTAATTTTCGCAGCGCTGCTGTTGCAGTTGCTGATGGTTGGTGCCACTGCCGCGCCACTGGCTGACCAAGTCAATCCAATGGGTAATTATGACAAGATGAATCATGACTTACAACAGGAATTGTATGAGTCAGAGTATGATAACGTATTGCCAGTAATTTTCCAACTCAATTCCCCAGTCAGTGAAGCAGACCTCAAGCAACTCGAGGATTTTGGTGCGACGATTCTTGGTGATGCTCCGTTAATCGACGGTGGCCTAATCGAGGCTAAGGCAGAGGACATCCGTCAAATTTCCAACTGGGACCGTATTGAATATCTAGAGTTGGACAAGATTCTCGACTTTTTCTATCTGCCACCTGAATGGGGTGGTGACCCAACTGACCCAAGCGCAATGATGCATGAGACTACACACGTGGTTAAGGCAACCGACGCTTGGGACCGAGTAATTGTAGGGCCAGATGGCAAAATCCAACACGATGTTGATTTGGCATTTACCGAGTGGGACGGCGATGGCACGGCAATAGTCGACCTCGATACTGGAGTCGATGCTGGTCACCCTGATTTCGACTATCTTGAACCATGGACCGGTGACAAGGTAATCTACTCTGCTAAGTGGGATGGAGTGTGGACTGAGACCAGAAATTCCGACACTACGTCTGGCCACGGCACTCACGTTGGCGGCACAATCGCGGGTAATGGCGATGCTAGTGCTGGGCGCCGTGCTGGTGTTGCTAAAGGGGCGCAAATGGTTGCGCTAGGCACCGGTGATGGTGCCTCGATTTTTGCCGCTGAGCAAGGACTAGAATGGACTTTTATCCATTCCATTCCAGGACAAAACCCGTATCACATCAGAGTGGTGTCCAACTCGTGGGGCACTGATGGCGACTACGATCCAAATGGCGCAATTGCTCAAATTACCGACCGATTAACGTTTGAAAATGGCGTTGCGGTAATCTTTGCTGCCTCAAACTCCGGCGGTAACGGCGGCGAATGTTCCGGTGGCCTGAAGACCAATGTCTACGCTAATACCCCTTCCGCAATCTCTGTTGCTGCGCTAACCCATGACGGTTCATCAATTACCTCGTTCTCGTCAAGAGGCTGTATGAACCAACAGCACACCTGGCCCGATGTTGGCGCACCGGGTCGAAACATCTGGGCTACTGCGCCAAGAGGCACGGCAATTGAGGCCACCACCAAGACACAGGGTGACCTGTATTACATGGCGATATCTGGAACCTCGATGGCGACTCCTCACGTTGGCGGTATGGCGGGACTAATTCTCGATATTGCGCCTTCTCTAGGCGTTGCTGATTACCATCGTGAGGACCACGACTTCGGTGATAGTTTGGTTGGTGGTGAAGGCACTGCTGCATACGGTCAGTTCGAAAACTGGGCTACCGAAAACTTCAGCAGAATCCACGAATTAGAACTAATTCTTGAGCTAACTGCGGTTTATGAGGGCATGGCTAACTCTTGCGAGGATGGGAACAGCGATGATTCATGTAACGATATTCCAGAAGACTGCTACCTGAGTGCAACCGGCCAATGCCACGATTGGCGCGTTGGCCATGGGCTGACCGATACCGATGCAGCTGTTGCACTAGCGAGAACCTTGCAACTCATGCGTGACCAAGATGGCAACGGCATTGTTGACCATCCTGAGTATACCGTTTGGGACGCATGGGACATCTATGAGGCCATGATGACTAACAAAACCATCTCCCTCGACACCGACCGAGTCAGACACTCATGGAAGGGTGACTGGAATCACTTCAACAACGGTGCAACCGGTGCTGTATACTACACCGAAGATTCGCACTATGTCTGGCTTCCTAACGGCACCGAGCGACTCGAAGCCATGTTTACCGCTACCGAGTTCGAGCTTGACTCAGGCCAAGCAGGTTCTGTTCAACTAGAGATCGACCTTGGCGAGGATGGTAGCAACGATGCGCAGGGACAAGGCAGCAGAGTAGCAGATTCGTGGTATTACGACCTTGATGTTGACTCGTCTGCCTGGGGCACTTGGGCTCACTTTGACGTAACTGGTCAAGCCGCGACTCTGTTTGGCTTCATCGAAGATCCTGAATTCTTTGAATCAAGGATACCATACACGGTTGATGTTATCCTTACATTGGACGTTACTGAACCAAGAGATATTGCCTTCGAGCAAAAGCCGGATTTCTATTCTGACCTCGATCCAGCCACTCCGTCTGAGAATTATGATGCATCAATGGATGGCATGCTGACTTTCACTCGCAATGTCTACGACCAACAAGCCGTGGTTGAGTTAATCAAACCAAAGGTCATAGAAGAGGATGATAGCGCTGACGGATTCTTCTCAGCACTGGGTGACATCTTCTCTGACTATGGCTTCGCAATGTCGTCAATGATCATCCTGTTCATGCTAATTGCTGGCGGTGTCGGCTACCAAATCAGCACTCGCCGTAAAGGGGTCGAGATGGTTGACAGGGAGACTAGCACAGTTGATGCTGAGTTAATCGAAGATGAACCTAAAGAAGCCGCTGATTAGCTAGGTCAACGTATTCCTGGCTGATGTCATAGCCAATGTAGGAACGACCTGTGTGCTTAGCCGCTAATGCGGTT
>Ga0160422_10002675_pt1 | contig 11136 bp, 14 predicted proteins | sample Fk160mmetaG_FD_108192 | JGI IMG/M metagenome (GOLD analysis project Ga0160422, IMG submission 108192) | Marine microbial communities from the Central Pacific Ocean - Fk160115 60m metaG | ecosystem: Environmental > Aquatic > Marine > Oceanic > Photic zone | place: The Central Pacific Ocean... | reverse complement strand
GTGTGTTGCGCTATGGTTTCTGCAGCACACGCTGTTGAGCAAACCTTTTATTTCACCTCTTTACAGTATGGTAGTATTGATACCAAGAGAAATGCACCTCCATTTGCTTCCAACAGTGATTACCTGAGCAGCCTAGAGAGCGAGTACGGGGCGGTCTCTTATGACCCCAAAGTTGAACCCACGGTGATCTCCTTCGAATACTACCGAGTTGACGGCTATGTAGGCATTGGTTTCAGTATTGATTTGCTCTCCGGAATTGCTCAAAACGATCCGCCAAGCGGGATCTTCCTGCTGCCCAATTACAACCAAGAGTTCCAATTCGGCGGTGGAAGTCGGGTGACTGCCGAAACGATTGGGCTACTTTATGGATTGAGTTTCTACGGTCGTTTTGGCTTTTTCTATCCGTTTATTGGGTTAGGTACAGGAAACTATCTAACCAAGGTTGAGGAGTATCTCGTTAATAACGATGCCAACCACTATTCAGTAGTTTTTGGTGAAGTATTGGAACCCTACTACTACAAATGGGGAATTCGCTTCCCTTCCGGAGAATACGGGGTCATGCTTTCCCAATACTACATTCGCGCCCCACTCACCGTCGAATCTCGTAACAAGACCTTGGAACTCGGAGGTGTTGGGACCTTCTTCGGTTTCTACATGGGATTTTAAGAAGGTCGGGCGCAAACGTTTTCTAGGCTTTGGAGGGCGGCTGAATCACCGTGCTCGTAATGATTTGGCCAACTCTCAGCCTAATTCAGACTAGTAAGGACCTCATCGAATTCTTCATACGCCCCACCCCAGTGATCAGTTTGTAAATTGCGTGATTCCCGATCTGGCTGCGGAGGAAGGATCTCAATCTTTCTACCTCTGTTTAGAAAATTCTGCACAGCTGTTTGAATTTGTGCATGTTGGCGCTCCTTTGCGCTATCTTCCCTCCAAGTCTCGTTCTCAAATACAAATTCGCTCCACGCTGAATCATTATTTTTTTTCATTATAACCTCATTTTAAAAAAACATTATTACTAGCACTCTATGAGAGCAAGTGCTAACAGTTTTGTCAACTACTTTTGTGCAGGTTTTACGATCTTTTTCAGGCTAAGTCTGAAAAACCATTTTTATCAGGATCGGAAAGAACCTGCGTCTTTTGCTGAACAATAACCTGCATAATTCATGAAAAAATAATGCAGAATTGTAAATAAAGTAGCAATTTTGCCAAAGGAGCGTTCCTGTCAACATCTTTCAGAACGATAGGAACACCTCTGAGGAGTTCCGGGAATACATTTCTCGATGAATCGCCTTAATATATAGTTAAATAATGCGGGGAAATTGAGGATAAAGTATACAGATTTTGTGAAGACTGAGGCAGGCTATCCTCACACGGGGAGAAGTCGATCTAATCCCCGGTACTGAACAGCTTCCGCCAATTGAGGTGTATCAATTGGCTCTACTCCAGCGAGATCAGCAATCGTGCGGGCTACCTTGAGGATTCTATCATAGGCTCTGGCGCTGAGTTGCATTCGCTGCATGGCTTGCTCCCGTAATTTCAAGGCTCTGGCGACGGTGTCGCAAAATTCTCCAGTTGACGACGACTCAATCCCAGCGTTTGATCGGGTGGAACTATCGAGGAAACGTTGTTCCTGGACTCGCCGTGCTTCTGCTACCTAGTGTCGAATAGTAGCAGAGGATTCCCCGCGCCGTTGATCGCCCAACTCACTCGGATCGACAACCGGTACCTGTAGGTGGAGATGAATTCGGTCAAGGAGAGGTCCAGAAATTTTCGAGCGATACTTCTGCACTATGTGTGGCGAACAGCGGCAGGGCTGACTCCCCACATGACTCCCGTAGAATCCGCAGGGGCAAGGATTCATTGCCACCAGCAACATGAAGTCACAGGGAAACTTAAGAGCCATCGCTGCTCGCAAGACTATCAGACGACGATCCTCCAGCGGTTGCCGCAGCAGCTCAAGCACAGCTCTTGGGAATTCTGGCAACTCATTCAGAAACAAGACGCCATTGTGAGCCAGTGAAATTTCACCTGGGCCCGGGATGCTTCCCCCTCCAGCCAATCACATATCGTAGGCTTCCCTCGAGGGAGAGTTCTCCAGCAAATAGACAGCCCTTTAGCCACTCTGCCGGACAGCGTCCCATCGCTGCAAGCAGCGCGACTGCAATTGGTAAATCAAAACCCGCACCCACCTTCTTGAGTTGTGCCGGAGCCAGATTGACCACGATTTTCCTGGGTGGCAGGGCAAACCCACAGTTGCTTAGTGCTGCCAGGATACGGTCTCGACTCTCCCAAATCGTGTTGTCCGGCAGGCCAACAATGTTGAAGGCACTCAGTCCAATCGCAACATCCACTTCAACCGTGATCGGATGGGCTTCAATGCCAAGAACCGTAGCGGCGTTTGCTTGAGCTATCATGATTCACTGAAAAAGAAATTGGCTGACAAATCGGATTATTTAGAATAAAGCAGACGGACCTTGCATCCGTTTTCCTCAAGCAATGTTTCATTAGATTGATTGCATTTTGATTGGACTAGTCGCAAGCAGTCTTGTGACCCAATTACTTGATCGGGGTTTTCAAGTTTCTGCTGCTTGTAGATAGAAAGTCTGCTGTTTGTTTAGTCCGTTTCTCCTTTGGAAAAGAATGTCACAAGAGTCTTTTAATTTTTTAGTGGAGTGGGGATGTCTATCGTGGAATTTTACGTGTTGTTGTTTATATAGATATGTAACAAGGTCCGGCTACAGAATGGCCGGATGATGAGCTATTTCAATCCTCTCAATTTCCTCACTTTTACGTTCAAATCATTCCTTCACTTATCACACGGCAGACAGCTGGAGCGCCTTGACTTGCTCCTCAAAATTCGACTCCGGGCTTTGCAGCTCTCCACGATCAATCAACTCCGGAATCGCGGTTGAGCGACAGTGTAAGACAACGAGACGAGCCTCTGACGGTTCTCTCAATCAGTTGTCAGAAGAAATCCAGCAGTTTGAGAACAATTACAATAATGGCAACAAACATTACCTTGCGCACAATCGCTTCACCTTTCTTGACCGAAAGGTTGGCTCCAATTTAGGCACCCACTGCATTGCCAGCACCAAGGGCAAGACCGAATCCTCAATCTACGTTGTCGTTCCAGACAAATACCAGCAGGGCAGGGATCGTGTAGATCATCACGATGAAGGCCTTGTGTATGTTTGCCGTCACCAAGGTCTCTCGAAATCCATGGAAGAGCAGGGCGATCAGTAGAAATCCCACCCCAATCTGGATGAAGCCGCCGTAGAAGCCGATCCCAACCATGCCAAAGTTGCCGAGCCAGCGACGTTGGGTGGTCCATGGTACATTGGGATCTGGTTGTTTGAGCGGAAAGATCAGCGAAAGCACCACTCCTACCATTACCAGGGAGAGGATAATGTGAAACCATTCCCCATCAATCCTGACGGCAAACCAGGCACCGATCAACGCCCCGGGTAGAGTTAGCAGACTAAGACGCAGGCTATCTGCGAACATGGATTGTTGTTGGTCGTGAAATCCGCGCACTCCAGCAAAACACTCAATCAGTAGAACAACACGATTGGTACCGTTGGCGGTTGCGGCATCAAGGCCCAAGAAGAGAAGAGCGGGAACGCTGAGCGTTGATCCACCACCAGCCATCACATTCGTGAAACCGGCAACTGAGCCTACCAGTGCCAAGAGGGGATAGGCCCATCAGGCAAGATCAGCTAGCGACAACTACGTCGCATCGCGTCGAAACGCGCCATCATTCGGAGGGTGTTTTCAGCAGAATTGGGTTGATTCGAGCGTTTGGGGGCGTAAGCCCGCTGACGCTGATTGGGGGTAATGGGTAGGCCGGTACGATAACGGTCCCGACTGTGACTGTTGAGAAATTGATCGTGCTGACCGCTGGGCATGGTCAACATCGCCTTTTTCATCTTGTCAATTTGGGCTTCAACACGTGCCAGGCACTCCTTGCGGCCATAGTGTTTGAGATAAATTCCATCTGTAGGGAATTGCTGAGCTAGGCTGGGTAAGATACTCAGCCAAAGCATCAAGCTGACACATATTAACTGTTTCTGCATTTTTTCCTAAAGTCTTTGCAATCGCTGCCGATAATTTAACTGAGTTTATTGCTTTCAGCCGAAGCAAGTTCAACACCTTTCGCTAGGGGTCAGCATCGTACCTGACTTGTCGGCTTGTCAATCACAGTTGATCGTGTTCCGATTTAAATGGAGTTTTTAATGAGCGAAACCACCGAAGCCCTGAGCTTGGAACAGTTCCAAACGCTGGTCGGCTTTGAAAACAGTGAGCGCTTTGAATTGCAGGTCTCTCAGGCAATTCTGGACTTAGCCAACTCACTGGAAGCCAATTTCCTGGACAAGGAAACAAAGATCGACTACGCAACCCATGTCTTTGCGCACATGCTGGATGACTTGGCGGAGCTACTGGAGCGGGGTAACCTGATCAACTAGTTCATGCCTGCTGCTGAAGCACCCCCTTCCCAACGTTGGTTCGATCAATATTGCCGGAATCTGCGGCTACAGTTTGCTGGCCGCAGTTGTGCCGGGGCAGCGTGTCTGTTGCTTGCCTTTCTGCTGCTTCAAAGTACCCCGCTACCCTTTCTAAATTTTCTTCTCGGCTCCTTTGCGATCCTTATCGTATGCCTAGTTGGCAGTTGGTTACTACATCGACCAGTGGATTGTCTGCAAAAGCTTTATCGGCAAGATCCTGCCTTCGCAGAAGCGCTGCACAGCAGTTTACAATTCAGAGAAAATCCGTCAGCTTCACGCACTACCAATATTTTTATTGAACGCTTTGAGCAGCAGTTGCTTGAGCGCTTAGAAGGGGAGGAGACCCATCGACTGTTGCCACCCTGGCGTACGCTTGCAGGGGTTGCGGTGTCTCTGCAGGTTGTTGTTTGGATTGGCGGTTGGTGGCTGCCACAGTATTTGGTTAACCAAGGCCCAACTACAGCGGAAGCATTACAAATTCCCCACTCCTACCGCATTCTTTATCCAGCGTACCTCAAACGTGATTCCGAGGTCTTTTCCACACTTCCCAACGAACTACAAATTCCTGCTGGAAGCCGCTTGGAAATATTTCTGGAGCAAGGATTACAGGATGGAGACCAAAGCGCTTATCAACCAATTCAGGGCGAACCCCAGCCCTTGCGGTGGGTTCCTCAACAACAGCGCTGGCGTTCGGCTCTGACACCACTTAAGACTGGGACTCTCTTTCTCGAGTGGCGTCAACAGAGTGTTGCAGTGGAGGTGATTCCAGATCTGAGTCCCATGGTGATGGTCCTCTGGCCGCCGGACAAATACATCTTTGACATGTCCCAACTGCAAGTGGAGTTGGAAGCCAAGGATGACTACGGACTACGTCAGATTCTGTTGAAATATCGTAATGAAGCTACTGGAACCATCGAGCGCGAGATCATTCAGGCTTTTGAAGGAGACTTCAAGAGCTACGTGGAAAGCTATCCCTGGGAACTCTCGGCAACACCCTTACGAGCCGGAGATAATGTGACGGCTTGGATTGAGATCATTGACAGCGATACTTTCCGGGGGCCGAACATGACTCGATCGGAGGAATTTCGTTTTGAGGTTCGTAGTCAACGGGAGTTCCATGAGTACATCCTCAGTCTATTCCGTAAAGTGGATCGGGAACTTCGGGGCTTGTTATCCGTTCTGGACCGCCAACTGATTGTGGAGACGACAGACCAAGAAAATCTGATTGAGGAAATGCTTCATTTTCTTCAGGAAGAGGCCAACTACGATCGGCTACTGTCTGATGGCTTGCGGGGATTTATTGGAGAGTTGCGCTTCCAGTTGCGGTTTTATCAACGCAAACGGGAAGAGGTGGCAATCCCGCCCAGCTGATATCAGCAGAATTTTCGTTAGAACTGTCGGCAGAATGCCTTGTGTTCAGGCAGTCGATTCGCACAGACCTGGCTTACGCAGAATTGAGCACGTTCGCTGGTACGGGTTTGGGGAAAAGCACTATCGGTACGCTGTAGCTGAAGTACACACCGGAGCAAGGAATCTTCATCCTTGGGCACATTGCCTGATGGATCCTCACAGGCGCTGCGACTGTAGCTCATGTTGCGTCCGGTGGGCGTGGAGCGGGCATAAAGTTCTAATTCCCGAAGCATTTGCTGCAGATGAGACTGATAGGTCATCGAAGCCCGACCCGTTCCACACAAAATATCCTGCGCAGCAGTTGACCTACTCTCATCTTCTTGCAGCAGGGGAATCGCGACCAGCATTCCTGAGAGAATTATCAACAACACTCCAATCACTGTAATCCAACCCATAGGCCATTTCATTGGAGGAGGAGGTCCTCCTTCCTCAAAGGAAACCTCGAAAAGCTGTACCTGCCCTTCGATTGACTCCTTGTTGAGACCTGGTGTTGGAGCAAAGCGCAGTTCCATTCCTACCAACCTGATTTCAGCAATTTTTGGGCGTTTAAGAGTCTTTGCTTTGGGCGAAAGCTTGGCTACATCCTTGGCGTAGCGCTCGATAATCTTGCGGAGTTCCAGGGAGTCCTCCCAATTGCTGCGTCCTATCCCTGGGGCGAGCACTTTCTCCAAATCATCCCGAACAAACATCCGTGCTTTGCGCTCACCATCAGGAGCATTATCGCAGACCCCGATGGGGCGCCACTGCGAAAAACGCATGGTGGAGAGGTGATTGACATTCACAGCCAACTCGCCACACGGTCGAGTACTGCCTTGGCGATAGCTGGCTTACTGATCACCTGCTCTTCCGGCTTATTTTCCTCCACCAACCAAGCTACCTGCTCGCCATATTCGACAAACTTTTCCCCACGATTGGCCACAACCAATTGATATTCCTTTGAACGCTGTCGAGCGATCGTCATCAATTCTTCATGGGTACGATTTTCTTCGTATTTGAAGGTCACCATTTTGAGCTTAGGGTGAACAGATCGCACTTCACGAATCACCTTGGGGGTTTGTTCAAAGGAGAGCGTGAGTTGCTGGCCGCTGGGCAACTTGCCAGGATACACCTGAGCAGGCTGATAATCTGCAACAGCTGCGCTGAAAATGGCGGTACCGACCGCCCCATCATCCAACCCTGAGAGCACTTTTTCACGGTAGCTGCTGAAGTCCACCACACGCTGATGAGGCAAATAACTTGGTGCTGGTAGGCTCCCTTGTCCGAGAATCAATTGAATTGCAGCTCCTTCAATCCATGCCTGCTTGGCAATTTCGATGGCTAATGCACCGGTGAAACGATTAGTGAACAGGCGGATGTGATCTACCCACACCGGAGTTGGTCCTCCAGTAATCATCAACTGGTGGCCTTTGAGAGTCCCTGCACTGAGCGAGCGCATCAAGTGTCCCACCAAAAACTCGTTGTCCGGCAAATTGTTCTTTCCATTTTCCTGACGAGGTGGGACTACTGTCACTCCGTAATCATGTAACCGCTGCAAGGATGCCTGCAAAATTTGGTTATGCATAGAACCATGCATGGTGGGAACAACAAGGATTGGAGTCTTTGCACGCTCAGTGCGACCTAGGGCAGAGGCAAGCAACGCTGTGGGCAGGTCGTCTGCAATGCCCCAGGCAAACTTATTCAGCAAGTTGTAGGTGGCAGGAGCAACGAGATAAGCGGAAAAGGGAGAGTTGTCACTCAAATGCTCTGCGTTTGGACTCGATTCTGTCAACACGGGGTTGAGGGATGTCCATTCAAGAGCTTCCCGAGCGACGTAGCGCAAGGCGTCTACTGTTGCAAAGATTTGTACTTCTGCACCTTCACGACGTAGATCACGGACTAAATCTGGGCTGCGGTAGGCTGCAATACTTCCAGAAAGAATCAGGGCAATACGCTTCTTTGAAAGTCGACTGCCACGTCGAGGTACCTCACGATCCTGAAGATCACTACTTGGTGGGGGCATAAAGTCCCAGAGTGGTTCGTTCATCGAATCAACAGTGAGGCATCAGCCCAAAGAGGATCTACAAAAAAATAACCTGCAGTGCGATCCTGAAAATCACTACTTGGTGGGGGCATAAAGTCCCAGAGTGGTTCGCTCATCGAATCAACAGTGAGGCATCAGCCCAAAGAGGATCTACGAAAAAATAACCTGCAATTTATGCAAGATTGTGGCGAAAACTGTTTTCACTGGCTTGAGTCCAAAGAAAATATTCTATTGAATCATATGCTTGCAATTTTAAATCATTGCCTTAGGTTGTACATTCAAAAAATATAAACTTCCTCTTCAAACTCTCGAGGGACACTACCCATGAACAAGTCACAGATGATCAATACACTCACTGAGAAAACCGATTGCCCAATAAAGACGGCTGACAAGGTCGTACGCATCTTTTTTGACAGCATCAAAGAGGCTTTATCCGAGGGTGATAAGGTTGAAATTCGAGGATTTGGTTCATTCACGGTCAAGCACTACGAAGCTTACCTGGGCCGCAATCCACGGACGGGAGAATCGGTCCGTGTTCCCCCTAAGAAGCTTCCAGTCTTTCGGACGGGCAAGGATTTGCGCCATCGAGTGGATCGAAGCCGTGAGCAGGGAGTAAAACTAGTAGAGAGTCGACGCAAGCCTCGGAGCGATCAATCTATTTCAAAAAATTGAAATTCCCTTCATAGATCAAGCTAATTCACAGGATCTTCTTCTGAGGGTAAATCAAACAGATCCTGATAACCAGGTTTGGGCTCAACGAACTCTTGAATCCGGATCGCCCGGCGTCCGCGATACGCCCCCTGGAATCCTCGAAACTTCAAGACGTTCTGCACGTAGCCCTCAAGAGCATCGTTCTTGGACTGTTCCAGCTGCACATGATCACCAACGCGTAGCTTCAAGAAGCGTCGTAGGGAAACCTGAGCATTCCCCAGAGGCACCCGAACTTCCACTTTAGACCCTCGCAAGTGGGACTCCAGTCGAGCGCGATTGACTGGACTTGGTTCAGTATCAGCATTGACCGCACCACCATCCAACCGATTCCGAATTGGGTCAAGCATGTTGTAGGGCAGGCAAATGGTCATCGTCATCGGTAAGCGATGCAACTCCACGTCAAAAGTAGTGTAAACAACGATCTCTTCATCACTTGCAGCTTGGGCCAATCGAGCATTGGTTTCGGTGCGGTCAAAACGTATCTTCAGGGGAACGATAGTTTGCCAGGCGTTGCGCAGGTCAATCAGGGCACTATGAACAATCTTGGCCACAACCTGAGATTCAATACGGGTAAATTCCCGTTCTACATCGCGTACCTGCAGGCGTCCGTCTCCCCCGAACATCAGGTCAATGAAACAATGGATCAGGCGCTGCTCCATCCCAAGTAAAGCGGTTCCACGTAATGGCGGTAAGTGAAAAAGACTCAATGACGTGGGGTAGCTAATACCTTCGATATAGTCTTTGTAGTTCACTAATTCCGCGGTGCGTCGCACGATCCGAAAGCTTCGTCGCAGGTGATTGGAGAGGGTTTGCTGTAAAGAACGGGCAAAGCGATCATGAACGTTATCCAAGCCAGGGAGATGCCCACGGATGATGCGGTTTTTACGAGCCAGGTCGAAAGGGACGATGTCGTCGGCAACTCGCATTTCTTTATTGCTGCCAACGGGGACTCCCTTGAGCAATGCTTGAATATCTTCGTTACTGAGTCTGAGTTTTTTTTCCATTTGGTGTGATGATGCGTTTAGGAGTATTGGTTTATATTGAAAATGATGAGCAGATTTTGATGATTCATCGCCAGAAACGAGATGAACATCAAGGTTTTTGGTTGGCTCCTGGTGGGAAAATAGAAGCCAATGAGCCACCGCATGAGGCTGCCCGGCGGGAAGTGATTGAAGAAACCGGGCTCGAACTAACCAATCTGCACCTTCAAGGGTTGCTGAGTTTTCCGGATCTTGGAGATTCTCCCTTTGGTGATGAATGGCACGTTTTTGTCTTTTATTCGAACAGTTTTCAGGGTGCCTTGCGAGAAGATTGTCCTGAAGGCACCCTTGCCTGGATTTCTAAGAAAGAGTTGACTTCCCTGCCAATGTGGGAGGGAGACCGACTGTTCACCCCGATGGTGTTTGGTAAGCAGCCCTTTGGTGGAAGATTGCTCTACCGGAGTAATGTTCTTCATGAATCACAATTTTGGAATCTTTGAAGCGAGTCTCAGTACTATGAAATGGGTAGCCTTGACTCTAGTTGGACTAATAGCTCTTGGGGGGTGTCATGTGCGCCTGCAATACCCCTTAGAAAGCCCTTCTCCAATGCAGCACCGACTCGAAAGAAATTTCTGGTTCTGGGGACTTGTTGGCGATTGGCAAATTGAGGCGGATCATTATTGCGCCCAAGGCAGACTTTACGAATCTCACTTCTTTACTTCTCTCGGTCAAGGCGTACTCACATTCACCACTCTAGGAATTTATAGTCCACGAACTGTGATTCTGACTTGTTCGGGTGAACAAGAACCCTTGCCTGAAGTGAGTAGACCAACCGATCCATTACCTGAGTTTCTGTCTCCTGATCCAAGCACCCGGCCTTTCGAGCAGCACTGATTCCGATAGACATACAAAGTTCATTCATCAACGATGAGAATTGTTGCATAGAATTTTGCTAAAAGGCTACCAGATCCATTCACCGTGTTCCAGAGGGCAGCGAAAGAATCTTGTTTCGCAAGTCAGGTAGTCCACCATAAGTCCCTTTCGTCTGTCCTCCAGTTGCAATCGCCAGTTTTTCTATGCGAAAAGACGTGTCATCAAACTTGCTGCTAGATGGAATCGTAGACGGATTTGTGATCCCTCCACATCCTCGTGGAATTGAGCTGGAAGGGAAGTTGGTCATAATCCAGCCACTCTCTACTAAAAAGTTCGGAGCGAAGCTTTGCGAAGCCTATCAGCTTGATCCACAAGGGAACAACTGGACTTATCTACCCTATGGGCCGTTTTCAACCCAATCAGAATTTTTGAATTGGCTTCGCTTCGTGGAAGATGGGACGGATCCGGTTTTCTTTGCAATAATCAATAAGACCATGGGAAAAGCTTTAGGTGTCGCTAGTTTTCTGCGAATTAATCCCCAAGATGGAACGATCGAAGTTGGACATCTCAATTACTCCCCCCTGCTACAGAGAACTACTGAAGCAACAGAGGCCATGTGCCTGATGATGAGATGGGC
>Ga0160422_10002672_pt1 | contig 11152 bp, 9 predicted proteins | sample Fk160mmetaG_FD_108192 | JGI IMG/M metagenome (GOLD analysis project Ga0160422, IMG submission 108192) | Marine microbial communities from the Central Pacific Ocean - Fk160115 60m metaG | ecosystem: Environmental > Aquatic > Marine > Oceanic > Photic zone | place: The Central Pacific Ocean... | reverse complement strand
ATCTATCAAAAGTACTCAATTTCAATTTTTCATTTTCAATTAACTTATCATTTAAATAAAGAATTTCAGAATTATTAATTATCATAATAGACCCTTTATGAAAAAATAATTTTGCATTATGATTATCAATATTTAAATTCTTATTACAATCAATGATTTTTGTTTTTTTTATATCATAACTACATATCTCAGAACTATTTTTAGAAAATAGAAGAACTAAATTAGAATGTGTTTCAATGTCTGAAATTATATTATTATGAATGGTTTGAATCTTAATCTCTTTATTTAATTTACTTAAATTTTTATCTAAAAAAATAATTTTTTGAGATTCTTTAAAAAAGAGAGTGGTTCTTAATGGGTTTTTTGTAATTATTTTTGTTAACTGGCCATAATCAGAAAAATAAAAATCTAATTTTTTCCCATCTTTTTTTTGAATTTTTGTAATTTTTTCTGGATAGCACAAATAAACGTTTTCAAATGGGTCAACACTCAAATAATTAATCTTCTTAAAATTTTCTAATTTTTGAGCAATAACATGGTTACATAAAATAAGTAAAATAAGTATTATTTTTTTTTTCATAAAAAATTTAATAATTCATCAATTTGTTCTCTATTATTTTGTAACCTTGGAATTTTGTTTTGACCACCTAATTTGTCTCTTTTTTTTAACCATTCATAAAAAAAATTTTTACAAGCAACATGAACTTCAGGTTTTTTTAGTAATAAATCTTTTGATCTTTTTGCTTCATAGTCAGAGTTTATTTCTTGTAATTTTAAGTCTAGAATTGTTATAAATTCATTTATGTTCTTTGGATTTATTTCAAACTCTATAATCCATTCATGACAACCTGAATAATTATTTAAAAATTTAGGTGCAGCTGTGTATTCTTTCACAACTGATTTAGTCTTCTCAGAAGCAATTTTTATTGCTAGATCAGTATTATGTACCATTATTTCTTCACCAAATGCATTAATATAGTGTTTTGTCCTTCCTGTAATAATTATTTTATAAGGATTAATTGAAGTGAATTTCACTGTATCTCCAATTTTATACCTCCACAGTCCTCCATTAGTAGAAATTACCATTGCATAGTTTTTATTTTTCTTGACCTCTTCTAAAGGAATAATTGATGAGGTTTCTTTATTATTTTCAATAGGTATAAATTCATAAAAGATACCGTAGTCAAGCATCAACAGTAAATCATTTTTATTAATATCATTTTGTATAGCAAAAAATCCTTCAGAAGCATTATATATTTCAATATAGTTTATATTTTTTCCTATAATTTTTTCAAAAGAGTTTTTGTAAGGGTCGATACTAATTCCTCCATGCATAAATAACTCTAAGTTAGGCCAGATTTCGATAATTTTTTTTTTCTTAGTTTTTTCTAGAATTTTTTCTAAAAGAAGAATTGTCCAAGAGGGGACTCCTGAAATCGATCTAACATCTTTATAAACAACTTCAGAAATCATTTTTTCAATTTTTTCCTCCCAATTAGATAATAATGCAATTTCTTTTTTTGGGGTACTAATTAATTGAGTCCATATTGGAAGGTTGTCAATTAATATGGAAGATAGATCTCCTGAGGATATTTTACTTTTTCTCTCAATCTCATTGCTTCCACCTATCATCAAACTTTTACCTGAAAATATTTTAGTTTTTGGGAAGTTATTAACGTAAATTGAAAGTAAATCTTGACCTGCTCTTAAATGACATTTGTTTAAGGATTCTTTTGTAATAGGAATATATTTACTTTTATCTCCTGTTGTCCCTGAAGATTTAGCAAAAGAGAATATTTTAGTAGGCCAGAATAAATTTTTAGTTCCTTTTTTAATTAAATCAATATTTAATTTTATGTCTTCGTAACCTTGTACAGGAACATTTTTATTAAAATCTTTATATGTTTTGATTTCTTTAAAATTATGTTTTTTCCCCCAGATTGTATTTTCTGATTTTTTAATTAAATATTTTAATAATTCTTTTTGAGTTTTTATTGGGAACTTAACAAAATTATTGATTCTGTTAATTCTTTTTTTAATTACCCAAGATATTATAGGATTAAATATACTATATTTCACTTATCGAAATTATTAATAATTATAAAATTACAAAATCAAAATGTATAACATATTAATTGATAAAATGAAAGTTGTAAATAGTAGCCCAGTAGAATACTATTTTTATTTTGATGAATCTTGGAAATCGGTAAATGAATTAATTGGAAAAAAATTATCATTTATTTGGTCAGGAAATGTATTTTGTTTTTGTGGTAAAAAAATGAAAAAATTTTATAGACAAAATTTTTGTTATGATTGTTTTTGGAGCTTGCCTCAGGCATCACCAAGTATTTTTAAGCCAGAATTATGTCAAGCTCATTTAGGAATTGAAGAGAGAGATCTAGCTTGGGAAAAAAAATTTCAATTACAACCTCATGTTGTATATATTTCTATTTCAAGTGGAGTAAAAGTAGGTGTGACTAGAAAAAATAGTGTTGAATCGAGGTGGATTGATCAAGGCGCAATTGAAGGAATTGTCATTGCAGAAACACCAAATAGGTATCTGGCTGGAAAAATGGAAGTTTTTTTAAAGCAATTTTTAGCAGATAAAACTTCATGGATTAAAATGTTGAAAGGAGAAATAAAAAGTGTTGATTTAATTCAAAAAAAACAAGAAATATTTTCTTTAGTTGATAATGAATTTAAACCTTACATAATAGAAAAAAATGATCTCAAAAAAATAAATTATCCCTTAGTAAATCACCCAAAAAAAATAAAAAGTATTTCTTTGGAGAAACAAAATGTTATTGAAGAAAAATTAGTTGGGATAAAAGGTCAGTACTTAATATTTGAAAGTGATTATGTTTTTAATATGCGAAAACACACTGGTTTTGAAGTTAAGTTCTCTACAGCTTAACTTCTTCTCCGTGTTTTAAGTTAAATTTCTTTCTCAATAAGTTAACTAATAAATATAACGGTATAGTATCAATAAGGGCTACTAATATTTTAAATAAAAATCCATTTAAAAAAAGTTTTTTTAAATCACTCCAGTTTTGTAAACCTTCCTCTGGGCTCAACGACATTAACAAAAATAAAATTAGAAATGTATCAACAAGTTGTGAAGTAATAGTTGAGAAGTTATTTCTAAGCCAAAGGTATTTTCCTTTAGTTAGTTTCTTCCAAAAGTGAAAAATTCTTATGTCAATTAATTGACAAACAAGATAAGTAAATAATGAAGCTGCCATTGCAATTCCAAATTGACCAAAAACTAAATGAAATATTTCATCATCAACTTTCTTATTTTCTGGAATTGACCAATTTGCTGCAGGTAAAAAGTCAGCTATAAATATTAAACCTAAAACAACTATGCTTGAAATTATTCCAGAGATTACTAAAAAGTTTGCTTTTTTTTTCCCGTAGATTTCAGAGACAATATCAGTAACAAGAAACGTAATTGGGTAAGCAATTAAACCAACTGATTGTGTGAATGTAATGTTTAAGAAGCTAATTTTTAAGCTAAAAAATTTTAAAAAAATTAAATTGCATGAAATTAGACAAGATATAAATATCCCTGATAATAAAATATAGATTAGAAGTGCTTGATTTTTTAAATTCATTCTATTTAATATTTAATTCATAAGGAATTCTTGTTTGTATGCCCTCGTAATTTTTAATAAGATTTCTAAATTTTTCTGTCTCCCAATTTTGTACATAAAGTTGCAAATTATCGTATAGCTTATAGTTGGATTGTAAGTCCTCTAATAAAATTTGAAAAAAATCTTTTTTCTTTGGGTATTCTTCTAACACATAATCTTCAAGTTTGGTGACTTTAACTGCATAATTTATTGCGTCGCTTAACCCCCCAATTTCATCAATTAATCCAATTTTTTTAGCTTCCAGTCCACTCCAAATTCTTCCTTGTGCAATATCATTTATCTCTTTTATATTTATATTTCTACCATTAGATACTTTTCTTAAGAATGTATCATATGTTTGATCAATTAAATCTCCTAGCATTTCTTTTTCACTTTCATCAAATAACTCATATATGCTTCCAAAGTTTGAATATTTGTTTGTGTTAATTTCATCAAAGTGTATATTCATCTTATTTTTAAGAAGATTTTCAATTTTAAAAAATAAACCAAAAACACCAATTGATCCCGTAATTGTGCTGTTTGATGCAAATATTTTATTTGCATTACATGAAATGTAATAACCGCCAGAAGCAGCAACATCACCCATAGAAACTATGAGTGGTTTTATTTTTTTTAATTCTTCTAATTCATTCCAAATCATATCAGAAGCTAATGCACTACCACCTGGTGAATTTACTCTCAGTACAACTGCTTTAATATTTTCATCTTCTTTTAATTCTCTAATTATTTTACTGTGACTTTGGGGACTAATTTGATCATTATCTGAGTCAGATATTTGTCCTTCAGCGTAAATAATCCCAATTTTATTTTCAGATTTAAATTCAGTACTTGATTTTAAAATATCATTTAATGAAACAAATGAAATTTTTTGGTCGAGATTTAAAACATCATTTTTTGTATTATTAATTTTTTTCTTCAAAGATTTAATGAATTCTTGCGGATATTTTTGTGTATCAATTAAAATTGAATTTTTATTTAAGCTCCAATTATCAATACCTTGATTAGCAGTTAAATTTAATTCTTCAATATTTAAATTCCTACTTTTTCCAATATCATTAACAACGTCATTCCAAATATTATATAATAATAGCTCAGATTGTTCTTTATTTTCTTTACTCATTTTCTTTAAAATAAAGGGCTCAACAGCTGCCTTATACTTACCGCTCCTAATAATTTCAGGTTTTATACCGATCTCATTAAATAGGTCAGTTAAAAAAAACGAAGTCATACTTAAACCTCTAAAATCGACACCAGTTTGAGGATAAGTAATTACAGAATCAGAAACAGAAGCAAGATAGTATGCCGATTGACTTAAGTTTTTGGAATAGGACCAAATAAATTTTTCTGATTTTTTAAATCTAACTAAAGCATCTCTTATTTCTTTTAAAGAAGACCATCCACCTGGTCCTATAAATTCATCTAAATCTAATAGAATTCCATTTATATTTTTGTTTTTTGAAGCCTTGTTTATTGCTTCTATTATTCTAAATAGATTTAAAGGATTGTTTTTATCATTATTTATATTAGTTAAAATATTATTTGTTTTGAAGTTAGTATTTTGACTATCATAGACTGGGTAGTTAAGTTTTATTTTTAAAACACTGTTAGGTTTTATCTCACCTTCAATTTTATTTTTTGGATTTGAAATGGAACTAAATATGATCAATATTATCATAAAAAAAATAATCATTACAGCAATTGTTGTTCCTATTGCAGAGCTGAGAATATTTTTTAAAAATGTATAATTTTTTTTTCGTCTAAGAATTTTTTTTATCTTTTTCATATGGACAAATATATATATTTATCTATTGGTACTAATAAAGGAGACAGAATTTCTAATAGCAAATTAGTTATAAAAAAAATATCAAATATTTCTAATATTATCAAGATATCAAATTTTTATAAATCACAATCATGGGGATTTTCAGCAGATTATTTCTTGAACTTCATAATTCAAATTCAAACAAAGTTATTGCCAATTGATTTATTAGATGAGTTAATTAAGATTGAAAAACAAATGGGTAGATACAGGAAACCTCATCTCAATGAAAACAAATATGTATCCAGGATAATAGATATTGATATTTTATTCTACGGGTCTGAAATAATTAATTCTAAAAAATTAATCATTCCTCACCCAAGAATTAATTTGAGAAATTTTATTCTTGTTCCACTTAGTGAGTTGTGTCCAAATTTTATTTGTCCTGTAACAAATAAAAAAATTAAAGATATCTTGAAGGATTGTCAAGACAAATCAATAGTTGAAAAAACAACAACTTTAATTCATGTTTAGTTTTAATATATTTGTTTAATGATTTTAAGTTTTAATTTTCAGGCAAATCTTTTTTTAATAATATTAATTTTTAATGGGTGCGTTTTTCAAAAACTAAATGATAAGAATGGTCCATTTATTTCAAGCGAGACTTTGCAAATTAATGATGATAAAAATGATGAATTGTTGATAGATTCAGATAATGATGGAGTAGTAGATAAATTTGATTTAGAACAAAATACACCATTAGGAATTTCTGTTGATGATTCTGGTCGTTCCTTAGATTTAGATAAGGATGGTATTCCTGACCATATTGATGACGATACTTTTTCAACTTTAGGATCTCTAGTTGATCAAAATGGTAGAGAGATTGATGATGATGGGGATGGCATCCCCAATAATCTAGATTTGGAATTGAATACAAAAAATGGTTTTTGTGTTAACAACAAAGGCCAATCAATAAATTGTGAAAATGCAGTTTTACCTATTGTTTTTTTTAAACCAAATAGTAGTCAAATTGATGATTCTAATTTAGATAGAATGAGGGTTGTTTCCTCGGTTTTAAGAAAAAATGAAAAATATAAAGTTAAAGTGATTGGTTATTTTGATTTTATAGACCAAGAATCTTACAACGTAAATTTAGATTTCAAAAGAGCGGAGGCTGTTTTTAAATCATTGATAAATATTTTTGGGGTGGATTCGACCAGATTGGAAATAAATATAAATAAATCAAAAGAAAAAAAAATAGGTAATTACAGAAAAGTTGAATTCAAGTTATTTTAATTTTGTTTTAGAAAAATATCCCATAATATTACACCAACACATACCGAAACATTCATAGATTTTTTTTCTCCAAATTGAGGAATTTTAATTATTAAATCGGAACAGTTTATTGCTTTAACAGAAACACCTTTCACTTCATTTCCAAAAATAAAAGCAATTTTATCATTTTCACTTACTTCAAAATTATTTAACTCCACACTTTTTTTTGTTTGTTCTATGGAAATAATTTTATAATTATCATCTTTTAATTTTTTTATAACATCAAGAATACTTTTTTTGTATTCCCAATCTACAAATTCTGTAGATCCTAGTGCAGTTTTGTTAATCTCTCTATTAGGTGGTGTGCCACAAATTCCACATAAAAATAATTTTTTAATTTTTAGAGCATCACAAGTTCTGAAAATAGAGCCAATGTTATTTAGGCTTCTTAAATTATCTAGAATGACAATATTTTTTTTCATTTGTTATTAAATCATTTATAATAATAATTAAAATTTAATAATTTAAACAATTAAAATAAAACACCTTTACTTCTATTTTAAGTATGAATGATAAAAAACAAACTCCACTAATGAGGCAATATGCTTCTATTAAATCAAAGTATTCAGATGCGATACTTTTATTTAGGGTTGGAGATTTTTATGAAACCTTTAGTGATGATGCAATTGAGGTGTCCAAAATATTGGGCATTATTTTGACTAAAAGAGCAAATGGATCATCGAATGTTGAATTAGCAGGTTTTCCATTTCACTCGTTAAATACATATTTACCAAAATTAGTTAAAGCTGGAAAGAGAGTTGCGATTTGTGAACAACTTGAGGAAGCTAGTACAACAAAGAAAATTGTTAAAAGAGGTGTTACTGAGTTAATAACTCCTGGAGTTTCATTGAATGATCAAATTTTAGATGCAGCAAAAAATAATTATTTGGCTTCAGTAAATTTTAATGAGAAATTAAATGGAGTATCTTTCTTGGACGTTTCAACAGGTTCTTTTTTTGTAGCTGAAGGCTCTTTGGATTATATCAATAAGCTACTTGTTGATTTTTCTCCAACTGAGGTATTAATTCCAAAAAAATTAAAAAATAATATTAATAATAAAATAACTTCTAGTTTTTATTTTTATCCAGTTGACGATTGGTTATTTTCTCTTGATTTTGCAAAAGAGGAATTAGAAACTCAATTCAATACTTCTTCATTAAAAGGATTTGGTGTTGAAAAATTAACTAGTGGGCTAATTTCTTCTGGGGTAATTTTATATTATTTAAAACAAACTCAGCTTGATAAACTAGAACACATAATTAATATTAAAAGAATTGATAGAGATGATTATGTATGGATGGATCAATTTACTATAAGAAATTTGGAAATATTACAATCCTTAAATCCCCACGGAAAAAGTTTATTTGAAGTATTAAATAAAACTTTTTCACCAATAGGTTCTAGAATGCTAAGGAGATGGTTGTCTTTCCCTTTAATAGAAAAAGAAGAAATTGAAAAAAGACAAAATATTGTTAATTTTTTAATCAACAACGAGTTTTTTTTAGATGAATTAAGTATTCTATTTAAAGAAATTGGAGATTTAGAAAGAATGGTAGCTAAAATTTCAGTATCTAAAATTAGTCCAAGGGAGTTAGTTCAGTTTAAAAACTCAATTAAAACTATAAGTTCAATTAAAAAGATTACCAAAAAACAAAAATTAAATAAACCATTTGAATTTTTGATAAACCAATTGGATGATTGTGAAAATATTGTAAATAAAATTGAGGATCAAGTCAATGACGATGCACCTGTTTTAGTTTCAAAAGGAGGGGTAATCAAAGCAAATTTTTCTAAAAAATTGGATGAATTTAGAAAAATTACATTTTCATCTGAAAAAATTTTAGAAGATATTAAGAACAGAGAAATTGAAAGAACAGGAATTTCATCATTGAAGATTTCCTTCAATAATGTTTTTGGATATTACTTAGAAGTTAGAAATAAATACAAAGAAAACGTTCCTCAATCTTGGATTAGAAAACAAACTTTAGTAAGTGCTGAAAGATATATAACTGAAGAGCTTAAGGAAGTGGAGTCTAAAATAATTAACGCCAAGTCACATATAACAGAGCTTGAGGCAAAACTTTATGATGATTTAATTAACGATTTAAAAAAATCAATTTCTGTTTATTTAAATAACGCAAAATTATTAGCTACTATTGACTGTTTTTTGTCATTTGCTATTGTTTCAAAAACAAATAATTATATCAAACCAATAATTACTGATGATAATAAAATTGATATCAAAAATGGACGTCATCCGGTTATTGAATTTACTTTTTCAAGTGGGGAGCAGTATATTCCTAATGATATTTATTTGGATAATAAATCTCAGCAAATAATTATAATAACTGGTCCAAATATGTCTGGGAAGTCCGCCATATTAAGGCAAACCGCATTAATTGTTTTAATGACTCAAATAGGTTGCCATGTTCCTTGTGATGAAGCTATAATTGGTTTAACAGATAAAATATTTACTAGAGTAGGCGCTTCTGATAATATATCACAGGGTGAGTCCACATTTATGGTTGAAATGAATGAATCTGCAAGTATTTTAAATAATTTATCTGAAAAAAGTCTTATTCTATTAGATGAGATTGGAAGAGGGACAAGTACTTTTGATGGAGTTTCTATTGCATGGGCAATTGCAGAATATCTTCATAATGATAACTTTAAGCCAAAAACTTTATTTGCTACTCATTATCATGAATTAAATGAAATGACTGACAAATTTCAAAGAATTAAAAATTACCATGTTTCAGTTTTAGAAAAAAATAATGAAATTTTATTTCTTAGGAAATTAAAAAAAGGAGGATCTAATCATAGTTTTGGTATTCATGTTGCAAAAATGGCCGGGATGCCTCCATCTATTTTAAACAAAGCTCACGAAATGTTAGATTGGTTAGAAAGTCATAGAAGTTCAAAAAAAACTAATAAAACAAAGCAAAATATGCAACTAAGTTTTATTCAGTTGGATGATCCAATTTTAGAAGAAATAAAACAAGAACTAATTAATACAGATATTAATAGCCTTACGCCTGTCGAAGCACTAATGAAATTAAATAGTATTAAAGAAAAAATTAAACCAAATAAAAACAATAAATAGTTTTTTGATTCTTTTCTTATAAAAAAGTCATTATATTTGTCGACTCTTAATGCGAGTGTAGCTCAGGGGTAGAGCACGACCTTGCCAAGGTCGGGGTCGAGGGTTCAAATCCCTTCACTCGCTCAAAATGCAGATGCCCAGGTGGTGGAATTGGTAGACACGCAGGACTTAAAATCCTGTGGGCAGTAATGTCCGTGCGGGTTCAAGTCCCGCCCTGGGTACAGAAAGCAGAGACGAAAGTTTCTGCTTTTTTGTTTTATCTTTGATGTTTTGAGTTAATATCATCAATAACTCAGAAAGTATAAAAGAAAGTTTCTGTTTTTTTGATTTATTATTTTTGCTTGTATTAAATACTCCATTTTCATGAAAAATATAAAAATAATTAGCGTTATGTCTGAATTAGGAGCCGGCACGAGAGGTTCAAGTTTAGCATTTTCTGCTATCTTATCAGCATCTTTAAAATTAAAAAGCGATTTTTTCAATAAATTTCCTGTTGAAGAGATTAAAAATGAAAATCATTATTTATTTAATCACGACACAAATTCTTTTGCAAAAAATATCGATGGAATAATAAAGATTTATGCAAGACTTTCTAGAAAGATAAAATCTATTTGTATTAATAATAATTTTCCAATTGTAATTTCTGGAGATCATTCCTCAGCTGGTGGAATTATTGAAGGATTAAAAGCTTCTCATCCTAATAAAAAACTAGGTGTAATATGGATTGATGCACATGCTGATTTGCATTCCCCTTTAACAACACCTTCAGGAAACATGCACGGAATGCCACTATCTATCTCTTTAAATGATGATAATTCACAATCAAAAATTAATATTGTTGAAGACAGTATTCTTAAAAAGTGGAAAATTTTAACTGGAAAAGAAAAAAAAATACTTGCTGAAAATTTGATTTTTTTCGGTGTTCGTGACACAGAAAAACAAGAAGATGAAATGATGAGTCGCTTAAATTTGAGAAACTATTCAATAGAAGAGATTAGGACTAAAGGAATTCAAAAATGTGTTTTTGAGTCACTTCAAATATTAAACGACTGTGAGCTAATTTATGTGTCATTTGATGTAGATAGTTTAGATTCTTCTATATCCAAAGGAACAGGAACTCCTGTGTCTAATGGTTTTACAGTCTCAGAAATAAAAAAAATTTTAAAATATTTTTTTATGAGTGAAAAGATATGTTGTTTTGAAATTACTGAAGTAAATCCAACATTAGATGATAAAGGAAATAAAATGGCAGAAACTGCTTTCGAAATTTTAGAAAAAACAGTTTCAAATATTAGTTAATAT
>Ga0160422_10002669_pt1 | contig 11162 bp, 11 predicted proteins | sample Fk160mmetaG_FD_108192 | JGI IMG/M metagenome (GOLD analysis project Ga0160422, IMG submission 108192) | Marine microbial communities from the Central Pacific Ocean - Fk160115 60m metaG | ecosystem: Environmental > Aquatic > Marine > Oceanic > Photic zone | place: The Central Pacific Ocean... | reverse complement strand
GGAACTGCGGGCTTATCACCTGAAAGCGGAAAGTGTTGCACCGAGATATTGATCCACAGCGCCAGCGGCCTGCCGTCCGGCCAGATGACCGGCTTGCGGTCCTGCAGCATCGACCACTCATAGCGTTCGTGGTCCATGCCGTAATGGCGTCGCGGGTAATCGAGCAGCTCGTCGCTCATTTCGCCGACTCCGCACCGCCGCCAATCTGCTCCTGAAGATAGGAGAGTGAATACTCGGCGATCTCCCTGCCGGTGGTGACCCACACATCGGAATGGCCGGTGATGTATTCGAGCGCCTCTTCAAAGGCGCGCAGTCGATGCGGGCAACTGACCTGATAGTTGTGGGTCGGGATACACATGACCGTGCCGCTCTCCGCGCCCTCTGCATAGAGCTGATCAAAAGCGCGGCGAATAATCTCGCCGTAACGTCTCGGCTCCATCTTCTGCACCACGTAGGCAATGGTGTCATTGAGTTCCAGCGAATACGGTATCGACACAAACGGCTTGCCGCTGCGGGTCTTCACCCAAGTAGGCTGATCATCGTGGAACAGATCGCAGGTGTAACGCCCGCCCGCCTCGGCAAAGAGATCAATGGTGTGGTTGGAGTGCGACAACGCCGGCGCCAAATAGCCTGCGGGCCGCTGACCGACCGCGCGCTCGATCGTTGCCATGGCATCCTCAATCATCTCGCGCTCCTGGTCCTCCGTGAGGCCATAGGTGTAGCGGGTGTTGTAGATACCGTGGCTGAAAAACTCCCAGTCACGCTCTGCACACAGTGAGATAATTTCGGGGTGGTGTTCACAAAGCGCAGCGGACAAACTGATCGAGCCGCGCACATCGTATTTATCAAGCACCGCCATCTGACGCTGGTGACCGACCCGGTTGCCATAGTCACGGATGCTGTAACCGGGCACCGGGGGGTAAGGATGCGGCCAAGGCTTGCGATGCGGATTGACCGGGGCATCAAGTTCGTAGAACTCGATATTGGGGGCCACCCAAAACGCAAGGCGCGCCCCACTGGGCCATTCTATTTTTGGCCGACCCTCGTAAGCGCTGTAATCGTAAAGATCGAGCTCGGCGTTTTGTGCGCTACCACTCATATTCAGCCCTGCTGAGAAAGCCAGTCGAGCACCTCACTCACACCCAGTACATCTGCATATTTAATGGCCAAGTCGGTGAGGTTCGCAAAATGGTAGCTCTCGTGTTTATCCGCAACACACTCCTCGGGGACGATCGTTCGGTACCCCCGCGACAAGGAATCTACTGCCGTGGCGCGGATGCAGCCGCTGGTGGAACCACCGGTAATGATCAGGGTGTCTACCTGGTGCCACACGCAAAGTGACTGTAGTGCGGTCTCGAAAAAAGCCGAGGGCATCTTTTTGCAATAGATAACGTCCTTCTCCTGATTGATCTCAAGGCGATCATCAAACTCGGCACGCTCGGACCCGAACTTGATGTTCTGCAGAGAGTCTGGGGTATCGGTACGGGTACCCCAGATGCCGCAATCCTCGCCCGATTCCATGAACGCCACATAAGTCCAGACCACCGGCCAATCCAGCGCCCGAAACGCAGTCGCCAACTGATTGACGTAGTCCAGCTGCCTGGGATCGGTCTCGTAGGCGGTTTTGAACAGGTCTGTGCGGGTATAAGCCTTTTGTGGATCCACGTTGACGAGGATGGCTTTCTTGCCAAACCCGAAGCGCGCACGGCTGGGGTTGTCCTTGATCTGCTGGTAAATCTGGCGCGCGGTGAGGTCACTGGTTTCCATTGTTATTCCTGTTTTGCTGGAGCGCGAATCGACATGATATAAAAACATATCATTAATACATAGGCAGATCTGAAGCCTCAGATCAGGCCATCAGATCCCAAAGGGGGATTCATGGGACACAAGCTTATCCGAGGAGCAATCGAGTACACCAGCCGCAAACCGGAACGGATGGGTGAGGTTAGAGGACGCGAGGTTTTCTCGCTCAGCTGCCAGCCAGACGGCACGGATGTACTGCTCGCTCACTGTGAGATTGACGACGCCCCCAAGGTGACGCGAGACGTCTGCCTCGCGCTGCGGCATGCCGACTCCAGCCCGATTGACTGCTCGGTGCGGCTATCGGTTGGCGGACAGTTCGAAGGCTCGGGCTGGATGCGCTTTGCCAAGGGTTACGCCGAGTGTGAAACCTTCAACGCGCGCGATGGGCGGATCAGTCAAGAGCTTGAGACCGAGGGTCAGGTGGGCTGGCTGCAGAGCCACCCCATCATCGGCGATGCGCTGCTCATGCGGCTTTATCCGCTGGAACAAGGCTCCGGAATTCACTCATTGAAGAACGTCTTCCTGACCTCGCCCGACCATCGCGGCGCCACCGGACCCTTCTTTTTTGTGACAAATTTCGATCTGGTCTATCTTGGTGAAGAGACTATCGAGGTGGCGGCGGGACAATTTCAGGCCCGGCACTTTCAGGTGACCGGCACCGCGGGTAACCTGCCCGAGGAGCACCCGCCCTACGAGGTATGGTGCACCGCTGACGATGATTATCTGCTTCTCAGAGCAAGCGCCGAAGGCTATATGCAGACTCACTACGAGCTGACAGCGCTCACCATTGAGGACACACCGTGAACGCGTTGATTGGCGAGGACCCGCGATGATCGAGAATATGACCTTGCGCGTGCCGTCGCTGGCAGAGGCTGTGGCGGCCTACCACGCGCTGGGGTATAAGGACGCACGCGAGAGCGTTGCTGCAACGACTGCACTGTCCGACCCCAAGCTGAAGGGCCTACCTCACCACAGCATTATGATGTCGGAAGATCCATTTCAAACACTCACCATGGTGGAATGGGAGGGTGAAGTGCCCGCGCCCTTTGCGGCGCCCGGCTGGTCCGCGATGGAAGTACTTGTAAAGGACTTGGATATGCTGGTCGAGCAACTGCCCGCCGCCTTCACGGTGCTGAACCCGCCGGCTGCACTGTCATTTTCTGACCAAATTCGCGCGATGCAGGTGGCTGGCTCAGCAGGCGAACTAATTTACTTCACCGAGGTATCCGGTGAGGTACCGGGCTTCGCGCTGCCAACTCCGACGCGCCAAGTGAATCAGTGCTTCGTGATGATCAATGCCGTTACGGATATCCAACAATCGATCGCCTTCTATGCAGAGCTCCTGCAGTGCGATGCTCCATCACCCATGCCGGCGCGGGTCTCGATTCTGTCGCGCTCCAATGGTTTGGATGAGGAGCACCGCCACAACATCGCGCCGATCGCGCTGGGCCCCGGACAACTGTTTGAACTGGACCAATGGGTATTGCGTCCACAGGACTCAGGCAGCGCCCTGCTCTGCGGATGGCATTCGCTCTCACTGCGTCGTGAGTGCCCGCCCCCAAGTGGCATGGGTGAGATGCGACCCTCAGTGACACCCGATCTCCACTGTTTCGATATCGAGACACCCGACGGTGAGCGCATAGAGTGGCTTTGCCCTGCGGGGCTGGCGTAGTCGGTAAATGCCCGCTGGGCCAATTTCGTGTCAAGGCAAACAGATTGGTTATTTGCGGCAGCCGACTAAGACCCGGACAAGGTCGCGGCAAGTCCCAACACGCTGAGGAGCACACCCATGTACACCCTTCTACTTTATGTCCATGTACTGGCTCTGGTGTATTGGCTGGGGGGCGATCTCGGCACATTTCTTTCCAGCAGACACGTACTGCGCAGCGACCTCGGCGTCGAGTCCCGTCAGACCGCCTTCAAGATCCTGATGGAGTGCGACATGGGGCCGCGTCTCGCGATGCCGATTATTCTCGGCTCGGGCTGTCACCTTGCGGCGTTACGCTGGCCGACGTTGCTGCCAAGCGAAATCGCGCTCGGAGGTTGGCTGCTGGTAGCGATTTGGGTGGGGCTGGTCGCCGCCATTCACAGCCCAATGGGTCGCCGGCTGCCCTCTCTTGCGCATTGGGACCTGCGGCTGAGATTTGCCGTGGTTCTCGGTCTGTTGGGAGGCGGCGCATACGGACTGAGTCTCGGTATGCCCGGGTGGATTGCGCTCAAGATTGCCGTGTTCGCCGTGCTGGTGGCCTGCGGTATCGCCGTTCGCTTTGCGCTCAAGCCTTTTGCCATCGCCTATGCGAGTATGGTGAGCGAGGGGCCCAGTGATGCCGGCAATGCCGCCATGATCACCCATATGGGTGTGGTCCGGCGCTATGTCTGGGTGATCTGGATCGGATTGTTCGTAAACGCCGCGCTCGGGCTTCACGTGATTACCTTTTGATCGACGCCCACTTGAATCCATCCACTTTGAACGTCTCGCGTTGGCTGCTGGCCGCCATCAGCAGCCTCTCACCCTTTGGCATCTCCATCATGGTGCCCATGGTACCCATGCTGAGCATTTCTCTCGATCGCAGCGTCAGCGACCTGCAATACGTGTTCTCGATTTACGTCATTGGCCTGGCAGTGAGCCAACCACTGTTTGGATTGATCACCGACCGCATCGGCCGGCGACTCGTGCTGTTGGGCGGATTTGCCGTTTTCGTGGGCGCCAGCATCCTGCTGATTTTTGCCGACACGCTGGGCGCAATGATCTTTCTCCGCTTTATGCAGGCCGTTGGCGTCGGCGTCGGCACGGTCGTCGCACGAGGCCTCATCCGTGATCACCTACCCCCTGACGAGGCACTGAAAGCCTTCGCATTATTGACCGCAGCGATGGGATTCACGCCAGTGATCGCCCCTGTTGTTGGGGGCTATCTAGCGTCGCTACTGGGCATGGCATCCGTGTTCGTCGTGTTGGCTCTATTGGGAGCGGGCCTTCTGCTCCTGTGTGTCAAATCAATTCCCCATGATGAACCTGTCGGCCAAGATGAGGGCCAGACGGCGTCTCTGAAGGGCTACCTGTCATTGCTTCGCTCTATGCGGTTCTGGGGTCACGCCGGCGCCTTTGGATTTTTACAGGGCATGGTCTTCACCTTGCTGGCCACGGGTAGCGTACTGTTTGATGAGCAATTCGGACTGTCGATGCAAGGCTTCAGCCTGGTTTGGGCCAGTTCTGCGATGGTGTATGTGTCCGGCTCTTTCCTGCTGAGCCATCTGTCATCACTGGGCATCCCTAGATGGCAGCATCGGGCAGTACTGGGCATGTTGTTGGTGTCCCTCAGCGCGCCAGGGCTGATCGCCTGGCAGGGACTGACACTGGCCGCTGTGTTAGTGCCACTCTTTAGCTCCATGCTGCTATCAGGAATACTCACACCCGCGACGATGTTCGGCGCAGTAAACGCTGTGCCTCGCTGGAGCGGCAGCGCGGCGGGGCTCTCAAGCTCCGTAGGAATGAGCATGGCCGGCTTCTTCTCATGGTTGGGAGCCACACTCTATGAGACCGAGCCCGCGCTGATCATGGTGTGTTTTGGTGGAGCAGGCATCGGTTTTGTGCTCTGCTGGTGGCTGGCGCATCGCCGTGGCTGATTGCCGAGACGCAATCGGCTTCATTGATTCGACAATGTCGATACCCCGCCACTGAGTCGCCAAACTGGATGAGAAATGCTTAGGAGAAAAGCTAATGGCAGAAGGAAAAGTCGCTGTATGCACAGGGTCCGGGCGACCCGGCGGTTTGGGGGAAGCCATTCTCCGTCGCTTGGGTGAAGATGGTTACCGGCTCATTGTCACCGATGTGGATGGCTCCGGATCGAGTCACCTTGCCAAACCCGACGAAATGGACGCCGTCGTCGAAAGTTTGCGCTCCCGAGGCGCCGACGTCCTCAGCCACGCCTGCGATGTCCGCTCAGCCCGGTCGGTCAAACAACTTTTCAATGCAGTGATGGAACACTTTGGCAGAGTGGATGTGTTGATCAACAACGCCGGTATCGGCTTTGTCATGAAGGACACGCGAGAAATCTCACCGGATGAATGGAATCTGGTGATTGATGTCACATTGAGTGGCGTCTTTTACTGCACTCAAGCCGCCGCCGCGCACATGGAGGCCGCCGGAAACGGGGGTAGGATTATAAATATTGCCAGCCAGGCGGCGAAAACAGGATTTCCACATATGGCTCCCTATTGCGCCGCTAAGCACGGGGTCATCGGTCTGACCCGGACGGCCGCTATCGACTACGGTGCCGCGGGCATTACAGTGAATGCAGTATGCCCCAACCATGTGACAACGGGCCTGGGTAGCGCCCAAAACGCCTACTTTTCTGCCTTCAAAGGTATGACAGAGGAGGACTATCTAGCGGAGATGGCTAATCGTATCCCGCTGCAAAGGATCGGCCAAGCCGAAGATACGGCAGCACTATGCGCCTTTTTAGCTTCCGATGACGCAAGTTTCATCACCGGTGAGGCCATCAATGTGAGTGGTGGAGAGGAAGTGCATTAAATCAGCACCTCGGTTATTGCTCTAGCGCATCATGGTTCGACCGGAGTATGCCACGGTCAAATTCACGCTGCCCGCAAAGACATCAGCGCCAAGTTGTAGCTTCCGAATAGCAAAAAAAAACCCCGCTCGAGAGAGGCCCGGCGGGGCATTGTTTTAATGGCCAATAGACTAAGACCGGTGCGAAAGAAAATTAACCGCCGAAGCTATACTTTAGCGTTGCCAGATAGGTCATGGGAATATTGTAGTAACGAGTAAACAAGAACGACTGAGTATAAGTTTTGTCACCGCAGTTCTTGCATTCTAGATTTAGTTCCCAAGGCGACCCATCCATCGAGAGCTTCACGCCAGCATTTATTAAAGTAACGGACTCGTTATAACCCTGATTCCTAGTTGCCGGGTACTGTGCCCCGAGATAACGCACCATCACGTTGGGTGTAAGAGTGAGGCCTCCAAGAGAGAAATCAATAGAGGTGCCAACTGTATAGGTCTGGTGTGGGCTTCTTTTGGGCTCCGCTACATTACAATCAACATCGTAAGCAGCAAGGTTAGCATTGGGCGTTATGCAACCGCCGGGCAGATCTTTGTACTTCGGATTCTGCCAACCCAGCGCCGCGAAAATCTGCCAATTATCCGCAGGTAAGGCCGTGATTTCGGCCTCAATGCCGGGCACCTCTAGAGCTCCCGCATTGGTCGTCAAAAACTGGCCATCAGGCGTTGCGGCGGTTGTCTGCAGATCTTCAAGATCCGAGTAGAATGCGGTGACATTCGTACGCAACCGGCCATCCATCCAATCCCCACGCATACCCAACTCGTAGGACCAGATCGTCTCCGGCGCAAAAGGTTGTAAACCAGCAGAACTTGAGGCTCTGGCATTCCAACCTCCTGACTTAAAGCCTCTGGTTGCTGAACCATACATCATCAAGTTGTCGCTGAACTTATGCGCATAGGCTATCCGTGGTGTGACCTCTTGCTCACTTTGCGACAGAGGAATACCGAGACCAATCATTTCCGAAGAATTTACTGTACCTTGAAAATCTACCGTCTTTTCTTCATCGGTATAGCGAGCACCCAATGTCAATGTGCCCTTTTCCCCAACTTTAATATCCGCCTGAGCATAAACCGCGAAACTCTCCGTGGTATTGCTCAGCACACGATCGGCCAAAGTTGTGAAAACAGTGGACGGTGGAACAGGAACACCAACCGCCCCAAGGTCTAAATAATCGACGAAATCAACTTCGTTATCTTCGTCCATGTAATACACACCCGTCTGCAAGAAAGCCCGGCCGTCCATAATGTCCCCGGACCATTTCAACTCGGCCGAATACATATCGTGCTCGCCCTGATTATCAATGATGAAAAAGTCTGGGAAGAAATCGAGCGAGAAAGGGAAGTTCAGTAGAAAGTCTTGCTCGATCGAGCGCGCACCAAAAATCAGATTGGCCGTGCCGCCCATGGCGTCCCACGCGAGATTAGAGGTGATATTCAGCGTGTCGACCTCGTTACCATAGTCAGACATGCCGCCGCCCATTGGCAGCCCACTGCCCAGAACGGAGAGCGAGTAACGGTCATCGCCATCCAAAAAACCATGGATATTGGCCACTTCTGACTTTCCACCATCCACTGCGATATCCCAGGTCATTGAGTCCGAAATCAGCCAACGCAATGCTGCGCGGATACCTGTGAGATCTGCCTCGTTGTAGTCTTTGCCATCGGTGCGGTTCTCAAGGTAACCGTCAGTGTCGACATAGTAGGCGGAGAATTTGGTCAGGACATTGTCGCTCAGCGGCAAATCGATGCTGCCACGCACCATGGTCTTGCCCCAATTACCCGCACCAACTTCAACATAACCCTGCATGGTGTCAGACGGCTTTTTCATAACCACGCTGATCGCACCGCCCGTGGTATTGCGCCCGTAAAGCGTACCTTGCGGCCCGCGCAGCACCTCAATCCGCTCAACATCAAATAAAGCAACGTTGTTGACGTTCTGCCTCGTGATGTACACGTCGTCAACGTAGGTGCCGACTGGTGGGTCAAATGTAGAGATCGATTCGTCGTTTCCCTGCGCACGCAGGTAGTACATGTTGGCGGTTCCCAAGCCTGTATTGTTGCCACCAAACAGGTTGGGCACCACGTTTATGAGATCCAGCGTATCGTCAATCTGCAGCCGCTCTATCATTTCTTCGCTGTAGGCGCTGACGGCAAGGGGGACATCCTGAACGGATGCCTCCCTCCGCTCCGCGGTAACAAGCACCTCCTCAAGTTGAGCAGATGCCAAATTGGGTAGCACAGTTGTAATTGCCGCTAAAACGAGCATCGGTAGACCCGAGCGCTGAATATAGTTTTTCATAAAATGACTTCCTTGGGTGCTTGTTGTTATCACGCTTGAAGTAATTGCGAAGGAATTGCTATATCCGTATATCATTATCACTATTGGCGAATCAAGTTGGCTTTTAAATGGCCAGCGCGGCCTTACCGCGCGATGCGGTATACAGAGGGAGCCTGAATCATGGCGGGACTGCAACATGCCTTGGCACTAAATAAAGATCTTAATCAGCGAGCACGAGAGCGCTTCACCTCCTCCATGCGGGCCTGGGTGCTCACCGATCTCGCCGCGCAAATGCAGGCAGACTACGAGCAAGCCAGTACCGACAAGGGTGAGAGCCATACCTCTGGCGAGGCGGTTCATCAATTTCTCAAGGGGCGAGGTTTATTTAAGTGGTACTCCAGCCTGCGTTGCGCCACTCAGGAACTGGTATGGCAGTCTGTGTTGCGCGCGATCGAATCAGACCCCGACTCCGTCAATGACATCAACATCGCAACCTCAGCCACCCACGGTGGCTCTCTGGCGCTGAACGAAAACGTCGCTCTGCCTGCTTACATCGACACGATGGATGTGCACCTTATGCCGGGTAATTATCAGGGCGGCCACAGTCAGGGTGCCGAAGCCGGTGTTGTCTATGACAATGGGTTGGACGTTTTTTCATTTGGCGTCATGGGGGAGAACCTCGATGACATCGGACACTCCATGGCCAACTTCACACGCTTGAAATGGCGGGATTTGAGTCCCGAGCTGATTGTCGATGTCGGGTGCACAATCGGACACAACACGCTGCCGTGGAAACAAACCTTCCCGGAGGCAGAAGTGCACGGCCTAGACGCAGCGTCCCCCTGTTTACAGTATGGCCATGCCCGTGCAGAAGCGATGGGTATCCCTATTCAGTTCAAGCAAGCGCTTTGTGATGCCCTGCCGTACAGCGACAGCAGCGTGGATGTGGTGTTTTCTTCAATGTTCCTGCATGAACTGCCAACTGAACTGATCAGGGCCTTCTTCAACGAGGCGCATCGCGTCCTGAAGCCGGGAGGCGTGCTCATTAATATGGAGCTTCCGCCAAATGACGCATTGGGCGCCTACGACGCATTTTATCTCGACTGGGACTGTTTTTATAACAACGAACCTTTTTACAAAGATTTCCGTGACCTCAGTTATCTGGGTCTGTGCACTGACGCAGGCTTCGCAGAGCAGGATTTCTTTCAGGCGACGATGCCGCGATTTACCTATGTCAGCGAGGCTGAGTTTGCCAAGGCGTCGGGCGCGGGTGCGTCATTTGATGCTGATACAGGCCGCCTCTCTGACACCATCACTTGGTACGCCTTTGGCGCTCAAAAAAACGGCGATAGCTGATGAGCGATAAAAAATCCGTCAAAGCGGGCCGCCCGGCCTTCTTCTCGGACCCGGAGATAGATCGCTTATTGGCCATCATCGTGCGTCTGATGACCGAACATTCGGTTTTGAGTGAGCGGGTCAAAACGCTGGAATCACTATTGATTCAATCTGGGGCAATTACTCAAGAGGCACTCGAAGCCTTTGAACCCAGTCAGGCTCAGGATGCAGAGTGGGGGCAGGACCGATTCCAGCTGATCAAAGACGTGCTGGAATCCGGGGCAAACATCACAGAACAATAAAAAGAGGATTGATCATGGATGCTTTTTGGCTGTATCTGCATATCTTGCTGCTGGTTTTTTGGGTGGGCACCGACGTTGGCGTTTTCATTGCGGCCAAGTGGTCGGAACGTGCGACGCTCAGCATGGAAACCAGACAAACCGTTCTGCAACTCGGCATGGTGCTGGACCGTTTACCGCGCTCTGCTCTCACTCTAATCATTCCCTCAGGTTGCCAGTTGGCGGTAGCCAGTGGCTGGCTGGATATGCCGCCACAGTACCTATTGGTAATGTGGGCATTTGCCGCCGTTTGGCTGGCGATTCTCTGGCGCGGCTTTTTGTCCGCCGATTCCAGGACTCAGGAGCAGTCCGCAAAGATTAACTGGCTCCTCAACCTGGTGTTGGCATTAGCTGTCAGTGGAGCCGGCATGATGCTGTTGCTGCGGGGCGAGATACCGGACTGGCTGGCGCTGAAGGTGCTTGCTGTGGGCGCGATCTTTTGCGCAGGCGTGCTGCTGGATCTGCTGTTCAAACCGGCCGTCGATCTGTTTATTGGGCTCGCAGCGTCGCCTGAGGACCCTGACATGAACGCGGCCTATTCCCAGGCGCTCTCCCCTGTCTACATTGCAGTACTGGCGATTTACGCATTCGCGTTGATTGCCGCCGCACTCGGGGTCTTCAAGTGACGGCTTGGCGCCTCGAGCAGGGCAGGCTGGCTCCCATCGGGTGGCTCCTCTCGATTCTACTCAGCACAACATTAGCGCCCAGCGCGAGCGCCGACTTCGAGACAGAAATAGCAGCCGAGGGGGGGAAGTGGGCGAAATATTACCAGCAGGAAAACCTTGAAGGCCTGATGACGCTCTACATGGATGACGCCGTGGTGGCATTG